>VOFD01002682.1_pt1 | contig 17647 bp, 20 predicted proteins | sample 5384101 | NCBI WGS metagenome assembly VOFD01 (sample SAMN12384723, study PRJNA508395) | human gut metagenome | isolation source: healthy gut C | host: Homo sapiens
ATTTCAACACAACCGAAAATACGGAAAAGAACTCCGTACCGGAACCGCCCGTCAACCGCGTCCCTCGAAAACGACGCTCATCATACACTGCGCACAGTCGAACTCCAGACGATAGACGAACGGCCCGTGGCGAAGCCACAGCGGAGCAGGCCCTTCATCCCGCCGCCCTTTCAGACACATGCCGTGTTCGCGCCGCACACAGAACGGCGTCCGCATGACCGCCACTCCACGCAGGTCGGCCTGCAGGTCGTACCCCGGCGCAGCGCCCGCCCCGCCGACACGTTCGTAAAATCTGCGGGCCAGCCGGTTGGTTACGTTCTCCGAAGCCTCGGGCGTACCGTACGGATAACGGCATCCGGCAGCCGCCCGGGCCGGATGTCTCTCGGTCCGGCGCTCCGTCCGGTGACGCAGCAACGCTTCCAACCCCTCCCGTCGCAAAGCGTTCGCCTCGGAAACCCGCACGAAAGGCACTCCCTCCATACCGTCCGCAAAACACACCTCCGCCACATCGAACATGGTATCGCCCGACCGGACAAGCTGCGTACGGAGCATCTCCAGCACCTTCTCCGGTTCCCGCGCCGCCCCGTTGCCGCAGACAACGGAAGCCGTCGCCGAACAGCCGTCTCCATCCCGGAACTCTGCCGACACCGCACCTTCGTCAAAACTCACGGTCACGGACACCCGTACCGAACGGCGGGCACGGGCTCCCTCAAACGCGCGCTGAACCGGCGGTCGTAATTCCGATAAATCTCCGTCCCGGCCGGAAGTTTCCACTCCTTGTTGAGCTGCACGCGCCCCCTTCCGTACCGTTCACGTTCGTACCTGCCAACCGGCCTCCGTACATGAAACAGATGCCGTCGCCAGGGGCGAATGCCTCTCCGCCCTGCAGCTCGAACCACCCGGGACCGGAACGCGCCACCCGGCAGACGAAACCGCCGACGGCCTTCGGAGTATCGGGTGTGGAAACCCTCGCCCGCCGGCCGTCGAAAAAGTATTCGGTACGTCCACGAGAGAAGGTACGCGCCAAATCGGGCTCGAAACCCGGGTCGCTTTGCCCTTCAGAGGCCCGCACCAGTCCGGGACGGGCAGCTATCTCCCGGTCGAGACGGGTGCGGTACCATGCGACGACGTTCCGCACGTATGCCTCATCCTTGAGCCGCCCCTCTATTTTGAACGAGGTGACACCGGCATCCAGCAGGTCGCCGAGCCGCCCCGAAAGGTCCATATCCCGTACCGAAAGCAGGTGTTTGCCGGCCATCAACACGTTACCGGCGGCATCCAGCAGGTCGTAGGGCAACCTGCAGGCCTGCATACAGTCGCCCCGGTTTCCGCTGCGCGGCGACATGGTACGGCTCATGTAACACCGCCCGCTGTAACACACGCATATCGCCCCGTGCACGAAACACTCCAGCTCCACATCCGTGGCAGCCCGTATCCGCCTGATTTCCTCCAGGGAAAGGTTACGTTCGAGAATAACGCGCGAAAAACCGCAGTCGGCCAGGAAAGCCGCCTTCTCCGGGGAGGCATTGAAAGTCTGCGTCGAGGCATGCAACTCCACTCCTTCGAGTTCCATCTCCAGATAAGCCATATCCTGCACGATGAGCGCATCCGCACCCGCTTCGACCACCTGCCGTGCGATACGCTCGGCATCGGCGAGTTCGTCATCGAACAGGAGGGTGTTGAGCGTCACATAAACACGCACGCCGAACCGGCGGGCATACTCCGCCACGGCGGCTATGTCCGCCACGCTATTGCCGGCCGCCTGCCTCGCGCCGAAACGCGGTCCGCCCATGTAAACGGCATCCGCACCGCAGTCGATAGCGGCACGAGCACTCCGCAAATCGCGGGCAGGTGCAAGCAACTCAATCTTCCCGGGTTTCCACAACATCTCCACTTCACGACGCTTCATCGGTGCGCAAAGATACGAAATAAACCCGGCATACCGTGAGAAAAGATGCCTGTTCGACCGGCGCGCTCTCCGTACCCCTTGCGGCCCGTGACGGTTTTTCGCCTGAGCCCGGCTAATTATTACGCCGGGCTGCACAGTGCCCTCGACGACCTGTACGGCGATACCCTCCGCCCCGTAACACTGGCCGGGACATCCGCCCCGCGGCGGTTCCGGGCGGCAGTGTTCGAGCGGGCCGCCCGATGGCTTCACGGACGCGGAGAGTTCTCGCCCGACATGATGGAGGAGGAACCGGCCGCCGACATGGTGCGCGAAACCTACCGTATTATCCGCGAGGCGATGGACGCGGGCGTGGCCGACAACGTCATCCCCGCCGCAATGGCCCGAAAGCTGGATAACAGTGCTTTCCTCTTTTCAGGATTCAAGACCGCACAGGAGCTGAAGGAGGCCTCCCTGCTGCTGCGGGAGAAAGACGGTACGGTAAAAGGTTTCTCCCGATTCCTGACCGATATTCGACGTATCGACGCAAACTACAACGTGCGCTATCTGGAAGCGGAGTACAATTTCGCCGTAAGCTCCGCGCAGATGGCCGCCTCCTGGGCCGAAGTATCGCAGGACGGCGACCGGTACGACCTGCAATATCGGACGGCCGGCGACGACCACGTCCGCGAGGAACACCGCCCTCTGAACGGCGTAACGCTCCCTCCGTCGAATGACTTCTGGCGCTATTACTATCCGCCCAACGGCTGGAACTGCCGCTGTACCGCCGTTCAGGTGCTCAAAGGGAAATATCCGACATCGGACGACAAACAGGCCATACAGGCCGGAAACCGGATGACCGATACCCCGAAGAAACGGATTTTCCGTTTCAATCCCGGCATCGACGGCCAGCTTTTCCCGCCGAAACACCCATACTACAAACTGAGCAGGGAGGCGGCCGGACAGGTCAAAAAGGCGGTGAAGGCGTTACAGGAAACGGCGCCCGAACCGGACACGGACACCGGGGTCGATTTGGTTCGGCTGCGCCGGCGCAGAAAGGAGATAAAGGAAGAGGCAAAGCGGCTTACAGAACAGCAATTCTTTAATGCCCAATTTGGCAAGCCGATGATTATTACTAAAACAGGTATTAAAGAATGGCTGAATCAGCCTCATAAGCATATCGAGGCTAAAAATGAAATGTTGCTGGAAATCGGGGAGGTCGTACAGAATGCCGAGTATCTCGGAACAGGCCCGGATAAACACAGGGCATACATCACGGCACACTTTTTTGAAATAGAATTGGAAGGGGAGAAGTCATGGATAATAGCACGAGAGTTTCCGGATGGAAAATGCCAAATACACAGCATTTCAGACAGTAAAAAGGTCTTGGAGGCTCTACATGAAAAAACCGCCCGAAAATAGGACTAACCGAATCTACAGTCCGGCCGGCTACTTCCAAGCGGTTTAACTGCCGTAAATATAACGTATTTTTTTATGAATCCGCAACTTTTATTCCGAAAAATTTTATCCGACCTCCGGGTGGAAGTGCTCGACGAGTTCAACCAAAACTTCACCCGCAAGGCATTCTTCGACCGGCCCTGGCCGGCGCGGAAAATGGATACGGGACGCGGCACCCTGCTGGTCGTGTCGGGAGCCATGCGCCGTTCCCTGCGGTGTACCGCCGCCCGCGGCTCCCTCTACTTCTCCTCCGAGCTGCCCCTACTTCAGCATCCACAACCGCGGCGGAAAAGTGCCCGTTACCCCGGCAATGCGCCGCTACTTCTGGGCGATGTACTACCGCAACGTCCCGCCTGAAGGGGCTACCGGCAAACGGGCCGACCGCAAAAGCCGTACCGCCGCCTATTACCGCTCCCTGGCCCTGACTAAGAAAACGGAGTTCGACATCCCCCAGCGTCAGGTCGTCGGCGACCATCCCGCCGTCGGACGCATCGTCCGCGATACCTGCGAACGGAACGTGCGCGAATGGGTGGCGAAAAACATCGACCCGAAATTCACCAAAATGACACACAAATAATCCTTTTTCAAGTATGATTAAAGACACTTTAACGGCCGTAAAAGGCCTTGAAAACCGTCCCCGACCTGCGCTATACGGCCGAGGACTGGGGACAGCTCGATTTTTTCAACCAGCCGCCCGTGCGCTTTCCCTGCGTTCTGCTCGACGCGGAGGAAGTACGCTATTCAGACAGCGGTCGGGGCTTCCAGCAGGGAGAGGCGTCGCTCACCGTCCGCGTGGCCGATAACCGCATTTTCAACGGCTCTTTCCAGGCTCCCGCTTCACAGGCGGAGTTCGCCATTTTCGACCTGCTCCAGGCGGTGTATAAGGCGTTGCAGGGCCTCTCCGGGCCGGGATTCTCGCCCCTGACGCGCTCCCGGTGCGTCCGGGCCCGGCGGGACGACGGTATCCGCGAGTTCCGCATGTCGTTCGACTTCGCGTTCACCGACGCGGACGCCGCGAAAAAACGGTAAGAACATGCGCCGTTATTGCTCCGGCGTCGTATCGCCGTAACGCTCCTTCATCAGCTGGAGGGCCTCGATAAGAAATACGGCACTCGGTATTCCCCTCCGACGGATAAGGGCCCGGATTTCATCCCGAACCTCTTCCGGCACCTTGAAGGATATGCAGACCCCGGCCCGGTCGCCTATCGGTTTACGACCGGCGCCGGGACGGTAGCCGCCCCGGCCGTCTTTTTTTTTTTCTCGGTCATCGGCTATTCATTTTTACATTATTATATTACAAATACATACTGTCAGACAACCGTAACCGCCGCAATGCGGCGGTTACGGTCAATCATCAATCCTGAAACGGCCTTTACTAAATATAGTAATATTCAGTTTTTGCAATCGATTCAACGTCTACAATGTCACCATCTTCGTCTGTCGAAACTGCACAAAGTTCTATATAATAGACATCGTTCCAGCACCGGTCGCCGCGCCGTCACCCCACCAGCAGTTGGGAGGCCACCTCGTGTCGTTTCGCCTCACCGGCCAGCACCTCGACGAGTGTCAGCGCAAAATCGAGCGTCAGACCGGGGCCGCGTCCGGTTATCACATTGCCGTCTACAACGGCCGCTTTATCCGTAGCCAATATCGCTCCGGACAGATACTTCTCGAAACCGGGATAGCAGGTAGCCCGCCGTCCCCGCAGGATGCCGAGTCCGCCCAGCACCATGGGCGACGCGCATATCGCAGCCACCCGGCCCCCCTTGTCGTAGAAAGCCTGCACCTCCCGTTTCAACCCCTCATGGCTGTCGAAAGCGGAAGTTCCGCCGGGGATAACCAACATCTCCGCCAAGCCGAAATCGGTCTCAAAAAGTCCGTCGGCTACGACGGGAATGCCGTGATTGCCCGTTACGGTCCGTTCATCGGTCAGCGACACCGTGCAGACAGGCAGCCCCGCCCTGCGAAGCACATCGACCGTAGCCAGCGCCTCTATCTCTTCAAACCCGGTAATCAAAAACAAGAATATCGTCTTCATACTTCATCTGGTTTTAACGTGTTTTCTGCAAAGATAGAATAATCGCCGTCTTTTCCAATCTACACGGCACAAATTCACCGGTCCCGGCAAACCGAAACAACGAAAGAGCGGACGGAATTCATTCCGTCCGCTCCCGTAACGTTTATGCGTAATGCGCCCTCTATGCTTTTTCGTGAGTATCTCTATCTGTGCCTTCGCATCAGCCACATGGCTGCCCTCGGTCACCTTACGATAGGTAGCAACGGCCGCATCCTTGTTCTCGCTGTTCTGATAGGCCGCCCCGAGCATGAAGTAGATGTCGGACATGTCTGCAGGGTCGGTCTGCGCAGCCGCAGCGGCCTCGCCCCACTCTATCACATGCGCCCAATCCTGATTGTTGGTCGCAACCTGAATGCGCATCAGGCTGGCAGCGGGGTTCGTAGGGTCTATGGCGAGCACTTCGCCGAGTATCTCATACACTTCGTCCGCATTGCCCGCCTCGTCGGCCTCTGCGGCACGCAGCATCTGATAATAGGCCATCTTCTCCCGTGCGGCATCGGCCGGTTCCTTGTAACGGCTGTGACGCGATTCGAGTTCCACAATGTCCTTGTAAATCTTCATACCGTTCTCGTAGTCGCCCGAAGCCGCATAGCTCTCGGCCAGGAAGAGGGCGAGGTCGGTATCGGTGGGGTTGGCCTCATACCCTTTGGAGAATATCTCGATAGCTTTGTCCCACTGCTGGTTGTTGAAAGCATCCGCCCCCATCACGGTATAGGTCTGGGAGATGAGTTTACGGGAATTGCCGAGCACCTTCACATCCTGAAAAAGCTCCGCATACTGCATTGCCGAATCGAGTACCGTAAGTGCCTCGTCGAAACGGCTCTCCTTGCAGAGCGACAGGCCGTACTGGAAATAACAGGTGGGAAGCAGTTTCTGTGCCTGCTGTACCGTAGCCGAAGCGTCGGCACCGGCATTCAGTCCCATTTCAATGGTCTGTTCCAGAACGGGAATAGCCGCTCCGAAGTCCTTCGCCTGTATGAGTGCGGCCGCTTCATTGAATTTGGTGTTCACCTCGCTGACCGTCTGAGCCGACAGTCCTGTCGCGGCAAATATCGCCGCTGCGGCCAGCAAAAACTTGATTTTTTTCATCTTTTCGTCAGTTTTGTTATGTGTGTTGTGTGTGTGTTCCGCCGTCATTCCGACCAAAGTCCGGCAACCGTCTCCCGGCTGCATGGCATGCAAAATTATCAAAATAGGCAATCACGCCAAATATCACCTGCGCAGTTTTTTGAAAAATCCTCCATCAACGCGGCACACTCCCCGGCGAGTACCCCTGCCGTCACTTGCGTCTTCGGATGAAGCAGCTTGCCGCCCGCCGCGGAATATCCCCCTTTTCGCATCGGAAGTCCCGTATACGATACGCCCCACCTGCGCCCAAGCAGCAGCCTCCCGCACACATCACGCACGGTTCAACGGTCACATAAAGAGTACATTCGTTCAGGTATTTCCCCCTGCGGCATGCATGGCTGCCGTGAGGGCCTGCATCTCGGCATGGGCCGTAGAGTCACGGAGCGTTTCGACGAGGTTATGCCCCGGCCCACTATCCGGCCCGATGCCACGACCACGGCGCCGATAGGCACCTCTTCCTCACTTAACGCTTTACGCGCCTCGGAAATTGCCGCACGCATAAAAAAATTCATCCTCCTGCCGTCCCTTCTCCATGAAATTTCGTACTTTTGAAACCCCGCAAATGTAGTATAAACGGTCGTGCGGCGCAACAGCCGCACGCAGCAAAACGCAATCCGGCGTTTTATACTGATGATGCAGGGCCACTAAAAATTCCATAATATGTACAGGACGCATACGTGCGGAGAACTCCGCATCGACAATACCGGCACGGGCACGACACTCGCCGGCTGGGTGCAGAAAGTGAGGAACCTCGGCGCCATGACCTTCATCGACCTGCGCGACCGCTACGGCATCACGCAACTTGTCGTGGACGAAAACACGCCGGCCGAGGTACGTGCAGCTACGACCGGGCTGGGGCGTGAATATGTCATACAGGCGACGGGCACGGTACGTGAACGCTCCTCGAAAAATCCCAAGATACCGACGGGCGACATCGAAGTAGCCGTCTCGGCGCTCACCGTCCTCAACCGGTCCGAGGTACCCCCCTTCACCATCGAGGAGCACAGCGACGGCGGCGACGAACTCCGCATGAAATACCGTTATCTCGACCTGCGCCGGCCACCCCTGCAGCGCAACATCCTGTTGCGCCACCGCATGGCCCAGAGCGCCCGCCGTTTTCTCGACGGAGAAGGCTTCCTCGAAATAGAGACGCCGTTCCTCATCCGCTCCACGCCGGAAGGGGCCCGCGACTTCGTGGTCCCCTCGCGCATGAATCCCGGCGAATTCTACGCCCTGCCGCAGTCGCCGCAAACTTTCAAGCAATTGCTGATGGTCTCCGGCTACGACCGCTATTTCCAAATCGTACGCTGCTTCCGCGACGAGGACCTGCGGGCCGACCGCCAGCCGGAATTCACCCAGATAGACTGCGAGATGTCGTTCGTCGAACAGGAGGACGTGCTCGAAATCTTCGAACGGTTCGCCAAGTACCTGTTCCGCGAGACGCTCGGCATCGAGTTCGGCAGTGCCTTCCCGCGCATGCCGTGGAGCGAGGCGATGGCCCGTTACGGCTCGGACAAGCCGGATATCCGTTTCGGCATGGAGATAAACGACCTCAGCGACCGGGCCCGCGGCCGGGGATTCGCAGTTTTCGATTCGGCGGAATACGTCGGCGGCATCGTCGCGACGGGATGCGCAGGCTATACCCGCAAACAGATTGACGAACTCACGGAATTCGTCAAACGACCGCAGGTAGGGGCCAAAGGACTCGTGTGGATACGCCTCGCGGAGGACGGCTCGGTCAAATCCAGCATCGACAAATTCTTCCCGGCAGAGGAGCCTGCTCGCATGGGCGGCTGCCTGCGGCGCTGCGGCCGGCGACCTGCTCCTGCTGCTGGCGGGCGACCGCATGAAGACCCTCGCGGCCCTCAACGTGCTGCGTCTGGAGATGGGCGACCGACTGGGCCTGCGCGACCCGGGCAAGTTCGCCCCGTTGTGGGTGGTCGATTTCCCGCTGCTGGAGTGGGACGAGGAGACGCAGCGCTTCTACGCGATGCACCACCCCTTCACCTCGCCCAAACCGGAGGACATCCCGCTTTTCGACACCGACCCGGCGAAGATACGCGCCAACGCCTACGACTTCGTGGTGAACGGTACCGAGGTGGGCGGCGGCTCGATACGTATTTTCGACAGCGGACTGCAAAGCCGGCTGTTCGAGACGCTGGGCTTCTCGCACGAGGACGCCGAAAAGCAGTTCGGATTCCTGATGAACGCTTTCAAATACGGCGCACCGCCCCACGGGGGCATCGCTTTCGGGTTTGACCGTTTCTGTTCGCTCTTCGGCGGAGCCGATTCCATCAGGGACTTCATCGCCTTTCCGAAAAACAATGCCGGCCGCGACGTCATGGTAGATGCTCCGGCCCCGATAGCCGATACCCAGTTGGACGAGCTGGCGCTCCGGGTCGCCGTTCCCGAACAATAATCAAGAGGAAAGCGAAAGAGATACCGAACGGGCGGGACGCCGGTCAGCGTCCCGCCCGTTTTTCATGCCGGCAACCGGCGGTTTCCGACAAAAAATAGAAGGGCATGCAACAAAACGGACAGAAAAAGCATCTATCTTTCAAATACGTTGCATGAACCTGAAAAACTACCGACCATGAAACGCACCTTTCTCCACGCCTCTGCACCGCAGTACTGTTGCTCTGTACCTCGACAGGCTGCCAACCGGAAGAGGAGGACTACTTCCTGCGCTGGATGCTCCTGAATGCGACGGACTCCGTCCTTTATTTCACCTTTAACGACAATACGCCGTTCACCGTGGAACCGGGCGAGTACCGGCTTCTGGGGACGACCGTCCTTCCGCCGGACACGAAACCCAATCCCGGGCTGCTTTTCGAACTGCACCCCGAATACCGCACGCTCTCGGTTTCGGCCGCTCCGGACGGCCCCACCCTCCGGAAGTGGAACAAGGACTACGATTTCACTTCCGACCGACAGTTCTTCGACAGTTCGCAATGGCCGGACGAAAACCGCGCCAGCCACGACTGCGACTACGTATTCCGGGTAACGCCCAAAGATATCGCCAACGAATAAATTCCTGCCGACATGCCACGAAAACTCACTGCCATGACCTGCGCCGTCGTGCTGCTGCTCATACTGCCGACAGCCTGCAACCCGCTCGACCGGCTCTTCCAGAAACAAGATACCGACCCGGAGAGCTGCGATGTCACCTGGCTGCTGCGTAACGCCAGCGGCCGGGAACTGTGGTTCGAATTCGCCGATTTCGGTCTCCACTCCCTTCAGGCGGGGCAAAGTGCCGAAATCATGCGTACTACCGTCCGAGGTTCCGACATACAGACGAGTTTTTACGAAGTCTTCGACTACCGTCCCCAGTCGCATCCGTTGTCAATCTACACCGACGGCGGCTCGGTTCCTGCAAGGATATGGACGCTGGAGGAGCGCGACAAACCGGGGAAGCAATTCTACGACCGGGGGGCATGGACATTCGACCGCACCGATGAAGAGAGGGCCGAATGGACGTTTACCGTCACCGCAGACGACCTCGAATAACACACATCTCTTCTGCAAAGGCCGGCAGCCTTCCGGTGTTGCGCGATGCGGCAGAGCGGAAACGGACGTCATCCCCAGCGGCAGGCATCCGGTTCCCGCATCGCTCCCCATTTGTAGGTAAATGCGCAAACGACAAGCACATCACAACGGAAACATCCGTAATTTTACGGTTGCGCACTCTTTCCGTACAGGATATTCGCCGAAGGAGTGGACGGAATCATGAAAAAAAGGAACTTCATCAATTCGCTGCTGCAGCATACCCGCAGGCCGGACGGTTTCTTGGGCAGAATGATGCTGCGCGGCATGAACAACGGTCATGCGCCGCTCACCCGCTGGGGAGCGGCACACATCGAATGGCAACCGCAATGGTGTGTTCTCGACATCGGCTGCGGAGGCGGAGCCACGCTGCTCCGTCTGTTGGAACGCTGCCCGGACGGAATGGTATGCGGCGTGGACGCATCGCCCGAAAGCGTGGAATTCTCCCGACGGAAGACCGCGCGATATGCCGACCGGTGCAGCGTGGAACAGGCCACGGCCGACGACCTGCCTTACGGCGACCGGGCATTCGATGCCGTGACCGCATTTGAAACGGTCTATTTCTGGGGCGACCTGCACCGGGCTTTCGCCGAGGTGGCACGCGTCCTGAAACCGAGCGGAGTATTCCTGGTCTGCTGCGAGATGAGCAACCCCGGCAACAACACATGGACGAGCCGTATCGAGGGGATGCAGGTCTTCTCTCCGGAAGAGCTGAGCGCCGCACTGGCCGACAGTGGATTTACGGATATCACCGTCTACCGGCGCGGCAAGGAGAACTGTTGCGTAACGACATGCACTCCCGACGGCAGACGGACTGCGGCGGAATAAAAGGTCGAAAATACCCGCACACGTCCATCGACCGAGGAAGTGCCGTCCGACGGGACCCTCCGTACCATACGGAAGCCGGCAGAACGAACGGTACGACGTCGTACTGCCGCATCATTCATCCCGCTACATGCAGCCGCAATCCACCCCGGCAAAGACGGAGGGACGGCAAGAAAACCCAACGGAAAGGCCGTCCGCATCTCCCGGGGAATACTTTCTATATCCGAATGTTTTTCACCGAAAAGCAGAGGTCATCCTCAAGCCCCACCATGGCATTCACGAACCAGAGATACGCATAGTGCTCCAGCCTCCTCCGCCCGGATGGGCCGGGCAGTCACGCGTCCGGTCCGGAGCAGTTCCGCCCGGCGCGTCCCGGCGAGCAGCGGCCAGTCGGGGGTATAAAGACCCGACGCATCGCCCAGCACGATGTTGGAAAACGAGGAATCGGTCAGAAAGCCCTCCTGCAACAGGACGACCTCGTCGCACCCGCTTCCCCGACGCAGCTCCTCCAGCGTGCTCCGGTCGGCGTACTTATACCGGTAATCGAGTCCGTCGGCACGAACCAACGCCACACTGGCGATACGGCGGAGACGATAGGGGGCGAACTCCACCCGGCGCACGGACTCGTCGTACACCACGCGGCACTTCACGAGCCCCTCGCGCATCCCCTCGGGCACCTCGGCCGGAAGACACGCTCCCGCCCCGCTTCCGAAGAAATGCTCCATGGTGGCAGCCATCCGCGCCGCATGCGGCTCCGGCCAGCAGAACTCTCCGTCCTGTACCCGGATGACTTCGGTAAACAACGGCCCCTTCATACGAACGGCAGATAAACTTTCTCTATCACCTCTTCGTATTCCGACCGGCAGTCGCTGTAAGCCGTAATACCTCCGCCGCTGCGGAAATACATCCGGCCCTGTTCCTCTTCGATAAAGCGTATCAACACGGCACTGTCGAGCGTCTGCCCGTCGAAATAGCCGAACACGCCGGTATAATATCCGCGCGGTTCCCCTTCGGCCTCCCGGATGATGCGGAGCGTGGAGGATTTCGGGGCCCCCGATACCGAACCTGCGGGAAGCATATCGAAAAGGATGTCGCCCATCCGCGCCTCGTACCCGGCCGGCAGGCGGCCGGCTATCTCGGAACTCACCTGCAGGATGTCGCCGCGGCGTGTGGCGATACGGTCGATGTAGCGGAACCGCTCCACATGTACCCGGTCGGCATGGATGCTCAGGTCGTTCCGCAGCAAATCCACGACGGTATTGTGTTCGGCGGTCTCCTTCGGGTCATTCAGTATCGTCTGCCGGGCATCGGGCACGGAAGCATTGATGGTGCCTTTCATCGGATTGGTAGCGATACGACCGCCGGCGATACGCACGAAACGTTCCGGCGAAAAACAGACGAACCGTCCCGGCACATAGAGCAGGTAGGGCGCCTCGGCCCGCATGAAAATCTCCTCCAGCGACAGCCCCGAAACGACCGGAGTACGTACCGTCAGATTGGTCAGAAACGAATCGCCGCGCAGCAGACCGCGGCGCACCGTTCCGAAACGGCGGGCATATTCGGCGAACTCCATCGGCCGCGCCTCCAGCAGCGCCGCACCGCTCCCTGCTCTTCCCGGCCATGCCCTCTCTGTTGCCGACCCCGTTCACCGAGAAGCCGACCGAGCTGCAAGCCAGCGGATTCTCGGCAAAGAGACCCTCCGTCATCTCGAAATTCACGGCAAAGAGGAACGGCCGGCGCCGAGCACCGCAGCGGTTCATCAGTTCCCGGACACGCCCGGCATCGAAGAAACACGTCATACGCAGTCTTTAAGAAAATTAGCGAGTATGGGCCCCCGCAGGGCGTCATGACGGATTCCGGATGGAACTGCACGCCGTGCACGTCATACACCCTGATGGGAGAGCGCCATCACGGTACCCCCTCTCCGTCGCGGGCCGTCACTTCGAGACAATCGGGAATCCCATCCCCGTCCACTATCCACGAATGATACCGTCCGACCGCTATCCGGTCGGGCAGACCGCGGAAAATACGGGGACGGGCAAGGAGCTCCACCGACGAACAGATGCCGTGCCAAACCTGTGGCGTATTCCGGAGCGACGCGCCGAAAACCTGCGCGATGGCATGATGACCGAGACACACCCCCAGCAAGGGGCGCACCGGTGCACACCGTTCGATAAAGGAAAGCAGCTTCCCCGCCTCGGAAGGAGTCCCCGGACCGGGCGACACGATTATCCGGTCGTATGCGGCGGGGTCCGTCTCCCCCAGCCGGTCGTTCTTCACCACATGCACGTTCCCGGCAGAGCCGCACAGCTCACGGAGCATGTGCACCAGATTGAAGGTGAACGAGTCGTAATTGTCTACAAGCAATATCTCCATACCGATACTTCCGCTGTTGCGGCTCTGCGAAGTTAATACAAAAAAGACGCTGTACCCGCACCGCCAGGCCGGAAAATACCGCCCATTCGCGCCGCGTCCTCCCGACCCGAAAGTCCGTACGCCTCCCGACCGCCGCCGTACCGAACCGCCGCCTGTGCGACCGGACGGCAATGCTCCGGCCTTCGGACGTACCGGAGACCGGCCGCACCGCTGCAAAGGATTCTGCCGAAAGCCGGCCGCACCCGCAAGACCCTTTCCCGGTTCCGCCGTCCGCCGGATACCACGCAATAGCGTCCGGCACACGACACCGTTCCGCAGCCGACATCCGCGGCCTGCACCCGATGCGGAACCGCAAAACGCAACAAAGCCGTGCCGGCCTGAACGAATACCGTTCAGCACGACACAGCCTTTTATTACATATACGGGAAACCGGCTGCATACCGGAGTCCGGCAGTCAGGGTGCAGGACTTTACCACAGTAAACGTCCGGGCGCCGAGACCGGAACGAGCGCAGCGGGGTGCCGTTATGGCACCCCGCTGCGCTCAGGGGAGCGGCCTTTACTGCAGCCTCTTCAGCCTGTAAAGAAGTTGCTGGATAGCTTCCTGATAGTCGTCGAGAATGGCCGTCGAAAAATCTTCCTCGAACATCTCACGCTGTTCGTCGATGTATTTGAAGAACTTCTCGCAATGCGTCTCGATATTGCGGGGGGTATTGGTCTGCGGAATGACAACCTCGATGTCGCCCTTCATGGCGTAGGTGGTCTCCACGATACGGTCCATCGCATCGGCGAGCGTCGTCAGCGCTTCGTCCAGCGCCATATGCTGTGCATAGCTGCCGGGGCCGCTCACATGCCAGTGAAAAAGCTTCAGGCTGTTATTGAAAGCGTACATCTCCCCGAAAAAGCGACCGTAATCCGTACCGGTCCGCGTCTGTTTCTGTTCTTTTGTCTTGATTGCTGTTGCCATAACCATTCGTATTAAAAGTTGTCTTTATTTGCACCGCGCCGGGCGCGGCATACTTTTCATACTGCCATAACTATGCCAAACATCCGAATGGGGACGGTAACAATCGACAGCGGTTTGCCGAACGGTTCCTGCCTACTCGTAAAGGAGTACCGTCCGGATACGTTCGCCGGAAGTCGGTTCCCAGCGCGGCCCCTCCAGCAGTAGTTCGATTACTTCCCGGTTGATTTCCGGCGAGAGACCGGCCACTATCCTGATGCCGGAAGGCACCCCCGCATCGTTCACACGAAACTCGGCCACCACCCTGCCGCGAGCCGGCGTACCGTCCGCCAACGTCACCCTCCGACGATATTTATAGAAATACTCCGCAAACGCCGGATTGGACACCGTATCCCGCCGCGTCTCCGAAAAGGCTGCGGTAGCCGCTTCCCCGTCACCGTCCCATGCCGCAGGTTCCGTACCGTTCCGCAGCACCGACGCACTCCGCGCCCCTGCATCCATACCGGCGGGAAGATTCGCCGTCGCGGCCGAACGGTCGGCACCGTTCGGCCGTAACACCGCAGCCCGATTCGCCGCACCGACCTCCTCCTGCACCGATACCTCCACGCGGTCGGTCTCCACGGCCGCCCGGGACGCAACGGGCTGTGCTGCCTGCCGCATCGTCTCCGCAACAGCCGGCGCAGCCTCCTCATCCGCTGCCGCAAAGTCCGCCGCCGGCTCTGCCTGCCCGTCTGCCGATCTGTACCATAAGTTAATTTTTTAGACGGCATTGTAGCAGTATAATTACCGCTGTTATCCTTATTCTGTATACGGAGCGCCTAATTGTTCGCGAGTAGCCCATGCCTAAAAATATAAGTGCTATTATAAATACAGTTGTAGATAGTTTCAAATCTTTTCAGCTTCTCTAGTTACATCATCATAACCATTCCTTCAGAATTCTTCACTGAAGAAATCTTACCATAGTTGTAAACCACTGTAGTGGTATGTTTAACTGAGTTGTTGATGTAATCTTTAGCAACTTCTAATGTTTTGTCTCCGGCAACTACTACAGCAACATCTTTATTTTCCTTTCTTAGATGTGGCGAATGTTATGTTATAGTTAGCGGCTTGGCACCTGTTACCATAGTTGAATACTTCCAGACATCTTCATAGAACCCTTTGTAGCTGTTTCAGCTGTCCAAATCATTGGCGTGTCATTCATAGGAATCATGTAACAATTATAGATACCATCAGTAACACAATACTGTTTAACAGAAGAGAATCCCGTAGTGACAATACCTTAGTCATAGAAACTTTCATAGTGGCTAATACATGTCCTGAAGCATTCTTGATATCAATGTTCCCATTATAAGTTTTTTGTTATCTTCATACTTGGTCCAGTCATCAACAGTCGGAACAGTATAAACTTTAGCAACCTTGCTGAAATCTGCGGGAATATATTTAGACAGCTGTATTGTACAATACATTATTATTAGCATCAACAAAAGATAGCATTGAATGCAGGATTTGCATTATTAACCTTGTCTGTAGTCCAAGTAGGCAGTCAGACAGTTAACTTAGTCAAGACAGCAACCTTATCTGACTGAGTGTCAGTAACAGCTTTGTCAGTCCGGATTAAGTGCAGTAACAGTGAGAAGTGAATTTCAAATCTGTAGCAACATTACTATTTGCATGAGCAACTTTGCCATCAGGATCAACTAAAGTACCAATAGAGTTTACAGCATATACACAGGAAGCCAATAACATCATTAATAGCCGTAGTGCTGTTGATGGTAATTTCTGTAAGTACCTTCAACCACTGTATTCAAACCAGAATAAAGTATAGCTATTCCAATACATTCAATTCAGTGCAGATTCCACACGCATATCTAAAACTATACGCAAATACGGATATTTACAGGCTATTCTTTATCATCGGCTGCTAGACAGAAACTAATTTTGATAACTCTCTTTGGGATATAATTTTTTGAGTTTGACAGATTTCGTTATCTACTTTAACATTTGTGATAACCTTATCTAGGGAATAATGGTAGTAGCCGCATCACTCTTCAAGCTGTTCTTGATATATTTGCATTAGTACCATCTTCTGCTTTAATTGAAACAGTTAGCAGATATCCTGACGTTTTGTTGCATCCAATAAACAAAATGGTTTTAAAGGGCTTTTCACCTGCATATTCAGTCAATCCAAAGTTAAGTCTATTGAGATAAATAACTTTCGAAAAGCAGTAGACAAAATTTATTTACCTGCAACCGAAGACCGTTCATTATCATTGCCAGCTTTGGTTCTGTTACAGCAGAAAAAGCTTTTTCATCATAATTCTTCAAAGCAACTTCTTCCCACAATGCGTTGTTTCCTGCCGCACGGCTTAATAATCCATTATATTTCTCAACTTTCTGAACAGATAAAAAATTCATTCAGAAGAGTTCTGTCCTTGGCTATTAGTCAAAGAAATCATATCGGGAGTAAGAACACGTAAAGGTCATGGAAAATCGTACTGTTCAGCTGCGACACTTGCGAGTACATAAGAGATTGATGGTCACAAGGCTTTTCCTTTTCCAAAAGTGTCAGGGCCGGATGGGCGTTGTGCTGACGCCCAATTCGCAGGACAGTGTTTGATATTGATCTTTTCCCAACTGATGCTCGGGTTTCATAATACGACCCTTGATAATGTGTCGTAGATCTGGTTTTTTCAGCAGAGTTTATTCACGATTGCCATATCAAAACATCCTTTCCTCAGGCGGTAAATTAAGAACCGCATCCATTTGCAAACAGCATCTGGCAGTCGGCCAGAGTTCCGCAGGAATCGCAAGCCCGTGCGCTTTCGCAGCTGCTCGATGCGGTGACTGGTATTTTTATGAACGAACAGGCGCTGCGAGATCGCCTGGATCAGGCGATACATTCAGATATGTCTGGATGAATTTATAAGACCTGCTTCAGCTCCGGGCAGGGAATGGCCCGGAAAGGTCTGAAAAAAAAGGATGAACTGCTTTTCATGGTGTCCGGCGCGTCATACAGATAGAGGTTCAAGCAGTTCGTTCTGATAATAGATAATACCGTTGACAGTGGACATATAGTAATTGGTCAGCTTATAGGCCTCCTGATGGGAGGAGCGGATCCTGTCGCAGCTGTATGGACGGCCTACGGCGATCGGTAACGTGTCACAAGAGGTGAAATGGCGCTGCACACCACCGCCAGCCCAGCTGGGAGACCTTCTGCAGGGGTGCGCATGTGTTCAGGATCAGGATAAAGTCACTTGAAGGATCGCCAGCAGATCCAGCTGATGGAGGGTTTCCGCCACCGAGGAATTTCAGCTGGTTCACTTTGGCGACCTGCGGGATACGCAGTACCGCACAGGTAACGCCAGCCACAGTGTCGATCTGGTTCAGCAGCGC
>VOFD01002743.1_pt1 | contig 17616 bp, 27 predicted proteins | sample 5384101 | NCBI WGS metagenome assembly VOFD01 (sample SAMN12384723, study PRJNA508395) | human gut metagenome | isolation source: healthy gut C | host: Homo sapiens
CTGTTAAGATCATTGAAAACACAGAACAGAAAGCGTGAGCATAACAATGGAAACATGCTATATATTCGGTGCAGGGGATTTTACTCCCTGCACCATTGATTTAACTTCAAAAGATCTGGTAATTGCAGCAGACGGAGGATATGACTATCTCATCCTTCTTGGTTTGCGTGCCGATGTCGTACTGGGCGACTTTGACTCCGTCACTTCCCGGATTTATGGGACGACGCAATTTGCGAAAAATTGACCTATCCACCGGAAAAAGACGATACCGACATGATGCTCGCCATCAAACTCGGTCTTTCCCGCGGCTACCGCGAATTTGCCATTTATGGCGGACTTGGTGGCAGACTGGACCACACCATTGCCAATATTCAGGCTCTTACCTATCTCGCAGGCGAAGGCGCTTCCGGTATTTTATACGGTGATTCTTATGCACTTACCGTCATCAAAGACAGCAGTTTACCATTCCAAAAGATGCTACGGGCATGGTTTCCGTATTTTCCCTCAGCGATTCCAGCGAAAATGTATCAATCAAAGGATTAAAATATGAAGTGGATGGAGTTACACTAACCAATGCATTTCCACTCGGAGTAAGCAATGAAACAACTGCCAAAAAAGGAATTATCAGCGTGGGATCCGGTACTTTGTTGATCTTGTGGCATCCGTAAGATGCTAGCGCCGGGTCACCAGCAATTCTTTCCAATTTTCAGGGAAACCCATTGTACTGATTTTAACATTTTCATATTTTTCAAAGAGCAGTTCCATATTATCCACAAATTGATTCCAACGATCATCATTACTCAGCATATATTTCATACATAAAAGGACAGCATATATTCTATTATTCTCTATTCCTGCCCGTAAATATTCTTTATACATCATAGGGATTTTAGATAATTTTGCATTATATAAACGACCATAATGCGCACAAATATTTCTTACATATGAGATGCATTCCAGCCAGCTTTCAATATATGTATACCCTACTTTAAATGTTTTCGCTATTTCCTTTTTTATCTGCGTTATGCATATTTTTAAAAAACTTTGATAATGTCCCAAAACTAAACACTTCCATCAGCGCATAAATTGGCAAATATCCCCCTTCATAATTTTCTCTAAAATTACGAACAAACGGTGCCTTAGAATTTCGCCGCACCTCTTCCTTAATATCTTTTAAAAACTGCACATGATATTCTTCTACTGAAAAATTCTTTGACTCTAAATATCCAAAATTACCATAGTGTTCTGAAAAATAATTTGCCACTCTGCATCTTATATTAATTTCTATTTTTTCAATCTCCGGAAATATAAGCTGTCGAAAATTAGCATTGAATAAATATAAATCCACAATTTCACTAAATTTTGTTCCTTCTATATATCTTCCATTTTTCTTTTTTCAGATTAAGACTATAAGCTTTTATCAGCCTAAAATACGAAATATCATTTAAAATTTTTCTCGCTATTCATCGTCTTCAATAATTAATCCAATATTTTTCAGATTATCAATTTGTTCTTCAATCGTCATAGGCAGCTGATGTTTTTTAATTGTTCCATATTATCCCTCCTAAATAAAAAAGACCCAACGTGGTCCGCATCGTTGAGAGGCGTGTTGGGTTCTGTTAAAAAATATTATATGCGATTTCTTTTCAAATTACAATAACTAAATTTATTTTTTCATTTTTTTTCTCCCTTCATGACAATTTTCTTCCCTTTCATGGATGCATTTCCCATATTTCGACAAATTATGATAAACTATCTTTGTAGGCTTAGCCAATTGTGTGTATGACAACGTGGGAACCGCACAGCCGGCCGTATGCACTCATGCTCGCCGGGCTTGTGCTGCAAAAAAGGCAGCTGTCCATATTTCAGACAACTGCCTTTCCATTTTGTCAAAAAGATAACTTGTTATCGTACGTTCAAAGTTACTTTCGCGCTTGCTTTTCCAACTTTGATCTTTACGATTCGTTTTCCTTTTTTCAATGCTTTCACTTTGATTGTAATTTTTCCGGCTTTCTTCGTAATTTTATTTACTTTAATCTTCTTTCCGGATACTTTTACAGCATCTGTTGTTACTTTTTTCGAATCCTTTGCGGTAACTTTAATGACAATTTTTACCGTTTTTCCTTTTTCGCATTGATTTTCTTCTTTGCTGCCACAATTTTTCTTTGCCGGATTTTTCTTTGTTGCCGGCGTTTTGCTCGGAGCTGCTACACTTGGGTTTGCATCCGGTATCGCACTTGGAGCTGCACTTGGGCTGACACTTGGTGTCGCGCTTGGGCTTGTACTTGGTGCCGCACTCGGACTTGCACTTGGTGTCTCCGATGGCGCTGCACTCGGATCCGGCTGCGGTTTTTCATCTTCAAATGGTTCGGATGGCACTTTCGCCTCTGGAACTGTCTTTACGCGATACACGGTCTCTCCGGCATTTTCTGCTACGTATACAAAAGAAGTAATACCGCGCAGAATCTGTTCCGGTGAGTAGTTCATAACACTGTCTGACAGTTTTTCCTGATTCAGATCAACAAATTCCAAAATGGAATCCGCAAGTGTATGACCATTTTTCACAAAATCCACATTTTCTGTTTCGATCAATGGATGAATTCCAAATTCTCCCAGCATCGTCAACGTCTGTGCCGTTGTCCAAGCATTGTTTGCCTCATAGGAATCTCCAAGATATCCTTGGGTATCCTGCATTTTCCTGCAAAGCGAATAACTTTCTGACAAGCCTTTTCTACGGATGCGCTCTCTGTATATGGAGCCAATGGCTGAACCGCCATAACGGCATCATCAATCAAATCCCATTCAATGGAACCGGCGATCGTTTCATCTACATTTCCTGCGATTTTTGCCACAAGTTCCTCTCTTGTGCAGTAATTGTCGCCTTCCGGCAATGTATAATTTCCGGAATCAAATGCAAAAAGCATCATTTGTTCTGCGTTATAACTCTTATCTGCCTCATAAAGCTTTTTTCGAAGCCATCTTCTCAATCAGATCATAACCGCCTGTCGTACGGGCATCCATACCAAGTGCAGTCATTGCAAGAACTACAAAAGCATAATTCTGCTCCGCTACTTTTTTCGAAGAGAAAGTCTCTTCCGTTATGTTCGTCTTTGTAACTGCATCGTAAGTTGTTCCTTCCGCTGCAAGTTCTTTCAGCTGGCGTGTCAATTTGTACTTCACTTTTCCATAAAATTCCGGTGCTTCAAATCCCGCGCGGGCAAGTGAAAATACCGCATACAATTCGTTGACACTTCCCAATCCGGGGATATGACCATCCGCAAAATACGAATCATAAACTTCTTTTGCTGCAATTCCCTGTGCTTTTTTTTCATAGAAGCCTCAGCGGATTCAACAGCCGGTGTTTCCGGATTTAAAGAAGCGTCATCGACAAATACAGAAGCCTCTGTAGATGGATCATCATAGGTGTAGATCAAGCTGATCTGGTCACCTTCCTGAAGCACGTAGGAACCCATTCCAAAATTGCTGTATTGTCCATTAACCCAAAAACTCCAATAAGCGGTCTAATTTACATCGTCCTCTGCCACATCATTGATAGCCGCAAGATAAGGACCATAGCTTGTATCCTTAATAACATAATTGTCCTTATACTCGGAAGCATCCAATACCGCTTTGATTGCTACATCGGCTTTTGTTCCTTCGTCAACCTGAACCGGCATTTTACCGATTGCCACAGTCTTTGTTCCATCGGAACTCTTGCCCTGTGCTGCCACATACACGACAATCTTTTCTGCTTTAACTTCACTCGCATAAGCTGTCAGTGCCGGTTCATTCCATGCAAAAACGGATGAAAATACAAGCGCAATGACAAGACATATGCTCCATACCCTTTTTTCTCTGTTTCATGAGAATCCTCCTTGTTAATTTATTTTTTCGTAATTTATCATAACATTATCTTGAAAAAAAGTAAACAAAAAAGGGGCCATATTTTTCTTGTACCTTTCCAAAAAAACTAGTATAATATAACATAGATGTGTAAGTTTTTTACAATTGATGAGGGGGTAAATTATATGGAGGAGGAACTGTTATTTTTTGATGAGTTAACAAAGATATATAATCGAAAAGGTTTTTTAAGTACACAGCTTCGCTGTTAGACGAACATCCGGGGATAGACTTTTGCTTAATTTATTGGAATATTCGACAATTTAAAGTATTAAATAACCTATTTGGAATGCAGACAGGAGATCAGATTTTAATTCATATTGCTGACATTTTACATAATGAATTCTCCGATCAGATTGCTACCTATGGGCGGCTTGAAGCGGACAATTTTATTTGTTGTGTTCCCAAACAGGTAATGGATGCGGGGTATTGGAAAGATTTGCTTGATATTTCCTTTTCCATCTCCGGTTCTACGTATCATTTTTATTCTTGCTGCGGATTATACCAGATTGAGGACCGCAGTCTTCCGATCAACAAAATGGTCGATATGGCGCGTCTTGCCATGGACAGCATCAAAACCAATTACATGAAGCCTTATGCGTGGTACGACGGTTCTATGCTAGATACCATGATCGAAGAGCAGCGCCTTGTCAGCGATTTCCGGACAGCGATCGTGCAAAAACAATTTACCGTATATTTCCAGCCAATCTGCCGTGCAGATGACGGACTGGTTGTATCTGCCGAAGCATTGGTGCGTTGGATTCATCCGCTTCGCGGCATGATCTCACCGGGAAGTTTTATCCCGCTTTTCGAGAAAAACGGTCTGATCCACATTTTGGACCGTTTTGTGTGGAATGAGACCTGTGAAATGCTGAAATCACGTATTGAGGCCGGAAAACATGTTGTTCCGGTATCGATCAATGTATCGCGTGTAGAATTTTACAATCCGGAACTTGCGGATGAAATTAAAGAAATCGTAGACAGTCATAATCTGCCGACAGATCTGATCAAGATTGAGATCACCGAGACTGCGTATGCGGATAATCCGACGCAGGTACAGCAGGCTGTGAAACGCCTTCACGACTATGGTTTCCTCGTTTTAATGGATGATTTTGGAAGCGGCTATTCTTCGCTGAACATTTTGAAAAATCTTCCGATCGACATTTTGAAGATTGATATGCAGTTTATGGATAATCTGGATGGCAATGAAAAGGCTTCGATCATTCTGGAAGCAATCATCCGCATGGCGAAATGGATGAAACTCCCGGTCGTTGCCGAAGGCGTGAAGACGCGCAAAGAATGGGATTACCTCAAAAGTATGGAATGCGAGATGGTTCAGGGATATTATTTTTACAAACCGATACCACAGGCAGATTTCTGCGAAGTACTTGATCAGGAGGATCTCCAGAAATATGCTGTAAAAAAGAACGAAATCTGTTTGAACTTGATGATACAATTTTTGACATATTTAACCATTCCAATTCAAAGGAAAATATGCTTTTCTACGATATGATCGGCGGTATGGGTGTTATGGAAATGACCGGCAACTCGCTGGAAATCCTGCAGGTCAATCGTGGATATTATGAAGTTTTTTACGGAACGGAAGCTCCTCTCACCGAGACGACACCGGTTCTCCACAAAAAGCTGCAAGAACCTTCTCTCAGTCTTGTTCTTGCCGCCTGTCACAATGCAAAAAGACAGCAATCAGATTCAATCGCTTCAACTGCATTTGGAGCGGCCGGATGCCAGTTTTGTATGGGTAAACTTGAAACTGCGGTACATCGGAAGCCGCGGACGGCATTCCCTCTTCTATTTTGCCATCGACAACATCGATGAAATAAAGAAGGCAGAGCAGGAACGCTATCTCACCGCTTACAGCTCGGCTTTACTGAAAGTATTTGACAAAGTTTACCGGCTCGACTATGAGAATGGCATGGCTGAAGTGCTTCACACGAACCGAAGCGACGACATGAAGATCAAAGAGCATTATTATTTTAAAGACTTTTTCCAGCGCTTTTCGAAAATGATCTCTATCGCAAATGGATTGGAAGCAGATGCTTTCCAAGTGCTTGAATCGAAGGACGTATTGGATCAGCGGTTGGAAGAAAGTGACAATGGCTGTTATGAGATTACCTATCATTTCACCCCACCACGGGGAAAAACACAGACAATTTCGGCACTGATCTTTAAAATTGAACTGGAACCAAATCACGAAGAATATCTTTGTTGTATGAAAAAACGGCTGCCTCACTAATGGGACAGCCGTTTGGCTCTATCTTCAGAACGTAACTATTAATAAATAAATACCGCTTCCTGATATTTCGTCAACTCGTAAATTTTCTTTGAATTTTCCGGTGACAGGTTCAGACATCCGTGTGAGCCTCTTGTTTTATACAGATCCTTGCTCCAACGGCTCCAAGGCTGCCAAGTTGCGCAGTGGAATCCGGTTCCGGTCCAGGTAATTCTTACCCAATATGTAACCGGTGTCTTATAATTGTCACCGACAAGTATACGATGTGTTTGGTGTTCTTTGATGAAATACATTCCCGTACGGGTCTTTCGCCCTTCCACCGGTCTTCCGGAAATGGTCTCACATTCAAATACCACTTTTCCTTTTTCGCCATACGTAAACCTTCTGGTCTTTCAGCGAAATCTCCGTGAAGTTCTGTGTATCCCAGTCATTGGTCTTATTTTCAAGATCCATCTGATAAGCCGTATTGGCAAATTTTGTCTTCCTCTTCAACGTGATCGCTGCCTGATTTTCTTTGGTTGGATCTTCCTGATAAGCACTTTGAAGTTTCGCGTCAATCTCGGCATTCAGTGCCTTTTTCAACTGCTTCAGCGTCTCTTCATAACTGATTGCCCAGCCATAATCTCCACCGGCTACGGAAATTTCTTTTCCTTTATGGTTTGTAAACGTGTGAGTCGAACCGACCGTTTTATACTTCAAACACATTTTTTTCAACCCAGTCGGAAATTTTTTCTTCATCAAACGTTACTTTTCCATTTTTGTAACGAAGCCAGGAATAAATCAGTTTTGGTCCGACCTTTTCGGTCCGGTCATCCGTAATCTTCCAGGAAACCCAACGCATTACATACGGGTTGCACGCATCTAACTTCTTTTTCAAGCCGGCATCATCCGAGAAAATCTTCGGACTTTCATACACTTCCGGATACTCTTCTTCATTTGCCAGATCAATCGTTTCTTTTCCTTCGGCAAGCGCCTCGTCAACTGCCTTTGTCAACTGCTGGAACTGCAGAACATTTCCCTTATCTTCCGGCACAACGACAAGACATTTTTTCTCCTCCGAAAATGCTACTTTCGCATCTGTCGGCACATTGATCGCGTAATTTGTGCTGCCTTTATACATTTCTGATTTTTTAAGACATTTATCCAGTTTCTCCGCATCGTACGTCGGATTCATGTGAAGTTCCAATGTTTTCTTTTTCGGTATGGAAAAAACAGAAAATGACTCATGCTGTGCATCGTATTGCTTCTGCAATGCCTCTTTCAGATCGAGGCCGTAGTCATGTACCATAAGGTCATGGCAGCCGATGACCATTTCACAGGACTGAATGTATTTTGTAAGTTTGTCATGCAGTTCCGTATCCGCACCCTCGCCGAGAAGCGGAGAAATGGTTTCTCTGGCAAGTGAAATTCCGCTGTAGAGGACAAATAACGAGACGACAAGTCCCATAAATCCGTCAATCTGATATCCCATACCATGTTCCACCAATGTGGCAATCAAGACTGCGCTCGTCGCGATCACGTCATTGCGGCTGTCCTCTGCGATTGCTTTCAATGTCATTGAATTTATTTTTCTTCCCATCTTATAGTTGTAGACCGCCATTCCCATCTTAACCACGATAGAAAAGAGAACCAAAGGACAGCCCCTGAAAATTCGACCGGGGATGGATGAAGGATCTTTTTCCACCGAGCTTTTTGCAAGTTCAAAGCCGATAAATAAGATCATCACAGCGACCGTCAGACTTGCCAGATATTCGGAGCGGGCATGCCCATAGGGATGCACTTTGTCTGCCGGCTTTTTCGGCAATTTTAAATCCGATCAGCGTAACGATCGAGCTCGCCGCATCCGATAAATTGTTCAGTCCGTCTGCCGCGATCGACATAGAACCGGCGAGATTTCCGATAATAATCTTGCTTCCCGCCAGAATACAATTGCAGAAAATCCCCACAATTCCTGATATTTTTCCTATTGATGTACGTTTTTTCGACTTTTCTTCCTGCTGCATCTCATTTCCTCCAATCCTTATTTTCTCCTGCATATCCCATATTTTTCCTGCATGCGCACCAGTTTTTTCCGCATCGACTTCCAGGCAAAATAGACAAAAACAATTGTACTGACACCATGCACGACATCAAACAAAAATCCGCTCGCTTCCATCATCCAGAATCCGCTCCACGTCGGCGTATTCGTTACCAATAACAACGACGCAAAATTGAGGATTGGGCCATACACAAATACCGTCGCCAAAAATCCGATGATCATCGGCAGGATTTTTTCCCTGCATCGAACGGCAGAAGCCTCCAATGATGCCGATAAGCCCCCAGCTGAGCATTTGAAACGGGGTCCATGGTCCCTGCGAAAACATAAAATTTGACAAAAATCCGGAAAGCATGCCGACAAGCATTCCCGGCACACTGCCAAAACAGCTTCCGGTAATGAGCACCAGCGCCGAGACCGGCTTAAACTGGGGAATCCAGAAAAACACACCGCGCGAGATGGCGATGATCGCCGAAAGTACTGTGATCATAATCATGTCTTTCATGCGCACCCGTCTCGCAAGATAAAATAAAAAGCCGGCAAATCCAAGTAAGATCAGCACCGCGCACGGCACATAATAATGGTTACATAACCAGTCCCGCATCTTCCATCTCCTTTGTATTAATGCAATCAAACATCGTACTGATCTGCGGTTTATACACCAGATTCTGCATCAAAACCTCGTGCGGCTCGCCTTCGCTCGCCACATCGCCTTCAAACAAAAAGACAACATAATCCGCAATCTCGCCGACCAGATCGATGTCGTGTGTGATAATGATAATCTGCTTTTTCTCCCGAAACATATTTACCACTTTTTGGAAATTGCCCTTCATCAGCGGATCCATTCCTTTCGTCGGTTCGTCCAATATGACAACATCCGCATGTTTCATAAGAAATTTCAGCGATGCCGCAAGATGCTGTTCGCCCCCGGAGCAGTCCAGCGGATTTCTGTCCGCAATCGGCACGATCATTTCCTGCAATTCCTCCGGAATATCATCTTCTACATCGAGCTCCTCCCTTACGGTGTCCTTGGTAAAAATGGTAAGTACATCCTGTGGCATCATCACACAGCGCTTTATCATTTTTTGCCAAAATACCCGCTGAACATTTTTCCAAGCGTCGTTTTCCCTGCGCCATTTGGACCTATCCAGCAATTCACACCGGCTGCGACCGTCACCTGCGGAATATTGAGAACATTTTCGCTGCCATACGCTTTCCGGATATTCCGCACCTTCTGCCACACCTTTACTTCTCTAGGCTCCGTGTAAATCTCCGTTTTTCCGCCAATTCTCTAACCTTCTGCCGCACTTCCGCCAGCGGCATCTGCGGAGCATCCAAAATCCGGCGCTGCCAGGGCAGAAACCGCCTCTGATAACTGCTCGTCATTCCTTCGGAAAGCCAGATCACTTTGTCCGCCTTTTTCATATATATATTCACTATCGTGCTCAACAATGACAAAAGAAATCCCCATTTCCTCGTGCACGCGCACAACCATTTCCCAAAACATCCGCGCCGAGATCGGATCCAGCTGCGACGTCGGCTCATCCAGTACAACCATCTCCGGATCCATGCAGATTACCGACGCCAACGCCAGTTTCTGCTTCTGTCCGCCGGAAAGTTCCGCCACCCCTTTATGAAACCAGCTTTCAATGCCAAAATACGTCGCAATCTCCGCTACACGGTTACGGATCGTCTTTGCCGGCATAGCAATATTTTCCAATCCAAATGCCAATTCATGCCAAACTTTATCACATACGAGCTGGTTATCCGGATTCTGTCCGACGTAACCGATCGTCCCCGCCGGCACCTCGTCAATCGGCATTCCGCGGTAACAGACATTTCCTCCAATGTTCCTACACGATTGATCCGCGGAATCATTTCGCGCAGCAATGTCGTTTTTTCCCGAACCGGAAGGCCCCATAATCAGAGTGATCCCTTCTTTAATTTTCCACTTTATGTCAGAGAGAATGGTTTTTCCCCGATTTTTTTTTTTCAATCGCTATCTCTATCATAGTTCCTCCCTTTCGGTCTGCCACCAGATCAGCGCGCACAATGCTAACGTAATAAAAATATTTGCCACTCAAAATGTATCTCGATCCGTGGAATCAGCAGGCAGAATGGTTCGCTTACCCTTTGCAGCACGACAAGTCCTACAAACGCTGCCATAATCAGGATGTCCCCGGCAAAAGCCGAAATGGGGTGTAACTTGTCCGCAATGTACTGCCATACGCCCGGCATTCCATCGCATCCGCGATCTCCAATCCGTTTTCCAATGCCCAGTTGATCAAGATGGAGATCGAACGGATTGCTGAAATCATGCGGTTCCACAATCCTCTTGCCGACTCCATGGACATTTGAAAATGATAGATTTCGACCAATTTATCCGTGTAACGGTTCACCGAACGAATCGCCATGGAAAGCACGATTGCCGCCGGCGGAAACAGGTATTTGAACACGATTACCATTTTCTCCGATGTCATTGCGCACCCCATCCGGTAAGTCCAGCGGCACAAAAGCCAGAGCTGGACGCCGGCAAAGACACCATACGCCAGCGACTCCATCGTCACAATATTATCATTCAAATAAAATAGGTAAGTCTCCCCTTGGTGGTTGACGAGTGCATTTACAATAACTGACAATGCGGTCATCCCGAAAAGCGCCAGCACACTTTTTACAGATGGCGCAATGACAAATTCAAGTATCAGAAAAAGAACTGACACATAGGATTCCGCGTCAGGCATAAAAGCACGATCGCCGCTAAAAATTTTACAAATTCTACCAATGGGTGTCTCATTTATTTTCTCCACTCATAAAATCACTTCCGAGATCTGCGCCCAGTCCATTGCAGGTATACCGCCACTGAATGGCCTCTCCCGCTTTCAATACATAACGCGAGCATCCGTAATTCGGGTACCAGCCGTCGACGTTGTACATCCAGCCCGACAGATTGCCGCAGTCAAATTCGTACAAGTTGCCGATGCCCTCGATGTAATTGGATCCATACAGCGGTGTATAAGAATTTTCCATCTGAATGGAGTAGGCCTTGCAGACCTGCTCAAGAATATCGTACACCGTCTGGCCTTTTTGCATTTCACTTTTGTCGTCTTCAAGATCCATCCGTCGCCGACATATTTTTCTTTTCCTTTGTCAAGATTATCCATATTTTGTAAAATCGTCAGACAGTCAATGGAAATGGTGACATAAAATTCCTCGTCATTATCCACTTTCTGATCTTCCTGATTGACCGGAAGCGGTTTTCCGGATGGCACAGGATCGGTCTGAAACTTATCTTTGTCAGTCGCCGTTCCATCGCTCGTCTTGCGGTCATCATCTTTCTTTGTCTCATCTTCCTGACGCAGTTCCTCATTTTTTCGGAACGCTTATAACAACTTTCGGATAATCCGTATTCTGCTTTTGCTTCCTGTTCTTTCTGTTTTCCTATTTCTTCCTTTGTCTGTGGCGCCTTTGTCGCTTTTGGCTCCGTTTCACTTTTTCTTTTCTTTTGTCTTTTTTTCTGTCTTTTTCTCTTCCGGCGCAGTTTTTCCCTGTCGTCTGCTTCTTCGGTTCTGCTGTCTCTTCTGACGCCTTTTTTTTTCTGTTTTCTTCCCTTTTTGTTTTGCCTGTTCTTTTTGTTCTTCCTTTTGCTGTTCCGCTTCTGCTGTCTCTGTCGCAGCCTCTTCCTCCGATAAAATCTGTTCTTCCCCGATCTCCACCGGCTGAAGCGCCTCCATCGCCCGTTTCTGCTCATCCTTCACGGAATGAATCGAAGTACCGGCGATCGCTGCCGCAATGACAAGAAGGACGATCACAGCAGACAAAATAGTCTTCCAATTCCGCTTAACAAATCTCATACCATTCTACCTTTTAATACAGCTGCACATTTCACTACAAAATGTGCAGCCGTGGTTATACTGAATTTACTTCACTGTGATTTTGACCGTCTTTTTGACTGTCTTTTTTGCCCTTCTTATATTTTATCACAACTTTATATGTTTTTCCAGCCTTCGCCTTCTTCTTGGCTTTAATTACCAGTTTTCCGTTCTTAACCGTAACTTTCAATGCCTTTTTGTTATACGAAGACACTTTGCATTTGACTTTCTTTTGCCGTTTACTACTGCTTTGATCGTAATTTTTTCGCCTTTTTCCACTGCTGCCTTTTTCACAATCTTGAAATAACAGTAGTTTCCGGTGCCTTTGTAGCAGCCGGTTTTTTTCGTGGCTTCCGGCGCTTTCGTAGCCTCCGGTGTTTTCGAAGTTTCCGGTGCTTTCGGTGTCGGTGTTGGTACAATGTCCGGATTTTCCGGCTTTGTTGTCGTCGCCGGTGTCGGAATTACCGGTTTTGTTGTCGTTACTGGTGTCGGTACCGGCAGCTTGGTCGCTACAGGTGTCGGCATCGGTGCCACAGCTGTCGGTGCTGGTGTCACTGGCGATACCGGTGTTTTTGTCGGAACTGCAGAAGCCGGCGTTGTAGGTACTGCCGACGGTACAGTCGTTGGTGCCGCCGACGGCGCCGCTGTTTCACCTGCAGCCGGAGTTTCTGACGGAACCGGTGCAACCGTCGGAACTGCTGATTCACTTGGTGCTGCCGTCGGTGTTTCTGTCACTTCCGGTGTTGCAGTTGGTGTCGCGGTCGGTGTTGCAGCCGGGATATCACGGAATCCATTCTGATACAATTTCTGCCCCTTTTTCTGGCACCAAAGTGCAACCATCGCATAACCAGCCTGCTCTGTCGCCATCTGATTATAGGTATAGGTACCATCTGAATTTGCCACGTGTGCATATCCACGATACTCGGAATACGTAACTTCATCTTTTACATAGTCCGCACTAAAGCTCTTCAATGCATCGACAAGAGTATTTCCATTTTTGATAAAACGCTCGTCTGTCGTCGGATCGATACCAAGCATCGTAAGTCCACAGATTACCTGTGCGATAGACTCCGCATTTACAGAACCCCAGGAAGAATATCCACCCTGATCATTCTGTTTACTGCTCATTACCGCAAGAGCGCTTTCAACTGCGTCATTTACTTCCGGAAGATAGGTATATTTACTAAGTGCCTGAACTGCCATCATGGTAATATCCATCCGCTGAATCACCGGATAATGCCCATCCACCATCTGATTTTTCTTCTGATAATATATAATTTAAATAATCATCACGAAGTGTGGTCGTATTTTCTTCCGTCACATCCGTAACTTTTGTCTCGCCTTCTGATTTATACCCTGCATAATCTAATGAAATCAATGCATAAATCGGCCCATTGATTCCCTGTTTTAATGTTGCTGTATAATCTGCAGATTCTTCTGTCTTGTCTCCGCCAGCATTATCACCGGCAAGAGGTGCGCAGAGATTCCAGCCATAAAAATCCGTTACATCTGCACCTGCAGAATACAGTCCGATAATTGCTCTGGAATTTTCTGTCAATTTTACGCGATGCAGTTTATTCTGCGCCTTTAATGACTCACTCACATTATCAAATGATGTTTTCACTGCAGCCAGATATTTTGTTTTCCACTCCTCTGTCATGCGGCCGGCACGTCCCAGTACCAAAAGCAGCCCATTCGCCGCCTACGGAACCAAATGTCGGGTCTGATACGACAAATTCCATCGTATCGCAGACTTCATTGACTTCCTGACTGTAGTCTCCTGTTACTTGTGTCACGCTCTCTGCGTCAGCTTTTGGCACATAACCAATTCCGCTCACGACAAGCGCAGCAGCCAATGCAATGGCTACTCGTTTCTTTGCTCCTTTTACTCTCATTTGAGTACCTCCTTAATTTTGTCCCAATCGGGGTAACGTTGTATTTATAAACAACTCAGTTCTGCCTCTAACAGTGGGGCCAACCGCGATGACTTTCACATACATTCCGAAGCTTATATCATTTTCAGGCGCAACCGCGCTTTTATACTATACCATTTCACATAAAAAAAGTAAAGAGCCGATAACTCTTTACTTTTTCAAATGTAACTATTTTAGCTAAAAAACATTTGTGCCCAGTAACGCTTCATTCCTGTTGTTGTCTCGACATATCCTATTGCCATATAACGATATTTCTCAGACAAAATATTCGCACGATGTCCCGGGGAACTCATCCAGTTACTTACTACTTGCTCCGGTGATGTCTGCCCTGCTGCAATATTTTCTCCTGCTGAAAAATAAGAACCAATGCCTACTTCTTTAAACACAGAATAACATTTCTCGCCATTTGGCCGAGTATGGGAAAAGGATTCCGTAAGCTCTTTTTCGCACGAATTGCGGCAGCCTGACTCAATTTGCTATGCAAATTCAATGCCTGCAAATTTTCCTTTGACCTCTCAACATTAACAAGGCGCAATACTTCTTTTTTCGTAATTTGCCGCTTGCTCTGTGATCGTTACCTGCGGAGCAAGGGTTGGCGCCGGAGTCGCTGACGGGGTCGGCGTCGGCGTCGGGGTTGCCTCCGTATCTTGTAAAGCTTCTTTTATCGTAATCTTATAAACGATTTTTTCTTTCCTGTTTTTGCCTGTAAGCGAACAGTTCCCTTCTTTTTTTGCCAGAATGAAAACTGATTTTTTTTCGCCTTTGTAAACATGAATTTTATTCTTTCCGGAAAGTGTTTTCCAGACCACTCGCTTCTTTGCATTTTTAATGGTTAAACGTTTAAGCTCTCTGACACGCATAGTAAACTTCTTTTTGTACCGTTTTTGCCTCTGCGGTTCCCGGCACAAGAACACTCAATACCAATGAAAATGTCAATAAGAGCGCTGCTATTTTCTTCATATCTTTTCCTTTCCGCGAACTCAGATTTTTTCAAATACCATCGTCGCTTGAATTCGGTCTCCGCCTAAAAGTCCACCGCTCTGCGCCGAAGCCGTCGTAATAGTATGCAGGCGGTAGCCCTTTGCTGCCTGCTCATTTAACACTTCTTCCAGTGCGGACAGATTTCCGGAACCGGTTCCTAAAAATTTTCTTTCAATGTTACCTGTAAAACTACGTACTGCAGCCCGTCTCTTCCGGATGCTGTCGAATAAGTAGATGAATCTGCGTAATTTGCCATATGTGTTTCCTCCGTTTCCTTGTTGGTCTTTTATTACTACATTTTTAAGTATACAGGAAAATGAGTGGAGATGCAAGGAAATGGGGCTGGGAATTAGAGGAAATATGAGGTTCCTATTTTTCCTCCAAGTATCTTGTCAATTCTTGTACCAACTTATAAACCATTGTTCCCGGATCGTAATGGGACGGTTTGTCAATTTCATCACGAAACGATGCCATCCTCCGTTTTGCATTGTTAATTGCAGTATTTACTCCATCAAAAGAATCCACTAAATCATATATATTTTCATAATTCTTACGATAATAGCCATCTCCTAATTGATATTGTTTAAATATCTCATCTAGCTTATTCTGCCAATCGCTACGATGGAGTGCCGAATCGCTATAATAAAAATGCAAATACAACCCATACTCAAACGATTGATTGCTCCACGCTATTTTATAGCCTTTTTGAGTTCCCTCTTCTATTGCCTGATTAAAATCTTCAAAATCATCCTTATCAAAAACAACCCATATATTTTGGTACATCACCTTGGCATTTTTAACTATTCTCTCCGTCGCTTGAATCAAACTTCCCGTCGCACAGCCTTCTCCGCATATATCTATAAAAGGCACTTCAACAACATCTATATTTCCACCAATCTTTTCTTCAATTCGTTGTTGAATCCCCCTAAAATAAAGCGGTTCCGTTTTTTCACCTTCTGTTACAATCAAAAGGAGTTTGCTCGCGGGCTTTTGAATTCATGCTTTCTTTGTTCCCGTTGTTGTCTCCGCTTTTTAAACAAATCATCCGTTCCCATTTATTCGCCTTCTTTCAAATCAAAATCCTTGATATAAGGAATACCTCCATATACGCCTGCCAAGTAATCTTTTTCAAACGAAGCATCCGATCTAATTTTGAAATCAGATAATGCACACAACTCGGAATATCCAAATTCATCTTTTGAACAAACCAAATTTGATCCCGTCTAAAAAACTTTTTATCCATTAATGTAGTGTCATGTGTAGTATAAATTAATTGTGCCAAAGACTCTTCATCATAAAATAGATCTATAATAAATTTTAGCAGCAATGGATGTAATTTTATATTCAATTCATCTACAAAAATAGAACCGCCATTTAAAACAGCTAATCTTGCATAGATAAACAGCATAATACTTTTTATCGTACCTTCTGACTCCAAATATAAACTTAACGGATATTCTTCCCATCTTTTCCTTTATGAAAAGTATAGAATTTCATATTCTTTTCACTATCATCATAAACAATATCCTGAATCCCTGTATCAATTGCAGATAAAAAATTCAACCAATTTTTCTTTATCACGATCAATTACTTGCGGCAAAAGTTCTTCCAATATATCGGTATCTTCACAAAAATTTGTAGGAACAACCAGTGTACTCATAATTGCTGAATAAACACTGGTAAATACATCTGTTTTTAATTTTAATTTATTGAAAAAAGAAAGTGCCAGCGTTTCGCTCGGGATTTGTTCCTTATATAGATCACATTCCTTTCTCACAGAAGGACCAAACTCAACAGTATCTGTCGTTCTCTCTAAAATGGTTACCGTTCTGTTAGTCTCAAGGTTTTTACGATACATCCATTCCGTCACAATACATTGCGCGTTGTATTCAAATCCATATTTGTATTCGTATCCTCTATAAATTTCGACAATTTCGAATTCAGAATTCTCTTCTGTTTTTTCAAAAGAAAATGGCACATAATATCTATCAATTGCGTTTTTTTCACCCTCTCCAACATTATTAAGAGATTCCATAATAATTCTTTGGAAAAGAGACATTGCCATATATAAATTTGACTTTCCACTTGCATTTGCTCCATAAATAGCTGCAACTCTCAGAAATTTTTCTTTCATTCCAATATCAATTAAATTGCATTCATGTTCTTTATAGGCTTTAATCGCTGTCATGTCTAAAACTGTCTCTTCTTTAAAAGACAAAACATTTTTTACTATAAATTGTACCAGCATATCACAACACCTCCCTCATAAGATATAATATACTATTTTGAATTTATTATGTCAATATTTTTGTGATTTTTTCACATTTTTTATGTTGTAATATCGCTTTTATGCAAGTACGGTGTCAGTTCTGTTACACTTTCTTCAATAGAAACATACTCATAATTCAAAAACTCTTCCTCTCCGTCATTCCGGTCAATACCGCCACGAAATCCACTCCCGCACTCTGGGCTGTTTTTGCATCTACAATACTGTCTCCCACATAAAGAACCTGATTTTTGCTGATATTCAATTTCTCAATTGCTGCCAGCAGTCCTTCCGGATCCGGTTTCTCGTTTATCACATCGTCGCCGCCTACTATCACATTGATAACATTCATGGCATTGTTTTTCTCTAATATCTGCTCA
>VOFD01001648.1_pt1 | contig 17596 bp, 22 predicted proteins | sample 5384101 | NCBI WGS metagenome assembly VOFD01 (sample SAMN12384723, study PRJNA508395) | human gut metagenome | isolation source: healthy gut C | host: Homo sapiens
AAACAAGAAGGACATATACCATACTGCGATAATTTTCCATGTTCAGTAACTTGTTCAAATGGGAATTTTCTTTTAGTAATTTCAAAAACTCAAAAGGAGTTATTTTGTATCTTTTTTGCTGTTCGTGCAGCCCGTATTTTAAAATATTTCATTTTAAAGGATTCCTTTTTTCAAATGTCTCATAATCATAATAAGAGATTTCTTCATCAAAATAAATATCAAAAGCATTTTCAACATCAGATAGCCAACTTGCCGGAAGCTTTGGCAAATCTCCGTTTTTTACAGCAAATGCAAGGCATTCAAGTATGGATTTCATACCTAATGAAAATTCGTGATCTTTATCACGTAATAGAAAAACCACTTGTTCAAAACAATTATCACAATGTATTCGGTTGGATTTCATTACTTTTGCTCTGTTGAAAAAAATCTTCTTATGATTAAATTTATTCATAATATATCTCCATTCTACCATAATAAACCAATTCCGTAAAGATTAATGCCAATTCGCCAATGGCGAATTATCACAAACTATTTATCCTTTCTATTATAGTTTCAGTTAACATTTCAATGTCGTTATTTTCATTAAAATCATAATAAAGGTAATTGCCCAATGAAGGCGTAATTTCTTCTACATTAACATCGTCAAGTTTAACTATAAACCATCCCATTGACTTTTTTATCATATTTGATATGATATTTTCTAATTCAAACTGTGAAAAGTTTGAATCAATAATTTCCTTACTTAAAAATAAAATTGCCAAATCACTTTCATTAATGCCGGAGCATATAGAACGAGTTATATTGTCGCCAAATTCTATACTTTTTTTGTCAATCCATAGGTTTATACCATAGTTTTCAAGCTTATTAGTTATAGAATAAACTATTTTTTTATTAGCATGACTATACGATACAAACAATTTTTTCGTTTATAGTTTACAGAAGAATTATAACCCAATTCTTTTAATGCACTTTCTTCAGAAAACTGTTTCCAGCCTGAATGCATACCACTCAAATTCACGTAATCTGCAATAACAGGAAAATTGAACGGCGAACCTTGCTGTATTGTTATATTGGCGTATATCGCTAATCATAATTACCTCCATTCCATATCAATTTTTTCACGATTGTTTGAAGATCTCTTTGTTTTGTTTGTTCCTCTGTTTTGTTTGTTTTCAGTATTGTCAAGGTTTAAAAGCAATGCAAGCTCAGTTTGACGTTCAAGCTTGTCCTTCAATTCCTGTTCCTGCGGGAACGGTTTCGTAAGCTCGGTTTTTGAATTCTCTATCTGCCTTTTAAGGGCTTCAATTCTGTCCTTACAGCGGACTATTCTATCCTCAATATTATTCAGCGCGTTATTGATTTTCGTTATATTTCCTCCTTCGCTTTCGCTCATTATAATACTGACGCTTGATTTTCCCTTTATATAAAGATTAACTTTCCCGGCGCTGTCGGTATATACATCAAGCTTAAAGCCCTTGTATTCGCCTATGGTAACAGCATTGTTTTTGTTTCCTATTGCCGATTGTATTGCAGCTTTAATCAAGGCTGCTCCGGCTTCCTTTCTGTCTGTAAACGTTCTTCCGTTTACAGTCATAGGGCTGAAAGCTTCATGTCCTTCGCTGTCATGTTCGATTGGATAATCCGCTAACGCTTTTCTGTCCGCCTCTATATTCTTAAGCTCTGAAATTTCATTTGCAAGCTCTTGAGGAAGCTTTACATGAACGGCGTCCTCAAGCCTGTAATGTATATTCATAAATTCAGACTTTATCATCTGAAGCTTTGAAATCTCTATATCGAGTTCCATTTTTTCCTTGATATGAGGATTTGCAATGCAAAGGGCTTTTACCTCCGCGTAACTGAGCGTTGATTCGTCAATATCGTCGCAGTTTCTTGCCGGGGTTTTTGAAGTCATGATCTGTGAGATAAACCGCTGCTTATTCTCAAGCGTCTGGAATAAATATGCGTCAAAGGTATCCTTAGTTACATATCTGAAGAGCTGCACCTTTTTATTTTCGTTTCCTTGTCTTACCATACGCCCGCGGCGCTGCTCCATATCACGGGGTTTCCAAGGACAATCTAAATCATGGGAAGCAATCAGCTTGTTCTGCACGTTCGTGCCTGCCCCCATTTTTGAAGTAGAACCGATCATAATCCGAACGTCCCCGTTACGAACCTTTTCAAAAAGCTTTTCCTTTGCCTCCTTTGTTTTGGCCGAATGAATAAACGCTATTTCTTCCTGAGGTACGCCCATATTAATCAGCTTGGAACGTATATCGTCATAGATATTGAATTTTGAGAAATCTTCTTCACTTTCTGTGATAGCGTTACCGTCCTTATCCTTAACCTTTTTCTGAACCGTAGGAACGCCGAAATCACAGAAAATAAGCTGAGTACTTCTGTTTTCCGAGGTTTCGTTCCATATTCTAAAAACGTTGTCGATACAAGCGTTTACCTTAGTACCCGCTTCGTCTGGAAGCAGGGGGATTTATAAGCCTTTGATCAAGACCAATCTTGCGCCCGTCCATAGTAACCAGAAGCATGTTATCAACATCGGGCGTTACAGCCTTATTGTGAATTATTTCCGCACGTTTTCCAAGCGACTTTACAAGATTCTTCTGCGTTTCAGTTGGATCAACTGAAATATTATGAACTTCACATTCAGGAGTGGGGAGATCAATATTGTCGGCCGTTTTAATATCTGCGCATTCCTTGAACATAGTCATAAGCTCAGGCAGGTTATAGAATCTTGCAAGCCTTGTTTTCTGCCTGAAGCCCGTGCCTTCAGGAGCAAATTCAAGCTTTGTGACCTTTTCCGCAAAGCTTGCGGCCCATGCGTCAAAATGAGCGAGATTATTTTTTCTCAGTAGATCCGCCTGTAAATATCTCTGCATTGTAAATATCTCCGATATGCTGTTTGACACAGGCGTGCCTGTAGCAAAGACGATTCCTTTTCCTCCGGTCAGCTCGTCTATATACTGACACTTCATGTATAAATCCTGAGTTTTCTGTACCTTGGTATTTGCAGATACTCCGCTTATGTTTCTCATTTTAGTAGACAGTCCGAGATTTTTAAACATATCCGCTTCATCTATAAAAAGCTTGTCAACTCCCAGCTGCTCAAAGGTAATGACGTCGTCCTTTACTATACGGTCTGAAAGCTGTTTCAGGCGTGTTTCCATGTCTTTTTAGTTTTTCCATTTCCTTAATAGTAAAATGTTCGCCGTTTTGCCTTTTGATTTCAGATATCATCCGTAACCTCTTCAATCTGCTGCTTTATAAATTCCTGTTCACGCTCCGGAGATACTCCTACCTTTATAAGCTGAGAATGACCGATAATAACCGCGTCGAAATCTCCGGTTGAAATTTTAGCGCAAAGCTTTCGACGGTTTTCTTTTCTGAAATCCTTTTCGCCTGCAACAAGAATATTTGCATTGGGATAAAGCTCTATAAAATCATTAGCAAACTGTTCGGTTAGATGATTAGGTACTGCAATCAGCGATTTACTGCAAAGTCCGAGACGTTTGCCCTCCATAGCGGTCGCTATCATTTCATAGGTTTTTCCGGCGCCTACTTCGTGTGCAAACAGCGTGTTTCCGCCGTAAATCGCACGGGCTACAGCGTTTTTCTGATGAGGTCTCAGTTCCTTTTCAGGATTCATTCCCGCAAAGGTAAGATGAGAACCGTCGTATTCTCTCGGACGTATGCAGTTAAACTGAACGTTGTATTTTTCTACAAGAAATTCGCGTCGTTCACGGTCGCGGAATATCCATTCACGAAATGCATTGTTAATAGCTTCCTGCTTTTGGCGTGCGAGAACCGTTTCCTTGTGATTTAATACATAATGGATTTTACCGTCGTCATCAAATTTTGGATCGTTTACTGTCGTATCTCTCTGATTCAGCGAATCCTCTACTATTTCATATGCGTTTTTACGAGCCGTTCCGTAAGTTACGGTCGCTTTTATGTTACCGCTGTCAAGGCTTTTTGTTTGTGATAACCCATGAAGCGGTTTTATTTGAATGCTGAACGTCTATACAGAGACCGCCATTATTGACCTGCAAATTAACCGGAGTATCAAGAACTTCATAAATAAACTGCGTTATGTACTTTTCATCAATCCAAGGCGCGCCCAGCTTAACCCTTATGTCTCCGGCTTCGATACGTTCCGGTATAACGGATTCAAGAGCCTGAACGTTTTCCTTATATATATGATTGTCTGCCGCCGCTTTCTCAGCGGCGTAAGCTTTTTCCCGTATATTTCCCGATAAATATTCGGCTGCCGTTTCCCATCCGGACAGTTCATCGCCGCCCTTTTCAGGATTTTTGTATATAACGCCCTTCAGGTCTGCTTTTATCTGTTCAGTCTTTTCAGAACCGCCCATAAGCGAAGCCATAAAGCCAAGATCGACGCAGGCTTTTTCCGATATGGAAACTGCGAGAGCCTCGGCCGCTGTATCAACATGAGTTATACTTATCTGAGGTCTTATAGTGCGTTTGGTAAAAATGTCGGCTTTCTGCACGAGCTTTCCGTCTTTGACTTTTTCAAGAGCAATAAGCAAAGGAAGCGAAACGTCCTCTTTAAAAGCGCTTTTATTTACCTGAGAATTCAGCAAGTCGTACTTCTTTGTAAAAGAGGAATAAATACTGTTAAGCTCTGTCTGCTTCTCCTTTACAGCTTCATCAGAATATCCGGAAAGCTGCATATCAAGCAGTTCTCTTACGCATTTATTTATTGCGTCATACCCTTTATACGCTCAAGCTTTTTTCCCTTAAATGAGATTTCAGTCATAATAGAATTTTCACGGTAGAATATTTTACCGTTGATTTCAGTATATGTAAAGTTCTTGACGCCGGGATCGGCCGGTAGTACCTCCGGAACGAAAGCGGATTTTTTAGTATTGCTTACGTCGGCTATAACGGCGCTCTCTTTACAGTATTCTCCTTTTATTTTTAGAACGGCTTTTTGCAGTTGTTCCTTCAGATCGGAGTTTTCAAACGGAATTACCATAGTACCTTTTCCGTAAAGCTTGTTGCCCTCAACGGTTTTTCCCAATATCATATCGGGATTATCTATGAAGTAACGATTGCAGGTAAAACCATTGCCGTCCGCTTCGGTGTATACCCATTCGGGAGCAATATCTATCATTCTTTCGCGTTTCTGTAAAAATATTATATCGGAAGTAACCTCCGTTCCGGCATAAGACTTGAAAGCGGTGTTCGGAAGTCTGACTGCGCCTAAAAGCTCCGCCCTTTGCGATATATATTTTCTTACCGACGGATTTGCCTTATCCAGCGTACCTTTTGAAGTAATAAACGCAACGATTCCTCCGGGACGTACCTTATCGAGAGTTTTGGCAAAGAAATAATCATGCACTGCAAAATTGTATTTATCGTATCTTCGGTCGGGTACTTTAAAGCCGCCGAACGGCACGTTTCCCACGGCAATATCAAAGAAGCTGTCCGGAAAGTCTTTCTTTTCAAACCCGGTTATTGATATATCCGCGTCAGGATAAAGCCGCTTTGCAATCCGACCTGATATACTGTCAATTTCAGTACCGTAAATACGTGATTCCTTATACGTTGATTCAGGCATTTTTCCTAAAAAATTTCCTGTTCCCAGCGCAGGCTCAAGGATATTTCCGCCATCGAAGCCCATGTTCTTTAATGCGGAATATATGGATTCAATTATATACGGAGGAGTATAGAAGGAATCGAGAACAGAAGCCTTAGCCGACTTATATTCTTCTTCTGTAAGCAGCTCTTTAAGCTGATTATATTCCTCGGTCCACTTTTCTTTGGAGCTGTCAAAGGCTTCGGAAAGACCGCCCCAGCCCGTATACCGGGACATGATTTCTTGTTCTTCAGGAGTTGCATAACGATTTTCAATTTCAATTTTCTGCAATGTTTCAATTGCCGCTATGTTAGCCTTAAATTTTGCTTTTGCGCCGCCGATTTCAAGATCGTTGTTAATATGATAATTCTGCGCTTTTATGTTTTCAGTTTTACTGTTTTCATTAAACTTGTTGAAAAATTCAGGAATATCGGTAAATCCAATACTATCAACATAATATGCGCTTTCATTTTTACCGTTTTTAACGGTAATAACGTCGCTTACTGAAAGCGATCTGCCCTTAAAATCCTCCGGCTGTTCGAAATTGAAACGGTCATACAGAGTATTCAGTTTATCGTCAAATGAATCTCCTTCGACATCATTAAAATTACCCTCATAAACAAGGTTATAATCATTAATTCCAAGCTGAATACCTGATTTCTGAAGCGTCGCTCTGTCCTCAAACCGTATTCCATGATATTTTTCATCGCTCTTCAGTTGGTAAATACGATAGATATTCTGCGGGTGGTTGTTAATTGCCGTTTCAACTTCCCCGTCCCCAAACGAACCATATTCAATCACGCTGTAATCTCCGTTTGCCCTGTCCCGCAACTGCTGTACCGTGTAATCATTCATCAGCGTTTGAACATCATGTGTAAAATCTCTTACAGCGTCCCAACCGTCAAATCCAATTTCTTCCTCATTCTCATTCTTCGGCTTCCACATGAGAAAATCATCAGAAAATCCGTCAACCTGTGCGGGTTCATACCCCAAAGCGTCCATATCCATAATAGCCCCTCTGCGGTCTGCAAGTTCCTCGGTTATATATTCTCCCTGTTCGCACAGCTTTGAAATACGCTTTGCCGCTTCTTTCCATGAAACGGTTACTTTTTCGCCCTCCTCGGATTCATTAGTACGCGGCAGTGTAATCTGTATACCTTTTCCGTCGTGACTCGTCCATGAATAATTTACATCGTCGCCGCTGTGACCGCCGATACCGTATTCTTTTTTCAGCATTTCGGCAAAATCATTTATAGAATGGTTTTTATCGGCATAATCCGCTATACGGAATTTACCGTCTGCAAAGCCGCTGCCATACATTAAAACGGCAGTTATTGCTTTTTCCCGACTGCTTTTTACAGAAACCTGTTCTGTCGCTTCTTTCTCACCGAACAGCGACATCTGCTCCATTTGCGGCTCTGCACCGTAAACATACAAATCTTTTCCTGAATACTGTGAATCATAATAAGCTCTTTGGGCAAATTCCAGCATATCGTCTATTTCAGAGCGTTCCTGAATTTTATCATTATAAAAGCCGGAAACAACTGCATTCATTGTTTCAAGCTCTTCAGGAGAAAGTATATCCTGTGCGTTAACATAAACCCATCTGTTGCCGTATTTATCCTTTATTTCAAATCTGTTCCAATCATCGCCATAAGTAGAAAAGCTTATTTCTGTCTGTTCGTCCGACGGTTTAAGACCGTAAAGCTCAAATCTTCTTCGCAGCTCGTCGGACGCCTTAACCGGAATATCTACAGACCTGACGGTTTTACCTTTATTTCTGAACGTATTAACGTCGGCTCTGTCAGTATCATAGTTATCTTCCGTTATTAAAGGAGTATACTTATATTTGCTCTTTTCGGTAAAGTCTTCAAAAAGCGGTATTAATTCATTCAGAATATATTTATAATTTCTCTTGTTTTCATCAAGCTCTTTTTCATCGGAACTGAAGCTTTTAATAATATCGTCCTTCAGCATATATTGCGCATATGATTTGATATGTTCTGTCAGAGAGCCGTCTCCGTCGCCGATATCGTATCTTCCCTCAAATGTGTTTTTTTCGCCGTTTATACTGTATTCTACAGTAAAATCCGTTTTATGATACTCACGGTCGGACCGCTGCTTTTATCAAGCTCGGCCAATAGTCTGTCAGCCTGTGAAATAGGGAATTTCATTCCTTCGCTAAGCTCGGGATGTTCTGAAAATCCGACGGTTACTATCGGCTCTCCGGGCAAAGCCTTTTCAGGCTTCGGAATTCTCATGGATTGATTATTTTCATTATTCTTTAGAAATTCTTTTTGAAGCTTCTCGGATTCGCCGTTGGCAACCTTGTCCTCGATCTCCTTGAATTTATCTAAGTCAAATTTAGAAATAGTCAGAGTAGTACTTTCACCGTTGATTTTACCTGAAAATTTAACACCGTTACTTTTAAGCTCCGACGCTATTTTCTTTGCGGTTTCCGTATCGTATTTATGATATGTCTTTTTGCTTTATATATCTGTAAACTGTATTTCCTATAATATCAGAACTATTTACTCGCTGTAAATTATCTCCTTTAGTATCGTTTCCTCCGCTATTTTTCCGTATGTTTCCGTCAGACGTACCATTTTTAGGAAGTCCGCCTGTTCCTCCGCCTGCTGGTATTCCTGATTGTTTTCTTTCAGCTGCTCTGTTATAATCTCCATCAGTTCGTGCGCTCTCTGATTTATTTCCGTCAGATGATAATTCAGACGTCCGCTTTCTTTCAATTTTAGATACGTCTCCGGAAGATGATTCATTAGATAATTCCGGCGCAGCGTTATATATTTCCCGTGAAGATTCTCCGGTACTTCCTCTTCCCTGAATTTCCTTCCAAAAGCCCTGTTCCGTTTTGTAATATCTGTGAGCCTCCTCCGGAGGTATCAGACTGAATTCCGTTTCCGTCATTCCGTATTTCTTCAGCCGTTCCTTCGTTTTCATGCTCGCTTCGTCCGCCTGCCTGAAAATCTTGTCTTTCATTTCCCTTGTTATCTCCGACGGCTTCAATTTGCCCGCCGCCAGAGCGTAATACGTCATTGTTTCCGAGCGTTCGTCCAGTATCCAAGTCAATCCGTTTTCGTACTTTATTTCCGGAATCCATTCTCCCGTCTGTACGCTTAGCGTGTGATTCATTCCGTTGATTATTTTCTTTTCTCTGAAATGCTTTGTCATTATTTTTACTCCTTATACTTTCATATTTTTTACTCTTTCTCATTTGGCTATAGCTTCTATTTCCGATAAAATTTCCGAGCTGACGCCGCATACCGCTTCCGCGATTTTCTCAAAATCAAATTTATCCAAATGAGAAAGATTCTTTAGGGAAGGGTAAACCTCGTCGGGACAGCATCTGTGCATAACGCAGTATGCGGCCGATTCAGCCGTAAGCCATGCAAAAAGCGGATTTTCTGTCGTTTAGATATCGGGCTGTTTTAAGAAACGAAAGCTCGTAGAGCTTATCAGGCAGCTTTTCTGATTTAAGTCTATACTTTTCTGTCAGATTTTCACTAACCGCCCCTTCATAGCTTGCGTTTAAGGTCTTATCCTCTACCGACCATATCCAAGGATTAACGGAACTTCCGTCCTCCCTGGATTCCGTCTGAGCGATGTCGTAAAGATAAACAATATTACCGTTTTTTAAAATCGGAATACTGTTTCCTGATATGGTATTCCTTCTCAGATTAGTCCATACCATAATATCGGCGCAGGCCTTTGCAGATGGATTAAAGGCGTGTATCATAACCTGATCGTCTACCGAATGCTTATAGTGATATGCTGAAACCTCCAGAAATGAAAGCCATTCTGAAACGTCCGTATTCAGTTTTTTTTTTTCATTATTAAGAATGTTTTTTACTGTGCTTATATTCATAGCTTCTCCTTTTTCAATAATCGTTTGTATTTATAAGCTTGCCGCCCTGTTCTATGATAATATCTTCAGGAGTTCCGGGGTCCTCAGGACCGCTTGAAAAAACGTCGGTAACATAATATCCGTTTTTTCGATATCATACTTCATTTTAATATGCAGCTTTATAATATCACTGTCTTTTAAAAAGACAGTGCAGATACAAATCCGTCTTCATTTCTCCTGTCTGTGTATATATACACGTTAAAATCGTCTATGGAACGTTTAATTTCATAATCAAGGCCTTCAGAACGGCAGTGCATATAAAAGGAATTTTTTATTGTATTAAATGAATTTCTTTCATAAAAATTCCGGAAAATATTTAAATCTGGAGCGATACGGATCTTTATTATGATAGCTGGAAGGACGATTTAAAAGCGGAATACCCTGATATGAACGACAGCGAATTAAATGAATTAATGTATGAGATAAATCAGAATAATCTGTCGGATCAGAGAATAAACCTTGATATTTTATTAAACCGTCCTATTATCGTTATAGCCGACCTCGGCTTTTGGAACGGAAGAAAAAGCGGATATAAGGTTATAGAGAGCGGAAATATAAGCGACTGTTTGTATTCCGACTGCGATTATAATAAGTGGTATGTAGACAAATACGGAGATCTGAGATGTACCGCAGTACATCACGACGGGACGAACTATTATCTGTACCGCAGCTTCAAGGACAGCGCGTCTGAACGGCAGATAAACAGACTGAAAGACTTATATATGAGGGGAAAGTATGCCGTAAGGATATATTGCGCGTTACGGATCGTCTGGGCGACAGAATTGGACGCGTTTACGGGTGGAGCTTTCCGGGCAGAAAGAAACGGGAGCATATAAGGTAAGGAGGGGATTTTATGATAATTATAGCGGCTGAGCCGGGGAAAAAGGCTTATGTAACGGAAATCGAAAGCGGCAGCGGAGCAATACGGGAATTTCTGGGCGGCGATTTTACTTACGCGGACTATTACGATAAGCAAATCATGATAATCAGAAGAAAGTATACAAGTAAAAACAGGCTGCCGCTTAACAGGTCGCTGACGGATATTAATAACAGGAAAATCAATGTTATAGCGGGTCCCTTTATATTATGCGGACGAATCGGCAAAGCTCCTGTATCGCTTAGACCGGAACAGATCAAAAAGTATATGTCGGTATTCGGCGATAATGAAACCTTTTGCTGCGAAAACGGCAGACTTTATTCATGCAGGAGGACGGAAAATGAAAGTGCTGATGGTAGAGCCGTATAAAGCGCCTTATGTAAGAGAAATATATGGAGGCGAATTTGAAATACGGTCGGCAGTAGGCGGGTATACCGAGACAGCGCACAGCTTTGACGACGCGGTTATTATATGCAACAGAGACGCATATAACGGGGGATTGAGCTTTAACAGAGGCATAGCGGACGGCAGCGGAAAAATAGTCAAAATAATAGCCGGTATATTTATGATCTGCGGTTTAAAAAAGACGGAAAAAACGGTATCGCTGACTTCGGAGCTTATTAATAAATATTATGATATGTTTCATGATCCTGAAATCTTTTACCGTATAGACGGTGTGATAAAGGCTAAAAAGTACCGGAAAGCGTTTTTGTAAAAAATAAGGAGAGGCGTGAGCATGAACGGTAACAGTGTTATCAGCGCGTTTATCACAAATGCGGGAAAATATGCGGAGGGCGAATTAATAGGGCAATGGGTGGACTTTCCCACAGAGAAAAAGGTCGTTCAGCGGACGCTTAAAGAAATCGGAGTTGACGGAGTTAATTATGAGGAATATTTTATGTCAGACTACAATACGGAGGTAGAGGAACTTATTGATTATCTGCCGGAATACTGCGATATAGACGAGCTTAATTATCTTGCGGCCGAAATCGGAAATTTGGGAAATTATGAGCTTGAAATATATGAGGCGGCTTTAGAGCTCGGATATAATTTACAGAGCGTTAAGGACCTTATAAATCTTACGGACAATACGGATTGCTACGGCTATTTAAAGAATGTAACCGACGATAATGATTTAGGCTATTACTGGATAGAAGAAAGCGGATGCTATGATACTAAGGCGATGGGTAATCTGTCGAACTATATTGACTATGAAGGCTTTGGAAGGGATATACGCTATGATGAATCGGGCTGTTATACAAATAAGGGTTATGTGTATAATAACGGCGATACTTTTTAAAGAATTTTACGACGGAAAGGAAGTACCGGAGGAATACAGGGTATTTGAATATCCGGCGAATGTCAAGGTTAAAACCTTAAAACGCCGCGACAGCCGTAATATGGAAAGATAATTATAAGCGGCGTAATCTGCGCCGCTTTTACATAAATATTGCGGATATAACCCTAAAAACTATTGCAATATTTATTAAAATGCGGTATAATATATACGGGAGGTGCTGTTATGATTAAAAGGCCGGAATATGTAGATAGGATTATAAAGTATAAAGATACGCCGTTTGTTAAGATACTTACAGGAATAAGGCGCTGCGGTAAGTCAACGATAATGAAAATGCTTATGGAAGAAATCCGAAGCAAAGGAATTGAAGAAAACCGTATTATTCATATAAACTTTGATTCTCTGGAATATGAGGAAATAAAGACAGCAAAGCAATTATATGAGTATGTGAAAGAAAGACTGTATAGCGGCGGCAGAACATATTTGTTTTTTGATGAGATTCAGGAAGTTAAGTCTTGGGAAAAGGCTGTTAATTCACTTATGGAAGCATATGATACGGATATATATGTGACCGGCTCTAATTCCCGTATGATGTCCTCCGAGATATCCACATATCTTACGGAAGGTATATTTCATTTCGAATATTTCCTCTGTCATTTTCAGAATATATAGATTTCAGGTCAAGATTTACAGAAATAAAGGATAATCATTCAGAGCTTGCCGATTATCTCAGATTGGGAGGATTTCCGGCGGTGCATTTACAGAGCTATGCGCCGGACGAGGTATATACGATAGTCAGGGATATATACAACTCGACGATATTTACTGATATAGTAAAAAGAAACCAGATAAGAAAAGTGGATCAGCTTGAACGTGTTGTGAAGTTTGCATTTGATAATCTGGGACGGACTTTTTCAGCAGCGTCTATATCAAGGTATCTAAAAAGCGAAAACCGTTCGATAGACAATGAAACGGTATATAATTATCTGAAAAAGCTCGAAAGCGCATATATACTTCACCGTTGTTCACGTTATGACGTACAGGGAAAAGAAATATTAAAAACACAGGAGAAATTTTATCTTGCCGATCCTGCCCTGAGATACAGCGTGCTTGGATATTCTCCCGACAGCGCGGCGGCTATGCTTGAAAATATTGTATATCTTGAATTGCTTCGCAGGGGTTATGATGTTTATGTTGGAAAATTTGATAATGCGGAAATAGATTTTGTAGCTGAGAAGCAGGAAAATAAGCTATATATACAGGTTGCGCAGGAAATTGGCTCTGATGAAAACAGAAAACGCGAGTATGGCAGACTTCTTGATATTCGTGATAATTACCCCAAATATGTTCTTAGAACAGATGTATTTGCAGGAGGAAATTATGAGGGAATAAAAACTATGCATATAGCTGATTTTTGTTAAGCAAGGAATTTTAAAATAAAAATATAATATTAGAGAGCTTTGCTCTCCCGTACATAACCGGACAGTTTTCAATTGAAAATTATCCGGTTAAATATTTTTAAGGGGGTGAAAAATATGCCGTATATACAGCCGGAAACGTTAAAGGAGATAAAAAAGCTTTGATTTGCTGACCTATTTAAGAAATTATGAGCCTGACGAGCTGATTCATGTAAGCGGAAAGGAGTATACACAAGAACGCACGACAGCCTGCGGATTTCAAACGGACTGTGGAACTGGTGCTCGCGGGGAATAGGCGGAAAAACTGCTCTTGACTATTTAATAAAGGTCAGGGGCTTTTCTTTTATGGAAGCTGCGGAGCATATATTAAACTGCTCGGATATACAGCCGCCTGCTTTCAGGTCGGCCGAAAAGACGGAGAAATCCAAAGAGCTTGTGCTGCCGCTGCCTAACAGGACAAACGATAACGTATTCCGGTATCTGACGGAAAGGGGGATAGACAGCGGAATAATAAACTTTTTGCATACAGAAAAATATCCTTTATGAAAGCAAGAAATATAATAACGCCGTTTTTGTGGGACTTGACAAAACGGGGAAACCAAGGTATGCGTCCTTAAGAGGAATATCGGGAGACTTCATGGGAGACGCGGGCGGCAGCGATAAGCGGTATTCGTTTCATATAAATTCGGAAAACGGAAGCGGTACGCTTAATGTGTTTGAAAGCGCTGTCGATCTGCTGTCCTTTGCCACGCTGACAAAGCTTTGCGGCAGGGATTGGAGAAACGAAAATCTTCTTTCGCTTGCAGGGATATATCAGCCGAAAAAAGGTTATTGCGGAAAGTAAAATACCTGCGGCGCTTGAACAGTATCTCGCAGACTATCCGAATACGGACAGGATCGTTCTTAGGCTGGATAACGATACGCCGGAAGAAACGCGGCTCTTGCTATCAGAACTGTTCTGCCGAAAAAATATGAGACTGCGGCGGTATTTCCGAAGCGGGGCAAGGACTATAACGATATGCTCTGCCATATAAAAGGACTTCCCGTAACGAAAAGAGAAAATAAAAAAGGAACGCTGATATGTTTGCAGAGGGCGGTATGAGAATTGACCGGCAAGCATCGCCTTTGTACTCCCGCAAAGGCGCTTGTCAGGGGACCGCCCCTGAAACCCCGGATAAAAAGAAAGGAAAAATATATGTCTGAATTACTGTTTTTTATTATTGGTTTAATACTTGGCGGCAGCGTCGGAATAACGCTGATGTGCATATTTCAGGTAAACCGTATGAACGGAAAGGACGATCGTAATTGACAGAGAGTTTAACATTTTTGGACTTTTTCAGCGGCATAGGCGGATTTCGGAAAGGCTTTGAGCTTTGCGGTATGAAATGTAAAGGTCACTGTGAAATAAATAAGTTTGCAGACAGAAGCTATCGTTGTGAGTTTAATGTAACGGAGGACGAATGGTATGAAAAAGACATTACAAAAATCAAACCCGAAGAACTTCCAAGAACAAATCTCTGGTCGGCAGGATTCCCGTGTCAGGACATTTCTTGTATCGGCCGACAAAGAGGGCTTGCAGGAGAACGAAGCTCTCTCTTTTTTGAAATTGTTAGACTGCTCAAAGGCACGCCTGCCGAAGATCAACCCGAATGGCTTGTCCTTGAAAATGTTAAAAAAATCTGCTGTATGTCAATAAGGGATGGGATTTTGAAACCGTTCTGCGTTCGCTGGCCGAAGTCGGCTATAATATCGAGTACGGACTTCTTAATTCACGATTCCACGGCGTTCCGCAAAACCGAGAACGGGTCTACATTGTCGCTTACAGACATTTTAGAGCCCAATGCGGACGAAAAAATATTTCCTGTCGAAGGCTGCGACGGAAAAGCTCTTGTACAGCTTCTCGGAGGACGTCAGGGAAAAAGAGTCTACGACATTCAAGGCATAAGCAGTACGCTTACCGCGCAGGGCGGAGGCTTTGCAGGGGAAAAACGGGATTGTACTTTATAGATATGTGTCAGGGCAATCCTGCGGTAACGGAAAACGCAAGGTGCATAACCGCCCGGTATAACAGCGGAATATCCCGGAGAAGCTGCTGCAATTCGGGAGTTTTGGTAAGAGACTGCGAAAGCTGCGATAAGATTATGCTTGTAAAAACAATATCAATTCCGGCTTTACAGCCGCCCGCTGCGGCGATTCCGTAGACCTTTCTTTTCCAAACAGCCAAACGAAGCATACAAGGGTAATGAAAAACTGTTCGCATACGCTTACGACCTCATGCAGAACAGGCGTAGCTATGGCGCGCTGCGGAAGAATAAGAAGGCTGACGCCAAGGGAAAGCTGGCGGCTTCAGGGCTTTACGGACGATATGTTCGATAAGGCTGCCGCCGTCAATTCCGACAGTCAGCTGTACGCTCAGGCGGGTAACAGCGTAACAATCCCGGTCGTATATTCCGTAGGCAAACGCATTATGGAAATTCAGACCGAAATTGACAAGGAGAAAGACGATCATGAGAAACAGAAATATACGAATACAGCTATGGCTGAACAAAAAGGAGGCCGACAGGCTTGATAAAAGCGTTAAAAAAGCGGTCTCAGCAGGGAAGCATATCTGCGGCATTTAATAAACGGACTTGTACCGCCCGAAGCCCCTCCCCTGATTATTACAGTATGATGAGGGAGCTTTACAGAATAGGAAACAATCTGAATCAGATCGCCGTTAAGGCTCACACTCTCGGAGTTATAGATCAGGCGCGGTATGATGAAAGCTGCAAAATGCTTGAAAACGCCGTAAGAAGAATAACCGACGCCGTTATACTTCCCAAAAAGGCGGGATTGGCTGTGACCTCTATATGGAGAGTTAAGGGGCGGCTTGAAAGGGTTGTGAGGTATGCAAAAATCCTGAAAAAGACCCAAAATCCTGATTTAAGCGGAAACGGTATGCTTGAATATGTTATACGTTACGCTTCCGACCCCGAAAAACCGCCGCTCCCCATATCCATGATGAAAAAATACCGTTGATGAAGCAGTTCGTTTCGGGTATCAACTGTATGCCGGAAACCGCCGAGGCTGAAATGCTGGCAGTAAAAAACGCTTCGGCAAGGAAAGCGGAATAATAGCCTATCATGGCTATCAGTCCTTTGCGCCGTGCGATAATATATCGCCGTATAAGGCGCATGAAATAGATTAAGGCTTGCCGGAAGGCTGTGGGGCGAAAGGTATCAGGTACTTGTGATGACGCATTTGGATAAGGAAAATCATCTGCATAATCATTTTGTCGTCAATAACGTTTCCTTTACCGACGGTAAAAAGTATCACAGAACAAAAAAGGATTACAGGGATATGCAGATTGAATCGGACAGGCTTTGTTATGAAAACAGCTTATCCGTAATCAAACCGAGTCCCACAGGCGGAAGTAAGAATTACGGACAATGGCAGGCTGAACGGAACAATACTCCAACCATAAGGGGTATGCTTAAAAGGACGTTGACAAAGCCATATCGGAAGCCATGACGATTAAACAGTTTTTTGAAATATTAAGGGATATGGGCTGCGAGTATAAGATACAGAAATATGTTTACGTCAGACCGCCGGAGGCACAGCGCTTTTATAAGCTGGAAAGAAACTTCGGAGAGGAATATTCACTTGATAATATCAAAAGGCGCATATTGGAGCATGAGAGAGTAAAGCCGGTGAAAAAAAAAAATCAAGGCGGCGTATTCCTGTAAGGGAAAATAAAGAATATACGAAAGGCTTCCGGCTTTAAGGCGCTGTATTTTTATTACTGCTATAAGTTCGGCGTTTTTCCGAGGGGAAAGGAATCAAAAGCAAGAATATCGGAATTTAAAAGGGACGTTAAAAGACTGAAAGAAATATCGGAGGAAATAAGGCTGCTGGCGGCAAACGGAATAAATACCGCCGGACAGCTTTTTTCTTACCATTCTCAATACAGTCTCAAATCATGGAACTGACAGACAGAAGAAAACGGCTTTACGGTCAATTAAGAAACGTTGGCGTAAAGAGCAGCGGCGATAAAACAGCCGAGGTAAGAGAACAAACCGCGTTGCTTACAGAACGGATCGTAAAGCTGAGAAGGGAGGATAAGCTATGCGTAAATATAGCCCGTCGTTCAGAGCTTATGAAAGAGGAAATAAAGCGTCATATGGAACGGGGAAAGGAGAATATAAGGCATGAACAATTCAGGGGACGCCGCTGAACAGGTGGTAAGGATAACGATAGACGGAATAGAAGTCGCAGCCAAAATAACCGGAGCCGCGGTTAAAAATATTGCGGCAATGCTCTATACCGTATACAAAAACAGAGATACTTCAAAGGTAAGCTCAAAGGGCAGGGAAAAATTAAATTCCATGCTTAAAAGCGGCAGACCGTTAGAGGTTTTTACGGTAAGCAGGGAGCATTTCAGGACCTTTGCACAGCAGGCGAAAAGCTACGGAGTTTCTTACTGCGCTATGAA
>VOFD01002663.1_pt1 | contig 17585 bp, 26 predicted proteins | sample 5384101 | NCBI WGS metagenome assembly VOFD01 (sample SAMN12384723, study PRJNA508395) | human gut metagenome | isolation source: healthy gut C | host: Homo sapiens
GAAATACTGGTTGTCGCTGCTGTCCCAGCCGACTTCCTTGCCGGATAGCAGGAAAATCTTGCAGCTCAGGCCGTTGGCCCCGGAGCGGTCGGTACCGCCGGAGCCGCCGTTCTGGCGGTAGGGGATTTTGACCTGTTTGATCTGCGACTGGATATCGTCGTCGAACAGGCCGAGGAAGGTACTGTTGAGGTAGGGGAGTGGATGGTGCTGCTCTCCAGCTTGTTTACGTTGGAGCTGTGCCACTGTCTGGTCTCATAGATGTCTTCCATCAGGAGCCAGGTGCCGTTGCAGCTGTCGTCGTAGATGCTGGAGGGCTTCCCCTGGTGGACGACGATGAAATCCCGCAGGGTGCCGTTGACCTTCAGCTTGACGGTGCTGCCAACGGCCTTGGTGCTGAGTTTGACGCTTGCCATGTGCGTTCCTCCTTAGTGATTACTCCCACGGGGTATCCCGTCCGGCCTGGGGTCTGAAGGGGTGGCCGGGGGCGGGTTCCCCGCCGGTAGGGTCTGAAGGTGTTTGCGTGCCTGCCGGAGCCGCCGGAGCTGGCGGACCTTCGGGGAGGCGTTAATTTTGCGCCGGGGCTTTAGGCCCTCCCCGATGATAGCGCCGACCTCCTTAGCGAATTTCTGGCGGAGGGTGTAGGTGTTGCCGTGGGCGGCGTGGGCGTCCCAGGCGGTCCAGCTGTCCCGGATTTCCTCTTTTGTGATCTTCCCTCCGGGTATGCCTTGCGCCAGTACTTGACCCGGCCCCTCATGCGGTTGATGCTGTCCCGGCGCAGCTTCTGGACAACGGCCCCGGAATCGGTAAGGTAGGCGTGAAAGCCGAGGAAGTCTATCCCGTTGCGAAGCGGGAAGATGGCGGTCTTGTTGTTCAGCTTTAGGCCGAGAGCCGCCGCTTCTGCCCGAAGGTCCCGGAGGTAGGTCTGAAGGGTTTCCTTGCTTTCGTGGATGATATAGAGGTCATCCATCTGCCGCCCGTAGTAGCGGACGCCGAGGTCCTGCTTGATGTGGTGGTCGAAGGCGTCCAGGTACATGAGGGCGAAAAGCTGGGAGGTCTGGTAGCCGAGCGGGAGGCCGTCGGTGGTGTCGATGTAGACGCAGAGCAGGTCGTAGATTTCCGGGTCCAGGCCTCGCTTTTCAAAGAGTGCCAGCAGCTTGCGCTTTAGGGTGTCGTGGTCTATTGAGGCAAAGAAGTGGTGGACGTCGGCCTTTAGGACCCAGCCGTCTGCGCTGCCGTGCTTGCGGTAGTAGTCGGTCATGGCCCATTTCAGCCGTCCGAGGCCGTCGTGGGTGCCTTTGCCCTTTTGGCTGGAATAGTTATCCCGGATGAAGCTGCGGGTGATGGCGTCGTAGAGAACATTGTCCGTTATGGCGTGGAGGACTACTTTGTCTACGAAGGCCGGGGCCTGGACCAGGCGCTTCTTTGGCTCGTAAACGAAGAAGGTTTCAAACTTTCCGGGGCGGTAGGTCTTGGCCTCCAGCATCCGGGAGAGCTTGTCGGTGTTGCCCAGGACGCTTGCTTCATATTGCGCTGTTGCCGGTTTGGATCGCTTGCGCTTTCTGGCCTCAAGAAGGCGTTGTAGAGGGCCTCAAAGGCGCATAGCTCCTGATATGTCATGGGGTCCCTTCTTTTTCGCTTCCTCCAACCGGGGTGATAGGGAAGCTCCCGGCTGGCCGTCGTTCCTAACGCTGGCCGTCTTCCCCCGGCAGCCTGCTGCGCCCAGGTGGGGCGGCTGGCCTCAGCGTGATGTGTTTATCGTCGGCCCGGTGGGGGGCGTCCGAAAGGATATAGCTCCCTTTGATTAGATGGTGGCACTGCTTTCTCCCTTCCGGGGTACTTGTCCGGGCCTTTCCATCAGAGCGGGGCGGATGCCATAGGTGTTAGAAGCGTTGTTGTTGTTGTAATTGCCGTTGGAGTTGACGTTCCACACGTTGTTGGTGTTGTTGGTGTTCGGGGAGCGGAGCCACCAGTTGGTGGCGGTGACGAGCTATACCCTAATACGAGGCGAGGTATCCCGCCGGGTATCCTATCGGCTGGCATCCGCCCTATACTGGCGGATGGCCTCTTGGACCAGGGCGATCTGCCGCCGGTCCGCTGCGGCCTGGGCTTCCTCTCGGAGCTTCCTGGCCCTGCCGCCGTCGTTCTTCCTCCAGGCTCCGGCCATATACTTCACGTCCTGCGTCTTCTTCGTCCAGATGCCGCCTTTTCGGGTGCTGATAATGCCTTCCTCCATGCAGACGGTGATATACTCCAGCAGGAGGGAGCAGCCGTCGAGGATGGCGTCTATCTTCCGAAAGGCGTTGGTCGTACTCTGTGAGGAAGTGGGTGTTGTTGGCGGCGTGTACGTCCAGGAGGATCTGCTTGGCTATGAAGCGCATATCCTCCCCGTAGAGGCGGAAGGTGCTTTTCGTGAAGCCCTCCCACCGGTTTCTTTCGAGGGCGGCTGCGACCTGGGAAGTGACCGTCTGGACCTCCCGTATATCCTGGGGCGGCGATCCGCTTTAGGATTTGCCGGACGTCGTTCTGGCTGACGTCGTCCGAGGCGATCTTCGTTGCCTGTTTGGTATATTTCAGAAGCTCCCTTGCTCTGACGCCTAACAGGAATTCCTTGTCGGCCATTGGTTCCCCCTTAGAATTCGATCCGGTTCTGCGCCTTGTTCCATACGCCGGTAACGGTAAGGCCGGTTAGGCTTTCGAAGGTGGCGCTGAAGGGGTTGCCGGATACGTCGGTGTTATACATCAGTTCCAGGAGGGTGAGGCGGGAATCCAGGGCCGTGGTAGCGCCCTGGAGGGCTGGGTGGGCCTCTGGGTCTGCGTTGTGGGTGTCGATCAGCTCTTGTGCTTCCTCCAGCAGCATCGGGAGGATGGTGGTGGTGCAGAGGTCCATAACGTCCTCGGAGGTCATGAAGGCTTCGGGGGCGTAGTCCACAATGACGGTCGCCCCTCGCCGACGGTGATCTCCACGTCAAAGCGCCGGGTGTCGATGCCGTCGGAGTAGGCGCTTACCCACTGCGGGTAGTCGCCCAGGGTCCCGTAGTAGATCATGGCCTCGGCTCCGTCTCCCGCCTTTGCGAAGACGGCAAACTCGTTGATCCAGAAGCCGTACTCCAGGCCGCCGTTAAGGTCGGAGCGGTACTCCACCGTCAGGTGAACGGTGTCCCCGTCTACGATGGGCGTCGTGGAGGTTGCGGCGGCGACAGGCTCCACAAGGTCCGTCAGGTCGCCGGGGAACATCCCTTCCGGGCAAACGCCGGAGCCGACCATGATGCGGGAAATCTCCAGGGGTTCTCCGGTGCCGATGATTTCGGCGATCAGGTTGCGGCCCACCCTGGGGATGGTGCCGCCGTATACTCCGGCAGGGGTCTGGTTGTTTTGCGTGTTCATGCTGTTTCCTCCTTCAGCGTGGGCAGTTTGGTTTGGCTCGTGGTCTGGTATTTGCCGAAAAGTTTTGCTGTGGCCCTGGACGTGACCTCGGTTTCATAGTCTTGAAGCGTGGGGAGCCGTGTACGCATATAGCTGTGGGTCGCTCCCACCATACTGAGGGTTGCGGTGGATGGCTGCGGAGGCAGCTCTAGGAGCGGGAGCTTTGTGGTCATGAGGCCCCGGCTCCGTATGGCTGAAACGTAGACGGCGGCGCTCCGGAGCTTAGGCTCCAGGTTTGGGAGCTGGGTGGTGGGCGTGTGGCTCTGAAGGTTGGAGCCGGATAAACCTTCGTCGGTTCCATGGTGGTGAAGGTGACAATATCGTCCAGCCAGCTGGAGAGCCGCTTGACACTGGCCACCATGCGGCGGAAGTCCTGGAGGTTCTCCGGCGTGATGGCGGCGCTCCCGTCGCTGCCGACGTAGGCTCTGAAATGGTGGGGGTCTCCTTCGTAGTCGTACCACTCTTCGATATGTCCCGCTCCGAAGATGGTTTGAATAAGCCAGTTGACCGCCGACGGCGTCCCCAGCTTTGCGTAGAAGGGCAGGGTCCCTTTCACGAGGGTCCGCTTTACGTCAAGGGGGAAGCTGTCTTGATATGCCGGGGTCCGCAATTCCACGGCCAGAATGTCAGGATACGCTCATCCAGGGTGTCTATGGCCGACATGAGCCGTGTCTTGGCGGCGAGGGCCATAATGCGGCGCTTTTTCCTCCCGGACGGCGTAGCCGACGGCTATTGTCTCCGGGTTGTATCTGAAGCCGTTGTTCAGAAGGTCGGTGATCTGGCCGTCGTATAGATCAGTCATCTTCCAGCCCTCCGTATGTGACAGACTTCTCCCCTAGTTGGGCCACCTCCGTGTCGGCCACCTGCTTAAAGGCGGGGGAGGTAAGCACCACTCGCTTTGCGCCTGCTTCCCGAATTTTGCGGACAAGCTCGGATGGATTGATGTCCCGCCCGATCTCCGTCGTCTGCCAGGTGATAAAGTCTGCTATGGCTGCGTCCACCTTCGCCTGGATTGCTGTGGCCTGGGCCTGATTGGACCGGGCTATGTAGTAGGTAAGCTCCAGGTCGAAGGTCTCGACGTCCGGGGCCTTCACGGTCACAAAAGGTCGGTCATGGGCCGTATCTCGTCATCGTCGAGGCTGTCCTGGATGGCCCCCAGGACAGCTTGACCCGGCAGGGTGCCGTCCTGCATGAGGATATATATGGTCACTTTCCCTGGCTCCGGCGTCGTGGGGCGGATGGAGCCGACGTCGGTGTTCCTTGTCTTTACCCAGTATGTATAGGCGTCCTGCGGTCCGGCAGTGCTGTACTTGGAGGGGGCGAGGTATATCCTTTCGGCGAGGCTTTCGTCATCCTCCAGGTCGGTCCCGCCCTCTGTCTTCGTGGTGTTCGTCACGCTCTGGACATAGGGCAGCGGGTCGGCGAGGATATTGATTTGTCCGGGCAGGAAGTTGTTCCCTTGGATACCCTGGGCCGTGCAGATGGCGTCAACGTCGGCGTACTGCGCCCAGGCGGGGATCTCGCTGTATTCCTCCGTCTGAAAATAGACGCCGTCGCCGTTGGTCACTCTGGTACCGGCGGGAATTCCGATGGCGTAGGAGCGGACCTCGGAGAGCGTGAAGCGGATCGTGGTCCGGGCCGCCGAGGGTTGCTGCCGGGTCACTCCCCGGTTGCCGCCCAGGCTGTCCAGAAACTCTCCATAGCTGTATTTCAGAAGGTCCTGCTTTCCGGCCCTGTCGACGTGCTGCTCCAGCTGGTAGAGGTCCAGGGCTATGGCGTACAGCTGTATTCGGTTCGGGTCGGCCTGTCCGAGGCTGATAGTCTTGCCGGTGACTTCCTTGTAGCGCTGCTCATAGTTTGCCACGAGGCGCTCCATCATGGCCTCCAGGGTATCGTTCTCAATGAAGGAGACGTCCGGGAGGTCGAAGACTGATTTCAAGAGGTCATCCATCTGTTATCACCACCTTTGCGTGAAGTTTCCCCTGTCCGTCTGCCTGGAAGGTAACGTCGGTCACTCGGACGCGAGGCTCCCAGCGCTCCACGGCGTCCATGATCTCCACGGCCATTAGGTTCTGCGCCACAGGGGTCGGGTTGTCCAGGATGGCGGTATCAATGCCGAAGGTGCGGTGAAGGGGGCAGGTGCCGAGCGGGGTGGCCAGCAGGGTCCGCACGTTCCGCACGATTTCCCGGCGGGTGGCGTTGTCACCCTCTCCGTACTCGAAGGCGATTTCAATATTGGAAAGGTCCACGGTCTGCTCCCCCTTATAGGTATTCTTCCATGGTGACGCTGACCTTGGCCCGGACCAGCTCTCCCCCGGTTGTATACGGTTTCCCAGGTTTCGCTGGTGCTGGTGATGCGCCAGTAGTAGCGGCCAAGCCTCCGGCCTCCCAGGACAAGGGCGTTGACGGTTCCGCCTTCCACGAAGCGCTCCAGCTTCTCCAGGGTGGCCCTTGGCCGGACCCCCAGGGTGGCGTCCAGGTCCATGGTGAAGGTGATCTTCTGGAGTTCTGGCCGCAGGAATTCCGGCTGGTCCTTTAGGCCGATCCGGCTGTGTGTGGCCCATTGGGAGCCTACGGTCCGCACCATGTTCTGAAGGGTAAAGACCTGCCTGTCGCTGACGGAAAAGACGATCTCTTTCCCCAGTTGCCGATTGCCATGGGCTATCCCTCCTTTAGTGCGGCGTACTGGTTTCCCCGTGAACGCCGGTGTGGGTGTGTCCCTGCAGGCTGATGTTTCCGGCGGTCACGTCGCCGGTAACGGTTTCGCTGCCGTTGACGCTCAGGTTCCCGTTGATGGTGACGTTTGGGGCGGTGACGGTTACTCCGGCGGGGGGCGGTAATGGCCACGCTGCCGTCGGCCTTTAGGTTCACGGTCACGTCTCCGATATGGATGGTGTAGAGGCCGGTGTTGTGGTCATATCGCTCGTAGGCTTCCCCATATTCCCGGTTGAAGTCCTTCCGGTATAGCCCTTCAAAGCCTTCCGGGGGCGGTGGCCGTCGTGCCATACCGGGCCGAGGATGGTGGCGGCGCACGTCCCGTTGGATAGGTGGGCCACCATCACCTGGTCGCCGATCTTGGGCATCCAGTACTGATAGGCAAGGAAGCTGAAAAATGCGGTGGTGCTGTCTCCCTTGTCTTCATAGGTGATTTTCGCTGTCCCCTTGGGGGGCAGTCAAAGCTGGATATTTTCCCGATACGGAAGTAGCCCTTTTCGGCCACGGTCATCCCCCTCTGCGACGGTGCTGGCCACGGAGGTGGCGCTGGTGAGCCGGGGTTCCACCCGGCGCAGCTCCAGGGCCATCTTGTAGCCGCTCCCCTACGGTGTGCGTGATCTGTTCGATGTAGTAGACCCCGTCGAGCTTCTTTAGGCCCTTGATCTCCACCAGGTCCGAGGCGATCAGGCCGGGTCGGGCCATCATGGAGATGCTCATGGTGACGCTCCCCGGTTGGCCTTGTTTACCGCTGCCAGGGCGATTGAGGTCGCCTCTGTGAGGTTGTCCGCCGGTTCGTTTACGGTGAGCAGCCGTGTGGGGTCCCCGGCCTCGACGGTGAAGGTCTTGTTTTTTCGCTGTTGGTGTACTGGTATTTGACGCCGGTGTAAGTGCCGGTAGTGGAGGCGGCCCAGCTCCAGCCGGGGTCGAAGTCCGCCGGGGTGAGGACCGCTTTGGGGGCCTTGCCCTCATAGTCGGCTTCCGAGAAAACCACCAGCTTGTCCCCGTAGATTTTGAGGGAGAGGCCGTACTTCTCCACCAAGCCGCAGTAGAAGTCGCAGTCGTTCTGGTTGTTCTGTTCCACCTTTTCGATTGCGACGTCTTCCGCCTCGAAGAACAGGTTGATTTCGGCCCTTCCGGCTATGATCTGCCCTATCTCCTGGAGCGTGGTGGTTTCATAGGTCTCTGTCCTGTCTTCCGTTTTGAAGCTGGTATTGGCGGGGAGGGCCAGGGCCTCCAGGGTCATGCTGACCGGCCCTCCCCTTGAAGCTGAAGTCGTCTACGCCGAAGCTCCCGCATGGGAATTTTTGGGCCTGCCCTTCTGCCTCCCAGTTTTCGGTCTGGATGGTAGGCACGAGCCGGTCCCCCTTCTCAGGGAACCAGGGGCCTATCCACTTTAGGTCCCTGTCGTTGCAGGTCAGGCTTACGCTGTCAGAGGTCCCGGAGGCTATGTCCTTATACTGAAACGAATTTAGGTATGGGGCGATCTGCCCGGTGGCGTTCACGCCGTTGTAGAGTATGGAGACGGTAGCTCTCCGGGCTTCCATGGGCTATTTCCTCCATTCCGGTAAATCATCGGCTGCGGTACCTTCTTCGACCTCCGGCGTGGCTACGGTGACGCCGCCGGGGAAGATTTGGTAGTCCAGAAGCCGGACGTTCTCCCTGGCCTCCATGAGCTGCTGCGCCCGGAGGGCGTTGCCGTACACACGGGCGCTATGGTGTCCCAGGTGTCCCCCTGGAGGGTCTTCACTGTCTGCATGGCTTACCCCTAAAGTTGGTCCGTCTGGCTTCTTTCAGCCACTGCGCCGCCATCCGGTTGAATTCCTCTTGGGAGAGCTTTTCGGCTTCCAGGAGGTCCTCCCGGCTGGGGGCCTCCCCCTCGAAGTGGTAGACGGGGGAATAGGTGATATAGATGGGCGGGAGGTCATCGTCCGGGGGCGGGGCGTCTTCGCTTCCGCTGCCGCCCAGGGCGGCGAGGGCCTCGGCGATCCAGTTGGAGGGGGCCGCCAGGGCGTCGTCCACAAAGCCCTGCATCTGGTCCCACAACTCTCCGAGCGGGATAATGGCCTCGCTTCCGGCTTCGCCTGCCTCCAGGAATGTCGGGGAGGTCACGACGCCGCCTTCCGCCAGCTGGGGGACTTCCAGCTTCTCCAGCTTCGATATTTCGACGCCGGGGATTAGGTTGATAGCGCTGATTGCCAGATTGATGGCGGAGATAAAGCCGTTAATGATGCCGATAGCTCCGCTCAAAACGGCGTTGACAGCGCCCCGCACGGCTCCGCTGATTGCGTCGCCCACTGCGGTTCCTATGCTGGTAAACAGGGAAACGATGGTATTCCACACTCCCTGGAAGAAGTCGCCCACTCCGGCAAAGACAGCTTTGATGCTCTCCCATGCCCCGGCGAACAGGTCGCCTAAGGCTCCGGGCAGGCTGGACAGCGCTCCCAGGATGGCGCTGATAATCTGCGGGATGGCTGCTACAATTCCAGCTATGATGGCGGGCATATTCTGAACCAGGGAGACCAGAAGGAATACGCCAGCCTCTACGATCTGCGGGACACAGGTACTAAGCGCCCCGGTTATCCCGGTGATGATCTGCGGGATGGCTGCGATTATGCCGGTAATGATGGCGGGGAGATTTTGTACCAGGGCCACTAGGAGTTGGACTCCGGCTTCAATGATGGCCGGGAGCGAGGTGGTAAGGGCGTCGGTGATCCCGGTGATGATTTGGGGAATGACTGCCACAATACCGTTGATGATGGTTGGCAAGTCTTCCACCAGGGCCAGCAGCAGGTCCACTCCGGCGTTGATGATAAGGGGGAACGGCGTCCAGAAGGCCGGTGGCCAGGTTCTGAATGATGACCGGGACGGCCGCCAGAAGGGTGGGGATCGCCTGAAGCAATCCGTCCACCAGGGCGAGGATGATGGATAGGGCCGCTTGGATAATGCCGGTCAGCGTGTCCGGGTTTGTCAAGGTCTCCAGGAGCTGGCCGATAATCTCAACTAGGCCGGTCACAAGGCTGGGGGCGGCTTGCGCTATGCCGTCGAGCAGGGTAAAAATGATGCTGGTGGCGGCGTCCGCCAGGACGGGGATTTCGCTGGAAAGCCCGTTTCCGAGGGAGGCGAAAAGCTCAAATACGGCGTCCATTAGGAGCGGGAGAGCGGTCGGTATCGCCTCAACTACGAGGTGTAGGCCCTCCACGATGGCGGAGCCGAGGCTCGATAGGAAGGAGGTCGCCGCTCCCGTAAGCTGCGGCAATGCGTCCAAGGCGGCGGTCAGCAGGCCGGGAAGGACGGACACCAGCCCTGTGAGAAGGCTTTTCCGCCCCCTCCACGAGGGAGGGAGCAGTTCCTGGAATGTATCCGGGAGATAGGTCAGGAAGCTGGACGCCAGCACTGTTATGCCGTCTGTGAGCCGTGGAAGAAGCTGCTGTATTCGTGGGATCAGGTTCTCCCCAACGGTCACTACGCTGTCCACTAGGTTGGCTACCAGGGTATCGAAGTCCTGCGTGGGGTCTGCCATGCCTCCGAGGAAGTTTTGCCACGCTGCCTTCATGGAGGCGATAGAGCCTTGAATGGTGGTGCTTGCCTCCAGGGCCGTCGTTCCTGTTATGCCCATGCGGTCCCGGATGACGCCGATGGCCTCAATAATCTTGTCGAAGGATACCTCGTTGATATTATTGGCCGTCGCTGTGAAGCTGTCTCCCAATACGCCGGAATCGTTGATTAGTCGGGCCATTTCGGCCTGGGTGCCGCCATAGCCGAGCTTGAGGTTGTCCAGCATCGTGTAGTTCTGCTTGGCGAAGCCCTGGTAGGCGTTCTGAATGAGCGTCATGCTCGTTCCCATCTTGTTGGCGTTGTCGGACATATCGGTAATGGCCCGGTTGGCGACCTTGGCGGCTTCTTCTGTGTCGCCGCCGAGGCCCTGGAGCAGGGAGGCGGAAAACGATGTGACCGTATTCATGTACTCATTGGCGCTCATCCCGGCGGTCTTGTAGGCGTTTTCCGCATAGCCCATCACGGTTCCGGCGCTATCTCCAAAGAGGGTCTCTACGCCGCCGACCAGCTGCTCATACTCTGCATAGACGTCTATGGCTTCTTTGGCCAGCGCAGCGACGCCTGCGGTGGCGGCTCCAAGGGCCACGGTGGTCGCCTTTGCCATGGTGCCTGCTGCCTTCATTCCGGCGGAGCCCAGGGGGAAGCGAGTTGTTTGGACGCGCTCCCCAGGGCACTTGTGAAGGACGAGGACACAGCCCCCGCTATTTTAATGGCGAGTTGATATTCTGTGTTTTTGCTTGCCAAGGTTCTTCACCGCCTTTGAGAACAGCTTCACCGTCTTCATGAGCTGCGGGATGGGCAGCCGCATGAAATGGGAGTAGTCCGAGTGCATGACGAGGGACAGGTTTATGCAGACCTCTTGGATCCGCTCTCCGTCATCCGGCTTTAGCCCTCGCCGTAGAAAAAAACTTGTGATTTTGTTCTTCACCTTCACGGCATCCTTTGGGTGGAGGCATTTGAAAAACTCCACAGGGAGGCCCGTGGCCCGGTTGGCGATGAAGCAGATGTACTCCACGGTCATTTCGGGGATGGGGAAATGATGCCGGAGCGGGTGAGGAATTTCTCGGCGTCCACCATGTCCTGGGCGGTCATGTCGCCGACAGCGGACAGGTCTACCTCCGTATAGGTCTTGCCCTCGAACGTGTAGGGCTTGCTGAAAATAACGAGGTTCGGGTTCTCCGCCTGGGCCTCCTGGGCCTGGGTGGTGGTCAGTTCATCCATGGTCTTTCCCTCCTATCAGGTGAGCTGGCGGATTTTCGCCAGCTTGTCTACGCCGTTGATCCGGTATTCGTTGTTGAGCTTGTCGAGCTTCACCTTCTCCTTTCCGTCAAGCTCAATGAGGATATAGGTCAGCTCCAGGGTGATGGAGCCGTCCATGGCCTCCCGCTGCTTCACGGTTCCGGGGGAAAAGCTCTTGCAGCGCCCACGGAAGACTACACGCATACCCATTTCGGAGGCGGCCTGCGTGGCCTTGTCCATCGTCTGGATAGCGCCCCGGAGGGTCAGCTCCTGGGTGACGGTGGGGTCGGTCAGGTCGAAGTAGTCCGTGTTGATGACCCGGAAGGGGATCTCCTGCTCCGTGCTGCCGAAGTGGCCGGGGGTGGGGGCCTCGTACTCACCAAGGATACCGTTGCCGGAGATGGTGGCGGTAATGGCCTCGAAGTCCGGGAGCGATACCTCCCCGGTGGTACCGGCGAGGCGGTTGCCGGAGCGGTAGATATTGAAGTCGTTGATGACTTCGGGGATACCTGCGATTGCCATTGTCTATCCCTCCTTTAGCTGGCCCCGAGCGCCGTTTCAAGCGCATAGGGGTCGAATTCCAGAACGTTCAGAATATCCTCCGCCGGGGGATACGGGGTCAGGTACTGGTGGAAGCGGAGCTTGCCGTCAATCAGGTCGGTGACGGTGTTCTCGCTGGCCAGGAAGACGATCTCAGCCCTGGCGCACTTCTGGTCGGCGACGTAGGAAGCCCCCCGGATATTCTCCGTGTCCACAATGGTCTCAATGAGGCGAAGATTGGCGGGATCGTCTACCTTCTGGAAATAGGTCAGGATGAAGCTATTGCCCCACCAGGAGAAGAAGCGGCGGCAGCAGAACCAGCGGTCCTTCGGGTCGGTGCTGGCCGGGTATGCGGCGGTATTGTTGCCCCAGGTGCGCCAGCCGTTGACGTTGATGGCCGTGGTGACGCCGAAGCCGTTGATGGTGTTCCCCTGGGTCTGGTCCAGAATCACTTCCGTTGTGCCGTCTGCCAGCACGGTCCCGGTAACGCCGATCAGCTTGTTGGAAGGGGAAAGGTTCGGCACGTCATCGTTGTTGGCGTCGGTATAGGCGGTCACAGCTCCCATGATGGCGCTGTACCAGAACCAGCTGCTTCCGACGGCGAGGCAGGGCCAGAGGGCCATGATCCGCTTGTTGTTGCAGCCGGCAGAATCCTTGTACTGCTTCACCTTGTCGTAGGAGGTGCAGCCGTCGGCGGTGCTGTCGATGTCAATAAGACCCTCGCAGGAGAAGTAGCCGTTGATTTCCTCACATTTGGCGGCCAGGACGATCCCAACGTCCGGGATATGACTCCAGCCGGGGGCGAGAATGAGGCCGGGGTCATGCCCAACATGGGGTACACCTGACGGAGGACCTCGAAGCCCTTCTCCCCGCCGGTGCTGCTTACGCCGATTACGTCATCGGCTTTTACTGCGGTCGGGTCGATGGAAGTGGATTTGACGGTCAGGCTTTCCGCTGTTGCGCCGTCGCCGTTGGCCACCAGCGTTACGATGAGGTAGCCGTCATCGTCGAAAGCGAGAATGTAGTCGGTGTCGGGCGTGAGGTCCAGGCCGTCCGCCTGGATGGATACGGTATCCAGGAGAATACCGGGGAGCTTGACGGTGGCCGACAGGTCTACCACGTCTACCTCCTGCGTCTCGTTCTCCTTCTTGTGCTTGCTGGGGTCCAGCACGTTGACGAAGACAACGGGGGCTACGCCGACAAGCTGGAAACTGGCGTACATGGATTGGCAGAGGGTGTAGTTGGTGTAATCTGCGGAATAGCCGAGTTTTCTTACGGCCTCCGACCAGCTGTAGGCAATGACCGGGGTGTTGGTTACGCCGTAGGGGTCTTCGGCCAGGTTTACGGGTGCCGTGCCGAATACGACTTGAAGCCCTGCGGTCCCCTCAATGGGGGCCAGCAGGCTGGTCTCTTGTTCCTGCACACGGACGCCGTGCTGGTATCCTGCCATAGGTCAGTTCACTCCTTTTCTGATTTCGGCGCTGTTGTCCAGAGCCTTTTTGTAAAGTGAATAGGTCCCGCCCTGCTTGCTTTCGATCTGCTGAAGGGCTGAGGACAGCTTGGGGATGGGGACGCATAAGCCGGAGAGGTAGGGCCATTTCTTGATGGCTGCTTGGAGCGGCTCCGGCAGGTCCCCATACACCGTGTTGCGGCTGGCGACACCTTCAATGGTGGGGCCGACGTAGACGCTTTTGCTCATGTGTACTGGCTCCTTTCCCGGCGGGGCGCTGCCAGGGTAAAGGCGAGTTCGCAGCCGCCGTAGTAGTAGGGGTAGCTTCCTTGCTCCTGGAGTACCCAATGGAAGGGGCCGTCAAAGGTGAAGGCCCCGCCCTCCAGGTGCGGCTGCTTCTCATAGTGGGCTTGTATCCTTTCGATGATCTCCAGGACGGCGAGGTCGCCGAAGTTGCGGGTATCCCAGCCGCCATCCTCCGGGGCGGGTCCCGGTAATCTCCGAGGGCGTCGTCATAAATGCCGATCAGGAGCAGCACGTTTACTTTGTGCGGGTCTGTTACAGCGTCAATGCCACCGCTGTCCAGGCGCACGATGATGTACGGGAAGGGGTCTTCTGTGTCCTGGGCGTCCCGTTGGTTGATCCGCTGCCGGTGGGTTTTGAGGGCCGCCAGGGTGTGGTCCGGGGTCTTGTAGAGGCTGTCCTTGAATAGCTGGTCCAGGTCCTCCATGATTGCGGTCTGAAGGTCACGGGCTGTCATGCGCCTTTCACCACCCTGTCTATTTCTTTTCGTGATATTTTCTTGGAGGTTATCGTAGATAGAGGGGCCAGAGCGCCATACACCTTTTTCGCCGCCGACCATTTTGGGAAAGGATATGGCCAGCAGCTTCTTGATGCGGGTCATGTCGGCGTGTGGCCCCCACTTTTCCTTCCGGCTGCTGATAGACGGGGCGTGGGTATAGCTCTCCCCTTCCTGCCGCTGAACAATAGCGGTGTGGCCACTGGCGAAGGTAGCGAGGAAAGCCCTGGCCTTTTTGCCCCGCTGAGACTGAATCAGCTTTAGGGAGCCGCTGGTGAGGATCTGTGCCTTTGCTCCGCTTGCTGGTGCTGTGGCCTTGAAGTTTCTGACTTCCAGGGTTTCGCCGCTCACGTCGATTTCGCCCTCCGGCCTGGAGTTCGTTGCCTTTTTGACCTTCATGGCCTTTTTCAGAGGGCTTTTCTTAGCGGTGTATTCCTCCCGAGCCTTGTCCACAAGGTCCGTCTGCGCCTTCTTCACGGTGGCGTTGATGGCATTCTTCAAAACCTTGTATTTCTGGTCCTTTAGGCTTCCGAGGCGCTTCTCAATCTTCTGGAGTATGTCGGCGTCATAGTAGACTTCGAGGCCGTTGGCGTTGACGATGTACTGTTTTTTCATCGGCGGCCTCCGGTACGTCCGCCGCTCCGGTTCGCCTGGACAGTGATCCCGTACACTCCGGCTTCGTCTGTGGCGTCGACCACGATGTACTTCATGCCGTCTATGTCGATGATCCCGCCCTGGGCCGGTAGGGAGCCGAAGTCTTCGGCGGCAACGTAGAAGAAAACTTGCCGGGTGAAGGTGCCGTCGTCCATGTTGGGCCGCATCTTCTTCTCCCGCTCGATGATCTCCAGGTCGTCGGTAACAATGACCATGGGCTTCCCGTTTACGACGTGTTCCTCCCCGAATTCCTCCGGGTTGAGGAAGGTCTGCTTGATGTCCTGGTGAAGTATGTCCTTAAAGGTGTCCACGGCTCCGGCTCCTTTCGTGGGTTCGGGGGACCCGGCCAGCCAGGTCATCCCCGGTAGCCTCCCCGCCTACCGCAAGGCCGGGGAGGCCGGGGTCCGCTGCCGCCTGCTTCGCTCTGACCCAGGCGGTTGGGGTGTGGTCATCGTCCTGCCAGACGGCGGCCCCACACCCCACCCATTCGGCTACCTGGGCCGGGTCCTCAGTCGGGAGCGTGTCCCCTGGCCGATAGACCCGGAAGCCAGCCTCCGCCCGGATGGGCACCAGGGCGACCAGCTTAGCCACAGAGCTTTACCAGAATAGTGGTATCGGCAGCGGCGGCGGGGGCGGCGGCATATCCGGCGGGGGTGTACGCCTCCTTGGCGTCATCGCTCTGGCCGTTGTCGGCGGCGGTGGTGATTCCAGTGCCGTCGAAGTAGACGGCGGCCCCCTGCTCCACGGCGGTTTCGACAGTCTTCGTGATCTCGTAGATGCCGACCACGTGGAGGGTCCCGGTCTTGCCGGGGGGAATGGGGCAGCCGGTCACTCCGATACGGCTGCCGATAACGACCACGGCCCCGTGGGGGATGGTTTCCTCAGTGGCGTTGGTATAGTCCAGCGCCTCACCTCTCTGGAGGTATGCAGCAGTAGTCATGTCACTTTCTCCTTTCTCCTGCCGTTAGGACAGGGGGCTGTTGACCTGGACGCCGGGGTTCTTGATGGCACCACGGTAGTCCATGACGCTGATACCCCAGTCCAGATAAATGTCCCAAACGAAGCCCAACTGGCCGGGGGGGTCTCCATCCGGCGGATGGTGGGAATCTCCTGGCCGTTGAGGTAGTCGACCTCGATAAAGTCGGTGTCCTCTCGGACGCCGGTCAGCCACCAGGGCATGACCTTCCCGAAGCCTCCGCACAGGGCGTTGATAGTCGGGTCTTCAATGGGGGTGATGGTGTCCCGGTAGCGGTACAGAGGATTGACGGCCTGGGTGTTGCCGGTGGTGTTGATGGTGGGGCTGAAGAACAGGGTATACATATCGAAGGCATACCCTGCCGGGACGATCAGGTGGGCAGGCCGCACAATGATGGGCTGGCCGAATTCGTCCATCTGGGTGGACAGGGCCATAATCATGGCCTGCATGGCGTCTTTGGTGATGCCGGTCCCGGTGGTCAGCACATTCTTGTGGGCAGAGCAGAACAGGGGGCTGCCGTCGTAGATGGGGGTGGTGGTGTCCATCAGAATCCGGTAGCACTGTGTATTGATGGTCTTCCGGGCTGCGGCAGCGTACCGGGCGGGGATACGGGTCACGAGGTCGATGTCGTCGTTAATGAACGCCTGGCGGCTCAGGGTAAACTGCTTGCCGTAGGTCTTCAGCTGGCGGGTGGGGCGCTTGGCGTCGCTGGGAATGTCATTCTTCAGCTCCCCGCCCTCCGGCACCTCCAGGAATTCGCCAACGGGTCCGGCCAGGTAGTTGTTGTCGTGAATCTTGAAGTCCTTCAGGGTACCCTTCTTCGTCCACTGGTCGAAGGTGACGGGGACGGTCCGGTGGCCCTGGACGTAAGCCTTTTTCGATGGCGTTGTCCAGGATGGTCGGGGAAGGCGGCGGTGGGGTTGAAGTACTGTCTGGAGAACAGCTCCTGCAGCAGCTCGTCGTTGCTCATGCGACGGGCGTTCGTCATGCCGGAGCGCTCCAGGCACTCAATAGCCAGGTCCCGGAGGGTCATGTGGGCAAACTTCGCCGCCCCGTCGGAGGGCTTCTCCGGCTCCACGCCGCCCCGAATCAGGAGGCCGTCGGAGGCGTCCCGTCTGAATTCGTCCTCGCCGCTGTCGGTCACTCGGACGCCGGTGCGGAGGGGGGCGTTGTCGGTCCGGAGCTTATCCAGGATGGCGGCCCGGACCTGATCCTCGGTGGTGCCTTCCTTGATGTAGCGCTGGAGATCGGCGTCCTCGATGCCGAAGTCACGGCACATGGCGGTAATGTTAAGGGTGCGGGTGCGCTCCGCCTCCAGGCTGCGCTGGGCCTCGTCGCCGCTGGTGGGGGCGGTGGAGGGAGCGGGGGGAGCGGGGGGCGTAGTGGCCGGGGGCGGCGTCTGCTGGCGCTGCTGTTCCTCGGCGGTGATCTCGGCGGTCAGGGTGTCGATCTGCCTCTGGAGGGTATCGAATTCCGACTTTTCCTCCGGGGTCATTTCCCGCTGGGCAGTCTTTGCGGCGTTCACCAGGGCCTGCTGGCGCTGAAGGGCCGCTTGGCGCTTTGCTTTCTTGTCCATAGCTTTTATCCTCCTATGATGTTTTTGTTGATTTGAAGTTGGCTTTCGTAGACGCTGATGGGGATTGCTCCTTGCTCCGCCTCACGGCCCACGCCGACGGTGGCGTCCGCTGGCACCGAGACAATGGAGATTTCGTAGGGCCACCATTTCCTCGCAATCTCACAAGGCCCGGTGAAGCGGCCATCGGCGCTTGTCTTCCCAGCCATTACTTCCTCAAGGGAATCAATCCGGTACCCCACCGAGACACCTTTCAGCGTCCCGCTGCGTACCTTCTGAAAGATGACCTCCGACTGTTCGTCGGTGTCGAATTCGACCTCTGCCATCCCCCGGTTATCCTCCAGCCATGCCCGGTTGATCTTCCCGACCACGACGTCCCGGTTGTGGTTGAATAGGAGGCAGCCGATTTCGTTGATCCGCCGGAGGTCTACGGCTCCGGGGGCGTGGTCCAGAATTTCCACGCCGAACCAGCGCTCATAGGGTTCTTCCGAAGAAAAACGAGAGGATAAATTTCCGTTCGTTTCCTTCGCCCTCCATCCGTTGGAGGGCTGTGGTCTGGAGCGTCCGCCGGTCATTCCTCCCCGGCGTCGCCGCCCCCTCTGCAGCAACGCTGCTGTCGGCGGTAATGCCGTCGCCCACGTCTGCCCCGGTGTTTGGGGGC
>VOFD01001099.1_pt1 | contig 17582 bp, 18 predicted proteins | sample 5384101 | NCBI WGS metagenome assembly VOFD01 (sample SAMN12384723, study PRJNA508395) | human gut metagenome | isolation source: healthy gut C | host: Homo sapiens
TGGCACCAATACTACTATGGACCGGAGCCTCTTCCGCGAGACTTGGTGTTTGCCTCCCGATATCACTCCGTTGCCTCTATCTCCACACTAGTGGACTGGATCCTCTCCGACAATCCGGAATCCCCGGAGGTCATGGCCAGACGAATCACCTCCATCCGGAAGATCAACTTCAGTGACGCGATTTTCGGAAAAGACAACCCGTACTATGCGATACCGGACGCAGAGCCGGAGGGGCTTGACTGATTTTTAACACATTGTAGCATGCGGCTGCGGCAAAGCGAAGGAACGGATAAAGCCGAATATCCGCAGGAGGAATCCTGCGGATATTCGGCTGTTTAAGATATATTTTCGTCCTGCAGCTGTTTTCAGACGGATTCTAATACATCGTACGCAAACAGACAAATGGGGCAGACTGTCCCCAAAGTTTTTCAATAGAATCTCTGTCGGAGCATTTTTCGGTAAACTATCTGATATAAGCAATTTTATAGAGAAAAAACCTTTGTAATACATTCTTGGTAACGCCTTATAAATGCAAATTCATATTTTGAAAGAATCAAAACTCTAAAGTAACTATACCGCAATGGCTTGAATGCCATAACTTAGTTGGACTTAGGATAGTGGTCGGAGTCATCAGGCGGTCAAATGGGAAACCGTTGGGGCGCAGTGGTTTTGTGGGTTTGGCCAGATTTGCAGAGAATTGCAGAAAAATCCCGGAGGCATTGCGGCGCAATGCCTCCGGGGATTTTTACGATAGTAGTCAAATAGTAGTCTGAGTTTCAGCACCAAGCAGCCCTGCAGCCTATCCCTTTTGTCCCATCGCATGCAGGATCTTTTGGACATTCTCTTCCTGCAAATAAAATGGCATCAATTTCTCTTTGTTGTACCGCATATAGTCCCGCACACTGGACAATCGAATCAAAAGTTCCGTGAAATACTGCTCCCAGCTGAAATATTGAGCAGATTCAATATAGTCTGCCGGATTTTTTTAGAATATTGTCCATATCGGCACCTGGAATAACTCCAGCCTTCAAAATCAGCCACTCAAAAGATTCTGGAAGGTAGAGAAGAATATGTCCCGGATAGAGCTGCATAAGCTGATAGACATTCTCCATATCGGCACCAAAAGCGGCTCCATCAGCCACCACAAGTGTACGTCCCAGATGGTTTTCCTGCAATGCTGTGAAAATCCTTGACTTTCCTTCTGCTGATTCACACCGAGTATCATAAAAGGTGCCCGATGTGGTCAAACATCTGAAAACCAGATTTTTTATCCTCTGTTAAAATTCTGGTCATACAGGGCCAGTTCCTCTGAGGGAAATGGAAGAACATTGTAATATTGGTAAGTCTTACTATATGTCCGCCGCATATGACTGGTTGTAACGCGCAGCTCCAATATAGCATCCACGCTGTATGGAAGCTGATGGAGATTTTCTCTTGTGATCAGAACATAATAATTACTCGACCCGCATGAATGGCCTTTGCAAACCCTTCAGAGCTTACAAAGGCATTTCCTTCATCTACAAACAAAATACTGTCCTGAAACAAAGGGAGGCGTTGTTCCCAGTCACGGTCCGTCAAAACACCGCAACGTCTGTCACACGTCAGGGAGACACCGCTTTGTTCCCCTTGTGCCTCATAATCGCGAAGCATCCCCACCAGAGTGGTTTTCCCCGTTGCGCTGTCCCCCCCGGATCACGGTGATATTGCGTTCCAGCTCCAAAGTAAACTGGACTCTGCGGTTACGCACCGTAACAATATGTTTGCCTTTCATGCATCCCTCCGCTTACACGTACTGCGCCGCAATCGGAAGCAGCTCCTGCATAGAGTGAATTATAATTCCGTCGTTTAGAATCTCCGCCGTAAATTTTCTTTTTCCAAAATTCATAGCATGGCGCAAATTGATGGTAATATCCTGTTTTCTCCCCATCTCCAAAATGAACCTGGCGCAGTTGTCGCCGCAGGTAGACGTTAAACACCTTGTCGGGGCAATTCTTGATCAAAAGCAGGGTTTTCACACCGCCTGATAGCTCTGTAGGTGGAATCATTCCCAGCACAGGACTTTTGATAGCCTGAGAATCCACTACTTCAGAATGATCGACTGCTTTAATGATCTTTTTTGCGAAGTCATCTAAGAGCCACTGATCCTCATAAGTGTTTTTGAAGTAAATTTCCGTATTGTATACAGCAGAAGACATATCGCCGAAAAATATGCGGAGCATTGTCCCTCCTCCTATCAATTCTAAAGCACAAGTGTTCAAGATTTGCGGTTCGAGAATACAAAATCATTTAGATTGGTATTTTAACATATTTTCGCTGTATCATTCAAGCAGAATGCCTGATCGAACATGACAGTTAAGCGAACTACCGAAAATATCGGCAGTCCAATCAGCCTTCTTCATCTATGACTTCTTCAGTGTCTCCAACAATTCACTGAATCCATCCATGGCCGATTGCAGGTTTTCCATGATATCCTGAGCCAGTTCCTCCGGGGCGGGCAGGTTGTCCAGGTCGGCCAGGGACTTGTCCTTGATCCAGAAGATATCCAGACTGGTCTTGTCCCGGGCAAGGATTTCCTCTATCGTGAAGCGGCGCCAGCGGCCCTCTGGGTTTTCCTCACCCAGGTCTCGTGGCGCTCATGCCGGTTGTCCGGGTTATAGCACTGAACGAAGTCCTGCAAATCCACAAAGGTCATGGGATGCTGCTTGAGGGTGAAGTGCATATTGGTCCGCAGGTCGTAAACCCAGACCTCTTTGGTCTGCCGCTCCGGGCTGGCCGGGCGCTTGTCAAAAAAAGATCACGTTGGCCTTGACGCCGGGCTTGTAGAAGATACCGGTAGGCAGACGGAGGATGGTATGGAAGTCGCAGGTCTCCAGCAGTTTCTTTCGGATGGTTTCACCGGCTCCCCCCTCAAAGAGCACATTGTCCGGCACCACCACTGCCGCCTTACCGGTGGCTTTCAGCAGGGTGTTGATGTGCTGGAGGAAGTTAAGCTGCTTGTTGGAGCTGGTGGTCCAGAAGTCCTGCCGGTTGTAGACCAGATCCTCTTCCTCCTGCTCTCCCTCCTCGTTGGTGAAGGTAAGAGCGGATTTTTCTTTTTGCCAAAGGGCGGATTGGTGAGCACATAGTCGAACCGCTCGCCGGGGTCAGTGAGCAGGGCGTCTCCCAGGGTGATGGGCACCTGGCCATAGAGGTCACCGATGTTGTGGAGGTAAAGATTCATCAGGCTCATCTTGAAGGTGGTGGGCACGATCTCCCACCCCCGGAAGGCCTCTTTTTCAAGAACTCCTTTTCCTCCCGGTCAGGTTGTAGTGCTTCGGGTCAGCCAGATAGCTCTGGGCTGCCAGCAAAAAAGCCGCCGCTGCCGCAGCAGGGATCGGCGATGGTCTTCTTGGGCTCTGGGCGGATACACTCCACCATGGCCTGGATCAGCGGGCGGGGAGTAAAATACTGGCCCGCGCCGCTTTTTCACGTCCTCGGCGTTCTTTTGCAGCAGGCCCTCATAGATCTCGCCCTTGACGTCGGTGGACATGGACACCCATTTTTTCTTTGTCGATCATCTGGACAATGCGGTACAGGATGGCGGCGTTGTTGATCTTGTTGGTAGCGCCCTTTGAAGATCTTGCCCAGGGTGCCGCCCTGCTCGCCCAGGATTCCAGGATGGCTTTATACTTCTCCTCCAGCTCCGCGCCTCTGAGGTCGTTCATGTCCGCCCAGCCGCAGCCTGCCGGGATGCCGGTCGGACGCTTGTAGGGAGGCTTTGCGTACTCGTCGGACATTTTCAGAAAAATCAGGTAGGTGAGCTGCTCCAGGTAGTCGCCATAGGACACACCGTCGTCCCGCAGCGGCCCGCACATCCCCCAAACCTTAGAGATGATGGTTGTGGTTTGTTCAGACATTATATTTCCTCTCGTTTATCTGCAAACTTTATATTTTCTATGTATTCAACAAATTGCTCATTGTTTTGAATATGTCTCAGTTTATCATCGAACAAAAACTTAAGTATAAGAGCATATGCATGAGAAATTGCATCTTTACAATCTTCAACGCTTATAATGGATTTTTCGCCATGAGCCAGTTCAGAACGGATTCGGTATAGTTTTTAGTGTCTTGTTTTAGTGTCTTCCTGTTTTTCAAATCAGTACCCATTATAAATGCATAATTATCAGTAATATTTTGAGAAATACCCATTTTCCCCATTGATAATAATGTTTCTATAGCCGTAATGGCATGAACAAATCCACTTGGCTGTCCAATGTTTCTCGTTGCTAAGCCTAAGAAGTCAACTGCTAATAAAACTCTTTTCTGAAAATTCGTCAATTTACTAATAGTTAGTTGTTGAATTAGGTTTTCAAATCCACGACAATCTGTTTCAAGAAACTTGCTTAATTCGATCTGCCGTCTTACTCCAGACACAGAAAAGTGATGTTTCCCATCTGTTTTAGATATGACAACATAGGTGCTTTTGGTTATATGAGATTTATCATAAACAGATACGTCAAATAAATCGTTGCCTATGCTAAAAAGCTGGAAACGAAAAATGTTGGTTATACGCTTAAAAAGATTTTCCGCTTCTATCTCGGCCGCCTCAGTATCATTAGCCTTCACTTTTACACTAATAACTGCGGGACTTTCTTTAAGATCCCGGAACCAAGAATCAATTGCTTCTTGGCTTGGATTGAGGAAAACTTTTGAAGCGCAACTCTGCAATCTCGTGGAAACTGAAAAAATGTAAAATCGCCAATGGACACGGGCTCCAGTGTATCAACAATTAACCCAGAAATGGCGTGAAACACCTCATACTCATCTGTATTACCCACTATAATCTCCCCTCAAAGGCCTGTTTTAAAATGCTCTGCCGCAGGGCTTCTGCCTGTCGCAAAGAGGTGTCAATGGTACACTCGATACTATCACACATGGAGAGACGGGATTCAATTTGCTCAACAATCTTTTTTCTGAATATCGACCGATGGGACGGGAATTTTTATAGTCAAAAAATCGGCTTTTGCGTTAAGTTTACTCCACTGTCATTTCCCCCTGTTTTACAGCGGTTTATTTCTAATAAAAATCGTGGAGAGTTAAGTACATACTCCATGTATTCAGGCAAAATTTTATCTCTATTGGGCTTAATCTGATACACTTTATCACAATTTAACAATCTTTGCTTGGTTTTCCTAACCAAACAACATACACCACAACGAGAACGCGGTCCTGCACGAGTAATTAGAATATCTCCAACAGAAATCTCGTGTTGATTTCTTGGCTCTAAGTTATCTGGCAAAATCTTATTTTCTGTATAGTCAAAATAACCGTGTTGAACTGCTGTCGTTTTAATAACCGCCCACACATCATCATCAATCGTATTTTTATTCGCACATTTTGGGCTCCACCCTTGGCCCATACTCTCGATATATTGAGAAATGGCACCAAAGGAATCATAAGGGAGGCTTTCCTCAAGCACCGCCTGGCGGTAAACCTTCAGCTTTTCCTTTGCGGTTTGCAGTTCCGCCACGCTGGCCTCCAGCTTGGAAAACATCTCCTCAATTTTGGAGACAATGCGCTCTTGTTCTGGAACTGGTGGAACAGGAATTTCACAAGATGCCAAATACTTAGGCGGAACTCTTTTCTGTCCTGCGCTTCCAGTCATATGCTGTTGGCATTCCCATCGGAAATATCGTTGTGATAAATACAGGTATAGCCATTTAGCGGTAATCATATCTGCGTTTGGCCTTAAAACAATAAACTCCGTACTTCCTGCGCCGTATCCATTTACAAGATTGTGAACGATTGCTCCTTTTCCGTTCTCCATGCAAGGTGTAATTTTTGCAAATAGCACATCACCATTTCGGAATACAGTGTAATTTTTCACCTTACTGGATTCCAACGTATCAGATAAATCTACCTGACCGTTTGCAGATACCGCAGCCATAGGGATAAAAGATATTTCGCTGTTTTCTGGGATATTATCATCCTGTCGAGGATTGATCGAACAGATCTCACTGATTTTCAGTTTTTCCATACTTATATAATCCTTTTTAAGTTACGCCACCAATTTCCGATTCATTTCCATTAAAATAGCCTCATATTCCTCCCCCGAACACCTCATAGAACCGCCCAAGGCCGCCCTTGCGGTCAAAGGGGCTCAGGTCCAGGTCATCCGGTTGGATGCTCAGAGAGGTGGCGATGTGATCCTTCACCAGCTGGAGCCACTCCATCTGCTCGGGGGTGAAGTGAACCGCGCCGGCGTTGCGGCGGAAGGTCCACTGCTGGAAGTTGTAGTTTACCTTATCGGCGAAGGGTTGTAAACCCTCCGCCTCTCCCATCTCAAACCGGATGATGGACACCAGGTCGGCCAGTTGGCGCAGTGTACCCGTTCCCTTTACCTTTTCCGGCTTCTTGATGGCATAGCAGTCCCACAGCCGCTCAATGGTTACTCCCTTACTCCGCAGCTTCTCATATAGGGCTTTCAGCTTCTCAATGGCCATGGGCCGGTCCTGATAGGTCTGGCTATACAGAATACGCAAGGCAATGATCTCGTCCTTGTTCTCCTCGATAAACTCATGGAAGGTCCGGATCACCCGGTCGGCGTTTTCCTCCTTCTGGGCATCAAACCCAACAAAGAGCAGCGTGTCCGGGTTGGTATTGTCAATGATCTGCTCATGACTGCGGCGGACATTTTCGATAAATTCCCGTACCTCCGGACGGCAGAAGGGCGCGGCCGCTTGGGCCGCCGCCTCCCGCTGCACCGACTTCAGCTGCTCCTCCGTAGGCTCCTGGGTATGGAACTGCTCCCGGGCTCGGGCGGTGAGGATATCCTCGTCAAAGGCATCAAGCAAATCTTCCGCCAGCTGACTGGCCGGAACGCCTACCACCTGGGCAAATTCCTTCCGCTCGCCGGAGCTCATCTGGCTGTTGAGGCGAATCACCCGGTTGGCAAGGGAAGTCAGGGGTGTCCTCGTCCCGAGCGCCCAGGGCTACCGTCATCATCAGCTCTTTCAAAGACCGAGGGCTTGCACTCCCAAGGTACGGGTCTCGGACTTCTTGGACTTGGTAACGCCCACCGCATCCACAATGATAAAGTGGTCCTTGTTCTCGGTGGCCGAGGGGTCACCTTTTGCAGGTTGTCCTTGCTGAGGGGTACGGGTACCCCGGCCCTTCATCTGCTCAAAATAGTTCTTGCTGCGTACATCCCGCATGAAAATCAGGCACTCGATGGGTTTGACATCGGTGCCGGTGGCAATCATGTCCACTGTGACCGCAATACGGGGATTGTAGCCATTGCGGAACTCACTGAGCACACCCTCCGGATTCTCGGCGGAGTAGGTAATCTTTTACAGAACTCGTTTCCCTCGCCGAATTCCTCCCGGACAATCTGGATGATGTCGTCGGCGTGGCTGTCTGTTTTGGCAAAAATCAGAGTCTTAGGGACTTCCTTACGCCGTGGGAACAGCGTGGTAAACAAGTTGTCCCGGAATGTGCGGATCACCATACGGATCTGGCTGGGATTGACAATGTCCCGGTCCAACTGAGTGGGCTGGTAATCCACATCCTCATCTAACTGCTTCCATCGCTTTTCACGCGAAAGCCGGTTGCGGCACTCGATGACCTGTTTCATGATGTGGGCGCCGCTTTTGGTCACCTGGGTCTCAATGAGAAAGATATCCTCACCCACATTGACACCGTCGATGATGGCCTGCTCCCGGGAATATTCGCTGACCACATTCTCGTTAAAAAATGCAAAGGTACGCTTGTCCGGCGTGGCAGTGAGGCCGATGAGGAAGGCGTCAAAGTAATCCAGCACCTGCTGCCAGACATTGTAGATGGAGCGGTGACACTCGTCGATGATGATGCAGTCAAAAAACTCCGGCGGGTACTTCTCGTTGTAGACCACTTCTTTGGCTGCCTGGCGGTCTGCCGAGGTCAGCTCATTGAAGGAAGTCTCCTCCGCCGATTCATCCAGTTCCTCCCCCTTCAGAATGGAGTACATCCGCTGGATGGTGCTGATACACACCTGTACATCCTGGGGGATGTAAGAGCTTTTCAGCCGCCGCACCCCATAGATTTCAGGAAAAGAACGGTTGTCGTCGTTGGGGCGGTAGGCCAGGAATTCCCGTTCTGCCTGTTCACCCAGGCCCTTGGTGTCCACCAGGAAAAGGACTCGGTTGATCTTGGCATATTTCAGCAGGCGGTACACGGCAGTAATGGCGGTGAACGTCTTGCCCGCGCCGGTAGCCATCTGGATCAGCGCTCTGGGGCGGTTTTCCGCAAATGACTGCTCCAGGCTCTCGATAGCTGTGATCTGGCAACTGCGGAAGCCCATGGTGTCGAAGTGCGGGAAGTGCTTCATGTTGTTGCGGATGGTATCCTCAGACTTTAGCAGGGCACGAAGGCTTTCGGGACGGTGAAAACTGAAGATGCGGCGGGAACGATATTTCTGGTCGTTATAATCGGTGAAACGAGTCAGCTTTCCGGTAGCCTCATAGGCAAACCGAATACGGTATCCCGCTTTGACCCATTTAAAAGTGCTTCCGGCATATCTGCTGGACTGACCTTCCACTGTGGTGATGTTCTCACCCTTTTCATTTGCTTTGGCCTCCACAACGCCAATCGGGATGCCATCCACAAAAAGGGCATAATCCACCGGCCCAGTGCTGGTCGGGAATTCCCGTACCGCTACACCGGGACCTGCCATAGGATTGAGCTGCCGCATATCCTGTAAGATCCACCCAGCCTGGGTTAGCCGCTGGTCAATTGCCTCACGGGCTTTTTGTTCTGGCGTCACGAAGTCCACCTCCGGCAATTATTGTAAATTTTATTTATTATATCACGTCTCCTGTAAGCAGACCACCTTTTTTCGACTTCGAGCATGACAAGCGAAAAAGCAGTAGCTATTTCCGATAACCTGTGGTATGGTGTCTTGCTACAAGGAGGCGCACAGAACGACACTGAAATGTACGAGCGACACCCCTCTGCCCTACGAACAGGAAGTGGAACCTGTGCTGTACGGCTGGAAAAGCCGATTCATTGACACCCAGAACCCATCATTGAAGAAAGGTCCCTGCTTTCTCTGCGAACGAATTGAATCATTACCAAGAAAACAGGCATCTGCCATCAGCCGAAGAAGCTGAGACAGGTGCCTGTTCCGATTTCGTAAAAATTGCGGGCACGATACAGGAAGCCTGTCCCTATCGGAACAGGCTTCCTGTGTTCTTACAGCTCATTGAGTTTCTTCACATACTCTTCCTTGGTCATCTGCCGGGCCGTGAACGCGTCCTTCAGCTCCTGGGCCTGTGCCACCTGCCGGTTCCATTCATCTACCGTGATCTGGCCTCGCCGCTTACGGGCCTTCAGGCGGTTGTAGATGCGGCTATACTCTCGGGTAGCGGTTTCGTTCTTCTTCTTCTGCTTCTCACGCTCATGGGCTCCCACCTTCCGGCAGGTCTTTCCGTTGGTGCCAGGCACCACCCGGTTGCAGTAGCGGGTGTCATATCCACCCACCGCCAGAAACCATCGGCCGCAGTGCGCACAGCGCCGAGGCAGATTCCCCGCGCCCATGCCCTTGTAGAGATCCAGATACAAAAAGCTGGTAAGACTCTCAAAGGTCATCTGCTCCGCCAGCGTCGGCCGGCGGGACTTCGGGTCCAGAACGGGAACCAGCGAAATGTTCACAGGAAACGTAAAGGAGATCGTGTCCAGATCCACAGACGGATCCTCCCACTCCTCTCCCTCGTCCTCCATGTCCTGCTTTTCCTGTATCGCGTCTTCCATCGCATCCCGGTAACCGGGCATAGGCCGGATATAGTCCTTCCGCTTTCTGGCCGAAAGATTCTGAAAGAATTCATCCAACATCCACTGCATATTTCTGACAAAAGCCTGCAGCTCGTTCTCCAGATGTTCCAACTTCCCCATCCACCGGGTGTACCCCTCGTTGCGGGGTGTCCCCGGTGTCAGCATCTCATCCAGCAGATCCTGGTGCTTGCGCAGATAGGGGATCAGGCCAGGCAGCCGGTGACCCTCCACCATCAGCTTGTTGTACACCGGCAGCTTCCCCAACACCTGCCACAGCTCCAGCATGGCATGGAACGCCGTGGACGCGCTGGACACATCTCTGGCCGCCAGGAATACCTGGAACTCCTTCTGGAACCGCTCCAGCGGCTGACGGATCTCCGCGAGCTCTATCCCAACCGCACTCCATCATCTCCACGGCAAAGGTCCCCAGGGGGTAGTGCTTCCCGCCCACAATGCTCTCGCCCGGTGTGAAATCCACCCGAAAGTAATCCACCGCGTCCTGATTCATGTAATACATGGTCTGCCGCGCCCCCTCTGTACCCGATAGAGTTTGAATCCTTTACCCAACTTTCTCTCATGGGTGCAAAACCGCGTTCCCAAGCCTTGCAACGATTTGCGTATCTGTTATACTGGTCTTGTACCCGATCAGTATATCACACTTTGATTGAGTACGCAACTCTCTGCACCTTGACAACTGCATCCCCACTGCCGGAGAGCAAATTCTCTAAGGTCAGTATCGCCGGGACTTCGCTGGCCATGCGACAGTGAACGAGCGTACTGATGGAGCGTAGAGCGCACCGGTGTGTGGCACTCGGATTACAAGGAGGTGAAGATCGATCACCCATCGCAGCAAAAGGAAAACCGCCAAACTGCTGCAACAGTCTGGCGGCACGCCGCGTTTCGGAAAAACGCAGATCCCATCTGTGTTCAGTCTAGCAGAGAGCCTGCCGAAACGCAAGATGTTCTTCCTCTGCATTTCAAAAACCATCAGGAGGTTCTCATGTCAATGAAAAAACTCGACACCATAGACGCCGACACCCTGCAGGCCATTTCCTATGAACCGATCACTTTCCTCGTGGAGGATCTGCTGCCCCAGGGACTGCACCTGCTGGCCGGTGCGCCGAAGATCGGAAAGTCCTGGCTGGCGCTGTGGCTGTGCCTCCAGGTGGCGCAGGGGGAACCCCTCTGGAACTTTCCCACGCACTCATGTGAAGTCCTCTACCTTTGTCTGGAGGACAGCTTCCAGCGCATCCAGAGCCGGCTCTTCGATCTCACCGAGGATGCGCCGCCCACACTACACTTTGCGGTCATGGCGGAACAACTTCACAGCGGACTGGTGGAACAGATCGAGCAGTTCCTCCAGGAGCACCCGGCCACAGGGCTCATAGTCATCGATACGCTGCAGCGCATCCGGACCATGAGCAACGATGCCAATCCCTACGCCAACGACTACCGGGACATCGGTGTCCTCAAAGCACTGGCGGACCGGCACCGCATCGCCGTCCTGCTGATCCACCACCTGCGCAAGCTGAATGATGACGACCCGATGAACATGATTTCCGGCACCACAGGCCTGAGCGGTGCTACCGATTCCAACTTCGTGCTCCGCAGAAGCAAGCGCAGGGAGAACACCGCTACACTCTACTGCATCGGCAGAGACATCCCATACCGGGAGCTGTCTCTGGAGTTCAGCGGGGAGACTCACATCTGGAATCTGCTGGCGGACGAGTGTGAACAGGCCAACGGATCGCACGGACGCATCCTAGCACTTCTCTCCACGCTGCTGCAGGAGCATCCGGAGATCTGCGCCCCTGCCAAGGTGCTGCTGGAAAAGATCGACCCTGACGGCGCGGAGGGGCTGACGCCCAACAGTTTCTCCCACAAACTCCGCAAAAGCGTTGACGCTCTAAGGCGCAGCGGCATTTCCGTGACCTTTCGCAAGAGCAACGGCGAGCGGCTCATCTGCCTGCATAGGGCCGATGGTGTCGATGATCCCGCTGCCGCAAAGAGCGTCACCATCGACCCTGTGGGGCCGCAGCCCCTTTGCAGGGCTCTCCGCCTGATGGAGCTCCATCCCTGTCCTCAGCGGAAAGGCCGCCGTTGGCCCTCAAACTGCGGGAAAACGAGGAAAGCGACGGGGATGCGGGTCTCCGCCGTCCGCTGCATGACGGCAGGAGATTCGGCGGAGAGCAAGCATCGCCTTTGGCTGTTCACGCCCGCCACAGGCGGCCGCGAACAGCCTTCGGCATCTCTTTGCGGGCAGAAGCCCAGCAACCCACTTTTCGGGATAACAGAGAAGAGGATCAACTTGAGCAAGAAACCCAACCGAACGAAATCCGTTCCTCTGACGTTTTATGTGACCGAGGCGGACTCCCGGCGCATCCACCAAAAGGCGGAAGCGTGCGGCGTGAGCCTCACCCAATATCTGACCGACTGCGCCGTCGGCAAGGAGATCATCCGGATCGACGCGCTGACGGAGTTCACAAAAGCCCTGAAAGCCCAGGGCAACAACCTCAACCAGCTCACCACCCTGGCCAACATGGGACGAATCACCGCCGTGAATGTCCAGGAGGCCTGTGCCCTCTACGCCGACATCCAGCGTTCTCTCAAGACGTTGCTGGAGAGGACGGTGTAACACATGGCCATCGTCACAGCTGTCAACCGTCCCCGTGGTCAGACCCGCGGCGGCCTGCGCGCTGTGCTCCGGTATGTGATGAAAGAGGAAAAGACTGCCGATCAGGACCGCCATCTGGTGACCGGCGTGAACTGCCAGGCAGATTCCTGCTGCACCGAGTTCATCAGCACCAAGCTGCAGTACGGAAAGGACAACGGCCGCATGTACTATCACTTCGTCCAGTCCTTCCATCCGGAGGAACCGGTCACACGAAGGACTACGAGGTCATCGTGGCCACCCATACGGACCGGGAGCACATCCACTCCCACTTCATCGTCAACTCCGTCAGCTTTCAGAGCGGCAGGAAGCTCCACTTTGAAAAAGCGGACCTGACGCAGCTCCGTCAGTTCTCGGATACACTCTGTGCATGCGGTACGGCCTGTCCGTCTGTCAGCCAAAGTGTCAGCAGACGGTCTCCCGTCCCACCCAGGCGGAGTACAAAATCGCAGCCAGAGGACAGAGCTGGAAAGTGCGGCTCGCCATGCAGATCAATGAGGCCATGAAGTACGCCGTCTCCCGGGAGCAGTTCCTGGAACTGATGGAGAGCGAGGGCTACACGGTTCGCTGGTCGGAGAACCGCAAGAACATCACCTACACCACCCCCGACGGCTACCGCTGCCGGGATTACAAACACACGATACGAAATATCTGAAAGGAGCGATGGAAGATGAGTTCCGCATTCGAGAAACACACTTCGCCCATGGACGAGCTGCTGGCCATGCAGCAAAGCGCGCTCCAGGCGAATTTGAACAAGGCATCCAATATCCAGAAAGCCGTCACACTGACGGAGGCCAACTGGATCGGTCTGACCCGCGCCATGGAGCTGACGGGGAACTCCATCCTCAAGGCCCAGGAGACACTGGAGCGTCTCCCCCCACCGCGCAGGAGATGGAAACGCTGCTGGCAGGCCAGGCCGGCAATCTCACGACGGCGCACACCGAAGCGGTGCAGCAGATCCGGCAGACCGTACAGGAACTGCTGGAGACCAGCAGAGAGAACCTGCAGTGGATGCAGGAAGCCATGCAGGAGACCCGCGCCGCCAGCCAGCGGGAGAGCGAGAAGCTGCTGAAGGAATTCCAGTCACAGGCTGGGAAGATCAGCGAAACATACTCCTCGCGTCTTTCCAGGGCAGAGGATACGCTGCGAGAGTCCGCCAACTCTATCAGATGGAAGATGTACATCCCCACCATCATCCTGGTGCTGTGGGAATTGGTGCGGCATCTGTGGCTGCGGGAATGAGTCTGCTGGAGGACTCCAGTGATGACCCGGAGGATCGCCGCCGGCAGATGGAGGCTCGTGAGGCCGCGCAGAATCTGGGCGCTGTCATCGGCCTGGCCGCCGGAGCCGTCGGTGCGGCCGCTCGGCTACACCAAAAGGACACACCCAAACCGGACGAGCCACAGATGAAACAGACGCTAGGGTAACCCCCCGCTTGAAAAATTGGAAGAAAGGAATCAGACACAACTATGGCAAGTATCAAGCAGCTTCAAACGCGAAAATATAAAATCACCGTCAGCAACGGGTACCGGCCTGACGGAAGAAAAATCAGCCGGGCCAAGACCATCACTGTGCCGGACACTGTCCGCAAACAGCAGATCCCCCAGTATGTGGCACACCAGGCAGAGGAATTTGAACGGCTGGTGAAAAACGGCTTCTGCGAGGACAGCAGTATGCGCTTTGAGGAATACGCCCGCCGGTGGCTGAAACGGCAGTCCCGGTACGCCCCCAGCACGCTGGCCTCCTACCGCCGGATGCTGGAGGTGGTGTTCCCCTACATTGGTGCCATCCCCCTCTGCCGCCTGCGGCCCATCAACATGGAGAACCTATTGGAAGAGCTTCGGAAGCGAACCTGTCACGGAAAGTCCTGTCCAGGAGACAACCGTCCAGAAGTATCTGACGGTAGTGTCCGCTGTCCTCAGCGATGCCAAGCGGAATGAGATTCTGGAAAAGAATCCTGCCCGCATGGTGGCACTGCCACACACCCAGCAGGGCATTCAGTGCGTCCCGTCCCAGGCCGAGGTGCGAAACTTCTGGACGCCCTGGCGCGGGAGCCACGGCACTATCGGATGTTCTATCTGCTCTCCCTGTATACTGGGTGCCGCCGCGGTGAACTGTGCGCCCTGCAATGGTCCGACTTCACCTTCAGAAAAGACTCCCTGCTTCTCACGATGAGTTACAGGGCGAGAGCAATTCCATATCCAATCAGAAAAAGATGTTGGAGGAGTATGCCCGCAGGAATGGTCTGCCGAACCCCACCCACTTCACCGATGACGGCGTATCGGGAACCCGCTTTGACCGCCCCGGCTTTCTGGCAATGATGGAGGAAGTTGAGGCCGGACGGGTGGAGGCCATTGTTATAAAGGACATGAGCCGCCTGGGGCGTGACTATCTGAAAGTCGGCCAGGTCATGGAGATTTTGCGGCAGCGCGGTGTCCGGCTGATCGCCATCAATGACGGTGTGGACAGTCTGAAAGGCGATGACGATTTTACCCCGTTCCGCAATATCATGAACGAGTTTTACGCCCGTGACACCAGCCGGAAAATCCACTCTGTGTTTAAGTCCAAAGGCATGAGCGGCAAACACCTGACCGGCACCGTCATTTATGGCTACCTGTGGGACGAAAAGCGGGAACACTGGCTTGTGGACGAAGAAGCCGCTGCAGTGGTACGCCGTATCTTTTCCCTGACGATGGAGGGCTACGGCCCCTATCAAATTTCCAAGCTGCTGTCCGAGGCAAAGGTTGAAATCCCCGCTGTCCATTTGGCACGCTTTCACGAGGGAGTAAACAGGACGAAGCCGGTTAAAGACCCCTACGGCTGGAGATCGTCCACCATTGTGAACATTCTGAAAAAGCGGGAATACCTGGGCCACACCATCAATTTCAAGACCCGAAAGCACTTCAAGGACAAGAAAAGCCACTATGTTGACGAAAGCGAGTGGACGATTTTCGAGAACACCCATGAGGCCATCATCGACCAGGAAACCTTTGACAATGTGCAGCGTATCCGGGCGAATGTCAGGCGCTACCCGGACGGCTGGGGCGAGGCCCATCCCCTGACCGGCCTGATGTACTGCGCCGACTGCGGCGGCAAGATGTATGTCCATCGCGTCAATAACGGCAAGCGTGACCCGCAGTTTACTTGCAGCCAGTACAGCAAAATTCCATGCGGGACGCTCTGCGGCACACAGCACCGCATCCGGGCCGAGGCTGTTCTGACCTGATAACCGATATGCTCCGGGCCATCGCGGAGTATTCCAAAGAATGACCGGGCCGAGTTTATCCGCACTGTCCAGGAAACGCAGGCTGCCCAGCAGACCGCTGACATCTCCAAGAACGGAAACGGTTGGCCGCCGCCCAAAAGCGGGCCGGGGAACTGGAACAGCTGATTTGCAAAATCTATGAGGACAACGCCCTGGGTAAGCTGCCGGACGCCCGGTATGAGGCCCTGGACGCACAGTACGCCAAAGAGCAAGACGCTCTTAATGCGGAAATCGCGGAACTGGAAAAAGCCGTTACCGGATATGAGCAGAGCCGGAAATCTGCGGAGAAATTTATTGCCCTGATTGACAAGTATGAGAATTTTGACACGCTGACAAATACCATGCTCAACGAGTTTGTAGAGAAAATCCTTGTCCATGAGCGCGCCCGCAAAGGCAGCCAGGACACCACTCAGGAGGTTGAAATCTACTTCAACTTTGTGGGCCGGTATATCCCGCCCGCCTTGCAGCCGGTTCCCCTGACCCCGGAGGAACAGGAAGAACTGCGGAAGAAGGAGGAACGCAAGGACAGGCTTCACCAGAACTACTTGCGCCGCAAGGCAAATGGCAAGCAGAAGGAATGGGAAGAACGATATAACGCCAAGCGTAAGGCCCAAGTGGAGGCGGCAAAGGCCGCGATCCGGGCCGAGGACATGGAGAAGGGCATTTTTACCACTGTCAGCCAGTTACCCAAGCAGGAGCCGCACAAGGCCACCGTATCGGCCAGTGCCGCAATTTAACCATCACAGTGCAAAGGAGGATGAACATGAGCGAATTGACTTACACCCGCTGCGGGGATTACTACATCCCCGACCTGAAACTTTCCGAGCAGCCGGAGGCCCGCCATCGGCAAGTATGGCCGTATGCGGCAACGCTACCTGAAGGAACACCGGCCCGGCCTTTACAGCAGCTTGATTTTGAGCGAAAAGCTGTACCCGCACCTGTTGGAGATTGACCGGGCGGCGCGTGAGCGGATGGACGCCATGCTTTACGGCAGTCCAGCCAAAAAGGAAGCTTCCCTCAGGCCTGTATGGAATCAGGGGCAAGTTGTGCACCTGGATGTATGTCAGAATCTCCTCCAGATTGTTCCGCAGATAGGTCCGGAGTTTCCCTCCATCCACTGATCCGCCTGGCCTTTGAGAATGGATGTCACCGCAGCAATGGCAAAGCTGTTGGTGGCATAGCCGAAAGGAATAGGCCTGGATCTGGCGCATCCATGCAGCCTGCATCTCCGGGTTGGCGATGGTAACAATGGCATGGGGCAGGCTCATGATGTTATAGCCCTTGCTCAGGCTCATCACCTGCACACTGATCCTGCGGGCCAGCTCGTTGACAGCCAGGACCGGGAGAAAACGGCTGATCTCCGTAGATGATCAGTCCGTGGACCTCATCGGAGACCAGCGTCACGCCGTTTTCCCCGCAGATGGCCACCAGCCGCTCCAACTCCTCCCGGCCAAACACCCGGCCAGTGGGATTATGGGGATTCACCATCAGATACACGGAGGATGATACTGTTTGACCTTTGCCTCAAAGTCCTGAAAATCGATCCTCGTAGCGTCCATTCACAGGCTTGAGCGGATTGGATACCATGCGGCAATCCGCCCCTCCAGCCCATACCAGCGGATGAAACACAGGTGTCTGCACGATCACCGCATCCCCCGGTTTTGCATAAATGCTCAGCGCCATTCGGACAGCGCCGATGGTGCTGGGGACGATGCTCAGCCACGCTTGCTTTACTTCAAGCCATAGCAACGGCGGTACCAGCTGATGACTTTGCATCGTAGTACTCCTGGGGATGCTGGCGGTAGTTATAGCAGTTTTTCTTGGGCAATGGGGATCAACGCCTCCCTGATGCAGGGGCAC
>VOFD01001860.1_pt1 | contig 17575 bp, 19 predicted proteins | sample 5384101 | NCBI WGS metagenome assembly VOFD01 (sample SAMN12384723, study PRJNA508395) | human gut metagenome | isolation source: healthy gut C | host: Homo sapiens
AAACATTTTAATCTAAATTTGAATATGCCGGTAATGACTTCGCAAGAAACAGATATAAAATTCTCGTATTTATCTGAAATTACTGCTGAAAAAAAGAATAAAATTGTAGCAACATATATAGAAAAAAACAACTCCTCAAAAGAAGAGTTATATTAATTCTCAATGCACATATTTAGACCGTTTTCTACAAGGATTGGCTAATACCTTTTGATTCCATCTGCGAATGAGTTTATTTCTTTTCTTTAGAATCTCCCGTGCCCTGCTTTCTAACGAATCAATTCTATGTTCAAAATCTTGTCGGTTATTTATATCTGCTAAATAGAAACCATTGGAGTTGCTTAATATTAAATCTTATCAATGTCTATGCACTCTGTGATTAATGACCGCGCGTAGGAACCTGTGTCCCTCCATCATTCAATCCTAATTGATTTGCAATATCCTCTGCTGTTATTGCGTTTTGAGCCAATCTGTAATTATTATCGCTAATAGATTAAGACGTTGTTGAGCAGTAAAGTTAGTTGGCATGAATTAATAGTATTAAAAGTTATACTCAATAACTATCCATCCTTTTTTCTTGTTGTAAAAATTATAGGAACGTCGATAATTTCGTTTAGTCTATTTTTCTATCTTATAAGTTGATGGTTTTATACTTACCGCTGCATTTGCAATAAAACCGTCAATTCCATGCTTCTTCCTCACGGGGTTGCTAATCCATGTCTTTTTCTCTTTCTCGGCAATTGCATAAGAATGGCCGATTGAAATTTAGGCCACAAAAGTTTTGACAAGCACTAATTCTTCTACCCATTTTTTTACTGTATCCCGCGTCAATATGCTTGATCGATTCTTGTAAGAGCTTGCACCATCGGGTATATGCGATTTGTTTGCATTTTCGATGGCATGGGTTATTTTGTTGATACCAATCTTGCCACTCGGCTATTGTCTGCCCTGCAAACTCTTGAATTAAATCGCCATTTGTCCAACTTTAGGCCAGGTCCCTTGGCCAATTTTTTGATTCGCTAAATTAATGATTTGTGTCGAATATTTAAGATAGATATAGTCTTTTCCAGATAGGGCTTGTTGTACCTCACATTCGAAATTTTCAGTTTTTCATAAATGATCTTCATTTGGTCTTAGCAAAGAAAGCAAATTTTGCTCAATTAGCAATTATATATTTGTATTGTCCCCTTTCTTAATGTACAATGTAATAAACTTTTCGTATCTTTTGCCCTTGACAAACTCTATATTATTCATTACTTGACTGATGTTGCCACGATTTTGAAATGGTAACGCAGCGCCGTTGAAACGAAAATCCCGCGAACGGTAAACATACGTCGAGTTAAGTCTGTGTAGGTTGTCACCTGCGTCTCTTTTTTATTATGACAAACTCTACTGGGAGCGCTCGCTCCGGCAGTGCAAGCCGCAAGGCCAGCCGCAGGAGCGGTTTCCGCCGTGCAATCTCTTTATTCGTTTCCATTTTCACCGCCGGATTAGCAAATAATTGCTAACCAAACCGTTATTCTCTTTGTTGTGCGATGCCGCGCGATAAGGATAGCCCTTACTATGTCTAAATTCTAACAATCAATCAAATGAAACAAACCAAAACCCCGTGCAGGGAAACCTCTACAACGCATAGCCCTCGAACTCCAAGGAACAGCCTGCCGAACGACTTTACGATCCTGCTGAAGCCGCCCGGATCGTCCAATGCCTGACAGACGGCTATTTCGATCCCAATACATCCTGCTGTTCGGGAAAGGCGGTCGGCGCACGCCTGTAGCGACGCGATAGCCTACGACCTGCTTATCGTGGTGCGCGATACGCCGGAATACGATGGATTCAGGCCAAACGCGCATCCTTCGTTACAAAAGTGCCCTACAGTTGTCGGAAGATTACCTACATCAATCTTTACATCATGACATTGCGCTATGTCGAATCGAACTCGACACCGTTCCTCTTCTTCGCCCATGCTGAGGGGCGAATTGCTGTATTGTAGCGACAGCTATCATTTCCGGCGTCGAAACATCCGATCGACTTCGCCAAGGCGTATGCGGACGCCAAATTTCATTTCGACACGTTCCGCACGCAGGGCAATGAACTGCTGGAACAGGCACAGGGCGCTTTTGCGAAGTCGCAATATGCGTCTGGCTGCGCAGTTCTCGGCGCAGGCAATGGTCTATTCCTATCACACGCTTTACTACGTTTATCACGGTCCGAGTTCGACCTACATGATCCGGTGTTGATGCACGACCGGATGCGACGCTCTCGACAAAACTGATGCTTGCTTTCGACGATACCCACATCGAAAATGTCTTTACGCGGCGCGTTTGAAAAGTTTTCTGATGAAATCGCCATATGGCATCCGGTTCGACATTGCGCCGCAAGAGTTGGATACAACATATGGAGCGCGTGCGTAAAGCAGGCGGGATTATCGAAAACCTGTGCGGGTTGCGGTTGGAGCTTTATAAAGAGTTGAGCGAACAGCAATAAGCGGTCGATCATCCGAACGAAAAAAGGGGGCTGCGAGATGCTGACAATCCGCAAGCCTTATCCTACTTTTCTTGGCCTTTATTTTCTCTTTCTCGGCCTTCGTCCGCTCTTGGTTTACGATTGCCGCGCGTTCTTAATCTCCTTTTCATACTGCCTGACCTCTTGCTTTTGCTGTACCGATATTCTCGCTTTCGCCTTTCAAACCCGGTCGGTCGAGGTCGTTAATAAGCGGGACTTCTCCGTGCCAGGAGCAGCCTGTATATATCCGGTATTTCCAATCATTCTCCGGTGCTGGCGATTGTTCACGACCTGCCAAATATTTCCTGCAACAGATAGTCCGACAGTCAGAGCTAATCACGCCTTTACCCGACCGTTTGTTAATGTCGTAATTGCCAAGGGAATACGTTGCAACAGATGAGCTAACGTGTTATCTATACAAGGTCGGTGCCGTCTAACATCTCCTTGTATTTCTCCGCTTTCCGGCTTACGAACAGTTGCACTGCCTTTTTTGATCTTCTCATCCATAGCAGTCTTCATTTTCGGCGTTAATCAGTTTTCATCGCTTCGGCAAAATATGGCCGTGCTGACGTTGATCTTTCAAATCATACGATAAGGAGTTGGTTGGACTTTAAAAAATCCAGCAGTACTTCCGTCAAAGTATAATGAATTGTAAAAGTATAAGTTTCTGTATTGTAAAGGACTCCTCTGCTTAATCAGGAACACTTTCAATCCTTTTTGTGAGGTTCGCTGATATTGATTCGCTATCGGTTAAATTTTAATAGGTTCAAGAGCATATTTTTATATACTCGATAAATGTTTCTTCATCAACTAAAGAATATATTCTTTTTTTGAGAGACCTAATATTTGGTTAATATGTGATTTCTCGAAATCGAACGGATTATTTCGTAAAAATTTCATCCTGTTGAATTATAAAAGATAAGTAGACAAATATACTAAATTCAATCTCCGGCGGCATTAAACCGCCTTTTTCTTTGAGCGAATCGACGGCACGGGTGTATTTCTCCGTATGCTTTTAGTCCCGCTGTGGCCGGCAGGGATGCGACGGTCTTAATGTCGGTGCGAACACTCGCCGAGAGCAGGTTCACGGCAAAGCGTGCCGGGCGCGGTGCCATGTAATGTGTTTCTCAATCCCGGCGCGGGCAACCAGGATGCAGGTGCCCGAGGCATCGGTGTGGCTCGGCAGTGTGAAGATGGGGCCGTCTTTCTCGGGCGTTCGCCGATCAACTTTGCTGTATAGCTGGCAATGGGATTGTAACAATCGAATGTGTCGAGGTGCCCGGTGGTTTTTGTTTTGGTCAAACCGGATCGTCTTGTGGACGTTGCTGTATTTCAGATCGACCACATCGCAATACCCAGCAATCCGGCGTACAGACAGAATATAAATGCCGGCGTACATCCATATTTTGATAAAGGGGTATTTGCGAGTTATTGCAATCTCCTCAAGGCTGCCACGTCCTTTCTCAATGCAGTATCATCTACAACGCAGGGGACACCTGTACAGGGATTCTTTAAGATTATATCTTGGTCTATGGCATATTTGATAACCTTTTTTTGAATCGTTGGAAAAATCCCCGTGCACCTTCATGAAAAGAGTGCTGTTGCAGATAGTCCACGAATTTCGTCATTATCTCCTTGGTCATCTGATCCCGGGTTTGATGCAGGTCTGCATGCTCGGATAAGATTCTGCAAAAATCCCCAGAACCGTCGCAGGCAGTCCTTCATCATCCGAATGTCTTTCTTCTTGTAATTCTTGACATAGCCATCCGAAGAACCGAGAAAGTTGATTTTTCTGCTTAACGGGTGCGGCATTCGCCTCGACGGGCAACCAATACCTTTTCGCACTTGTCGTGCGGATTTCGGCGGCAAAAGGCTAATGTTTCCTTGTTCTTCTGCCGTTCTTCCGGGGTGCGGGGATTCGGCAGCAGGTAAAGCCCCAAGTATTCTTTGAGCGGATGTTAGCGATAATAGCTTTGCCCCGTCACCTCGTCGATCACCTTTGTTGTAATCCATGTAATACTCGGATATAAACTTTGCTGACCGTCGGCCTGCGTTTTGCATCAACTTTGGATTTTCTTTGGTCTTTGCTTGCAATTTTTTGTCATAATCCCGGAGATTAGTATTTTTGTATCTTACTGATATTACGGTGTATAAGATATATATTACGTATATAGGTTGTGTGTTGGCTCCGGGTACGTAAACCCCCGCTCGGTCATGACCGGACGGGGTATTTAAGTTCAATAGGTATTTGGGCAGAATCTTGCCGGGCGTTTATTTCAGATACTCCCGGAAAAGCCTTCGATCTTGTCGAACGGAATCACCGCCAGTTGTCGTACAGATCCCATGGCTGGCGCCGGGAATAATATGTAGTTCCTTGTTTTGCCTTTCAGCTTTTTGAAAGCATCCTCGCTGAAATAGCGTGAATGGGCCTTTTCGCCGTGGATCAGCAGCACCGCGCTGCGGATCTCGTCGGTACGACAAGGATGGGCATGTTGATGAACGACAGCGACGAAGTCTTGTTCCAGCCGTCGTTCGAGTTGAGCGAACGAGGATGGTAGCCGCGATCGGGTCTTGTAGTAATAGGCATAGTAGTCCTTCACGAACCGCGGGGCGTCGTCGGGCAGCGGGTCTACTACCCCCGCCGGCCAGCGCGCAGGTGCCCGTCTTCGCGTCTTCCGTGCGCTGGGCGTTGAGCTGCCGGCGGAGTTCGTAGCGTGCGTCGGCATCCATCGTGTCGAAATATCCGTTCGCCGTGCAGCGGCGATGTCGTACATCGTGGAAGCCACTGTCGCTTTGATCCGCGTGTCGATCGCCGCCGCGTTGATTGCGCCGCCGAATCCGCAGATGCCGAGGATACCGATCCGTTCAAGGGGTCCCGTCGTCGCGCGTCGAAGGTAATCGACCGCGGCGCTGAAATCCTCGGTATTGATATCGGGCGAAAGCGACGTAACGGGGTTCGCCGCCGCTTTCGCCGGTAGAGACGGGTCGAAGGCGACGGTGAGGAATCCCCGTTCGGCCAGCGTCTGGGCATAGGAGGCCCGAGGCTTTGCTCTTTCACGGCGCCGAACGGACGCTGACGGCGATGGCGGGCAGATTTCAGGCGTTCCGGGGATGTAGAGATCGGCTGCGAAGCGTAATGCCGTAGCGGTTGCGGAAAGGTCACTTTCGAGTGGTTCACTCGGTCGCTCTGCGGGAACACCTTGTCCCCACTCGCGGGTCAGATTCGGGTTTGTTTCATGGTCGTATCGGGGTGATTGCTTTGTCGAAGCAGGTGAGCGGACAGGCCGCAAGCAGGCGCCACCCGAGGGATCAGGGTTCGTTTCATCGTGCATTCGCGTGGTTTGATGCAAAGGTACGAAAACCGGTGCAGAACCGCTCTTGCAGTGCGGATATGCCTACCCGGATTACTGATTCCGACCGCCCCACTTGGGCTGATGCCGATGAAGAACTTCAGATTTCATGCGCGGCATCCCGGGCATTCGCAGCAAAAACCATGACCGCGCTTGTTGTCATTGAAAACTGCGATCTCGATGAGACGGTTGAAGTAACTGCCGATGCCGCCGGAACGGAAGGTTCAAGCATGTATCTCAGCTGCGGCGAAAGACTTTCCGTGAGAGATTTACTGTACGGGCTGATGCTGCTCTCCGGCAACGATGCCGCGGTTGCACTCGCCGTGCATGTCGGCGGAACCGTGGAAAGCTTTGTCCGCATTATGAATGACAGAGCAGCGAAACTCGGGCTCACGAATACACATTTTGTAACTCCGAACGGACTGCATGATGCGGAGCATTACACGACAGCATATGAGCTTGCTCTCATAGGTGCCGAAGCGTTGAAGAATGAAACTTTCCGTCAAATCGTTTCGACGCAGTATTACACCGCAGAAACCGGAGACAGGGTTCGAACCATGAAAAATAAAAATGCGCTGCTCTGGGATTATGGCAATGCTGTCGGCATCAAGACCGGTTATACATCTGCGGCAGGACGCTGTTTGCTGTTCGCTGCGGAACGCGACGGTATGCTGCTTGTTGGGGCCGTATTGAACTGCAGGCCAATGTTCGACGTTGCGCCCGAAATGCTCAATTTCGGCTTTGAGAACTACTCAATGTGCAAAATCGTTGAAAAGGGAACCGTGTTGGCTCGCTGCACCGTACTCAACGGTGAAAAAAGTATATTGGCATTAGCGGCAAAAAGAGGATATAATCATACCTGTAAAGAAGGGAACCGAACTTTCGGCTTCGGTGCATGTACGCCTTGATTCGGATGTTTGCGCACCCGTACATGAATCATGCGAACTCGGCACGGCCGAATTATTTTGTGACGATCTGTGCATAGGGCAAACATCCCTCGTTGCTTCGGAAAGCATAGCCGAAAGAAGCTTCCTGTTCTACTTTAATTACATCCTGCACTTATTCCGCCGCTGATGCTGTTGATTCCAGAGCTTGCACTGCCCCACGGCTGACACTGCTCTTTGTTATCAATTCGGGATTATCGGAAAAGTTTTTTGCAGGTTTCGAAAGGAAAACCGTTGAATGAGACTTCAAAAATACCTTGCCGATGCAGGAATTGCTTCACGCCGCAAATGCGAAGAAATTATTTCTGCCGGACGTGTAAAGGTTAACGGACATGTCGCTGTTTTAGGCAGCAGCGTTGAACCGGAAGATTCGGTAACGCTTGATGACAAGCCCGTTCATCCTGCCGAGGAGCGCATCGTTATTGCGTTTAATAAGCCTAAAAATGTCATATGTTCCAATGCGGACAGCGAAGACAGGGTTAAAGTCACCGACTTTTTCAGCGAATTGCCGTACAGACTGTACACGATCGGCCGATTGGATTATGACTCCGAAGGACTGATTCTTGTTACCAACGACGGCGAAACAGCCAATCGGCTTATGCACCCGCGATACGGCGCGAACAAAACCTACCGCGTGCTCTGCACCGGTGAACTCAGCCGCAGTGAATGTCGCGCCCTCGAACGCGGAATTCAGCTTGACGACGGGCTCACCGCACCTGCGCGCGTGCGCATACTGCGTTCGCATGATGAAAAAACGGAGCTGTTGTTGATGATTCACGAAGGGCGGAACCGACAGGTTCGCAGAATGCTTGCAGCTCTCGGTCATGATACTCTGCGCCTGCAGCGCGTTGGCATAGGTGCCTTAACTCTCAACGGACTCAAGCCCGGGCAGTGGCGTTACATAACACAGGAAGAGCTTGAAATGCTTTTAAAGTAAACCAATTGCAGTATGCTTGCGGTTGAGAACACTTGCGGCCGATGCCGCAGCGGGCAGCTGTCCGTTTGCTGCGCTGTATGCGGTCCGTAAAACTCTCGTTCTCTTTTTTCAACACAAAGTATATGCCTGCGTTCGCCTTTTCTTAAGAGGATTCTGTTTCCGCATCATTTTGGCAAAAATGTGATTTCAGGTCTTTTTGCCGAATTCAAATCATTCAGAGTGCTCCGAAATCAGCGTTCTCAGGCATGTTTTTCAGTTCAATTCAATCACTCCTCATCGCTTAATGAAAATTCTTTGCTTAGTATCATGTTTTTGCAGAATTGATAATATATGTTTTTGTTTGCAGGAAAAAAGGATTCGATGAATAATAACGATAAATGGGGGAGGATGAAAGAATGTTCGTTCTGCGATATATCATTTATTCGATTAACGCATCCTTCGCAATCCCCTAATATTTGGAAAGGACCGGTATTTTGCATGAACACCTTGATAGTTCCGCTGGTCGGACTTGCTGTTGTATTCGTCGGGCTGGTTGTTCTCATTGCCATTGTTAAGCTTATGGGCGTAATATGCGGATTTGTAACAGGACGGCGTGCCGAAACTTCAGGCTCTGTCTCCTCATCCGGTATTGAAGCCGAAAAAGTTGCAGCCGACGGCAATGCACAGAAGCTTACCGGAGAATCGCGCCGCGAACTTATCGCAGTTATCTCCGCAGCAATTGCTGAAACCATCGGCACGGATGCCGCAGGGCTTCGTATCAAATCCATCAAAAAATCGGTTGAGCCGCACCGCTTTCTCCGAAGCATCATGTTCGGAGCGAACAAAACCGGCTGCATCGCTTTGATGCATTATATACTTGCAGATATTCGAAAGGGGCATTGAACACTATGCATAAATTCATTGTTAATGTAAACGGAACGAGCTATGAAGTTGAAGTTGAGGAAATCGATTCCGCTGCTGCGGGCGAGACAGCATCCGCTCCCAAAAAAGCTGCACCTAAAGCCGCACAGCTGAACGGCAGCGAAAAAACCATCACCGCGCCCATGCCGGGCAGCATTCTTGCCGTTAACGTCAAACCCGGCGACAGTTTCCGCAGCGGACAGGTTCTGCTTATCCTCGAAGCTATGAAAATGGAAAACGAAATCATGGCTCCCTGCGACGGCAAGTTGTCTCTGTTTCCGTGCAGAGCGGCACATCCGTAAACTCCGGCGATGTTCTCATCGCATACGTTTGACATTAAGCCGTCACATTCGAAAAGGCGGTGTGAATCATGCAATCCATCATAAAGGTTTTTACCGATTTTGCGCTTGAAACGGGTTTTGCTGCTTTCTTCACCCAACCGGGTGCCTGGAAATACGCTGTTATGATCGTTGTTGCCTGTTTCCTGCTCTATCTTGCAATCGTTAAAAAGTTCGAGCCTTTGCTGCTGCTTCCCATTGCATTCGGAATGCTCTTAACAAACCTTCCCGGTGCAGGACTGTATAATGCCGATATATTTTCCGGCGGACATGTCAACTGGCAAATGCTCACACAAAAAGGCGGGTTAATCGACTACCTCTATCTCGGAGTCAAGCTCGGCATTTACCCGTCGCTCATCTTCCTCGGCGTCGGTGCAATGACGGATTTTCGGTCCGTTGATCGCAAATCCCAAGAGTCTGCTCCTCGGTGCGGCAGCTCAGCTCGGCATATTTGTCGCTTACCTCGGCGCAAGGCTGATTTTCGGTTTTGATGATAACCTTGCGGCCTCCATCGGCATCATCGGCGGTGCGGACGGTCCTACTGCAATTTTTGTAACATCCCGTCTTGCTCCGGATAAGCTCGGGCCGATTGCCATTGCGGCTTATTCTTACATGGCACTCGTTCCCGTTATTCAGCCTCCGTTCATGAAACTGCTGACAACCCGCAAGGAACGCTCCATCGTAATGGAACAGCTTCGCCCGGTCAGCAAAACCGAACGCATTGTGTTCCCGATCGTTGTCACCATCGCGGTTGCACTCCTTGTTCCGTCCGCAGCTTCCCTCGTCGGTATGCTTATGCTCGGCAACCTTCTGCGCGAATGCGGCGTCACGGAAAGACTTTCCAAGACCGCACAGAACGAACTTTGCAACATTGTCACGATTTTTCTCGGCCCAAGTGTCGGAGCGACAGCAACGGCCACTGCTTCCTGTCGTTTGAACCTCTCGGCATCCTTGCAATGGGCATCTGCGCATTCATATTCGGCACAATCGGCGGCATTCTGCTTGCAAAGCTCATGAACTTCCTGTCCGGCGGGAAAATCAATCCGCTTATCGGTTCGGCAGGTGTTTCCGCAGTCCCGATGGCGGCACGAGTTTCGCAGGTTGTAGGGCAAAAAGAGAATCCCGGCAATTTCCTGCTTATGCACGCAATGGGTCCTAACGTTGCGGGTGTAATCGGCTCTGCAATTGCTGCCGGCGTATTTCTTTCCCTGTTCAGCTGATATTATTGATTTTTCGCGCCCCGCCGTGCGGTTCAGTTCTTAAGGCTCTGCACCGAATGGAATCGGGGCGCATGATTTAATGAGGTTAAAGAAAATGTCAAAGTTATTCATTACAGATACTATACTGCGCGATGCGCATCAATCCCAAGCCGCAACGAGAATGCGCACGGAAGAGATGCTTCCCGCCTGCGAAATTCTGGACAGTGGGATACTGGTCTCTTGAATGCTGGGGCGGTGCAACTTTTGATTCCTGCCTCCGTTTTTTGAATGAAGATCCGTGGGAACGTCTCCGAAAGCTCAAAAAAGCACTCCCGCATACACGCCTTCAAATGCTGTTCCGCGGACAGAACATTTTGGGATATAAGCACTATGCGGATGATGTTGTTGAACAATTCTGCCGTAAGGCAATTGAAAACGGAATTGATGTTATTCGAATTTTCGATGCACTCAACGACATTCGTAATTTGGAATCCGCAATTAAATTCACAAAAAATACGGCGGACACTGTGAACCTGCACTGAGCTACACAATCAGTCCCGTCCATAACGAAGATTATTTCGTTAAGCTTGCGAAAGAGCTCGTTCAAATGGGTGCCGACTCGATTTGTATCAAGGATATGGCAAACCTGCTTCTGCCGATGCCCGCATACAATCTTGTTAAAAGGCTCAAGGCTGAAATTAACGTTCCGATTCACCTCCACACCCACAACACAACGGGTACGGGCGATATGACGCTTCTCATGGCTGCATTTGCAGGTGTTGACATTGTTGACACGGCTCTCTCGCCCCTCGGCAACGGCACAAGCCAACCTGCAACCGAGAGCTTGGTCGCAACGCTCAAAGGAACGGAGTATGATACAGGGCTTGATCTTGAAAAACTCAGTGAAGTCGCAAAACACTTCCGCACTGTCGCCGACAGACTTAAGCGTGACGGCTTCCTTGATCCGAAGGTGCTTTCGGTTGACACAAACACTCTGATTTATCAGGTTCCCGGCGGAATGCTTTCCAACCTTATTTCTCAGCTCAAACAGGCAAACGCCGAGGATAAATATTATGATGTTCTTGCGGAAGTTCCTCGTGTACGCAAAGATTTTGGCTATCCGCCGCTCGTCACTCCGACAAGCCAGATCGTCGGCTCGCAGGCCGTTCTGAATGTGCTCGCAGGTGAACGTTATAAAATGTTTACAAAGGAATCCAAAGCGGTTCTGCGCGGAGAATACGGAAGGCTGCCCGGCAAAGTCAACGAAGCTGTTCGTAAAAAGGCCATCGGCAATGATAAAGTCATCACATGCCGACCGGCAGATTTGTTAAAGCCCGAGCTTGACACATACCGCAAAGAGCTTGGCGACCTTGCACAATCCGAAGAAGACGTTCTGAGTTACGCACTCTTCCCTCAGGTTGCCAAAAAGTTCTTTGAAGCAAGACGCGACGGAACCGTCCCCTCCGGTGCGGATAAAACCGTCTCCCCTGCCCCGGCATCCGCAAAACCGGCTGCTTCATCCGCTTCAAGGCCCACACAACGTGAAGTTCTTGTTGTTGAAGATTTGACCGAGGACACTCCCCTTTAATACTGATTCTGTTCAGAAAGCATCTGTTCTTTTCTTTTTTATACACAGGTACAGGCAAAACCGGCACGAACGAAAAGCTCATGCCGGTTTTGCTGTTTTTGTCCGTTATACAAAACCCCCTCAGCCCTGCATTGGGCTGAGGGGAATTTCTTCCCATTTTGTATGCAGATACATTGATGACTGTCGGATTGCGATTGAACGTTCGCGACGGACATGCTCTTATTCCGCGTTTTCACTGCCGTCGTACAGCGGAAAAGCAACAGTTACGCAAGTCCCTTTTCCGGGAACACTTTCAAGAGTCAACTCCGCATTATGGTAGGCTGCCGCATGTTTCACAATGGACAGGCCGAGTCCCGTCCCGCCGGAGTCCTTCGAGCGGCTTTTGTCAACCCGATAAAAACGTTCAAACACCCGTGACTGCTGCTCCTTGGGAATCCCTATACCGGTGTCGCGAACCGTAAGCAGAGCCTTGCCTTTTCTTGCATCAACACCTATATCCACAGTACCTCCCGGAATATTATACTTCACGGCATTTTCACAGAGATTATAGGCAATTTCATATATAAGCCTGTCAACTCCGAAAACGACCGCGCTTCTGCCGTGTACCTTTACGGAAACATTCTTTGCCTCAGCATTGCGGAGAAGCTCCGCCGTTTCCGTTGCCACGTTCAAAATGTCAACCTCTGTCTTCGGGATTTCCACACCTTCATCAAGGCGTGATAATCTGATTATGTCTTCTATCAGCGCAACAAGCCGTGCAGACTCGGTGCGTATGTTCTTAATGAAATGCGGCATATCCTCCGGTTTGACAAGTCCGTTCTCAATAAGCTCCGCGCTGCCCATTATGGATTGAAGCGGCGTCTTCAGCTCATGAGAAACATTTGCCGTGAACTCGCGGCGCATTTTTTTTCCGTTTCTGCCTGCTCGGTAACATCAAACGCAAGCAGGAGAATTCCCGCAAGATTTTCGCCGGACTCGACTCTGCTTATGTCGACCTTGTATTCGCGTCCGTGCTTCTGAAGGTTAAACGTTTCATTGCTGCCTGCAAATGCATTCATTATCCGCCTGTTGAACTCCGGATTGCGGTCAACGGTCAGAAAATCGCTGCCGATACAAGAATTATCGACCTCAAAAAGCTGTCTCGCAGCAGAATTGATTCCAAGCACACAGCCGTTAACATCCAGCATTACAAGTGCCTCGTTCATGCTTTCGGTAATCTGCTGCAACTCATCATTCTTTCGCTGAAGTTCCCGAATCTGACGCTCGATTTTTTTATGTTGAACATCAATCCGTGTCAGCAGGGGCGATATTTCGGGATACGTTTCGTTGTTCTCAAGCGGAGTATCAAGATTAAGCTCATTCAGCGGAGTAACAATACGTTTCGCCATTCTGTGTGCCAGCACGGCGGACAGAATAACCGCAATCACCGCAACAAAAATCATCGGTTGTATCATGCCGAGTACAAGCGCAGGAACGGAAGCGCTTTCCGTTGAAATACGCAGGAATGAACCGTCTTTGAGCATTTTCGCGCAATAAATAGTTTTTTGCGTAAGCGTCGAAGAATATCGACGGCTCATACCGTACCCGCCGTTCATTGCATCACGTATTTCCCGGCGATCAATATGATTCTCCATGGTCCATCAGACTTGGTATCATAAATAACTTCTCCCGTGCTTGATATCAGCGTGAGTCGAATGTTGCCGCCATCCGGCCTTATGCTGCCGTCCGCAACGGTTACGGCTCCGGTGTGGAGCCTTTTTATATATTCTCCGCCCTGTTCTTCAACTGCCGCTGCGGCAATATCAAGTTCTTCACGCAGTTGTTTTTCAATTACCTGCGTGAAATATCCGTACAGCACGCCTATTATGATAACAAAGCTTGCCAACAGAACAAGTGCCGCCGTTGTGATTATTGAACGAAAAATTTTATTTGACATAGTTTAGTCCTCCCACTGATTTTATGCGTAAATGCTCAGGTTCATTTCGCATTCTCTGCGTTCGACATTCTGTAGCCCACATTACGAACCGTTTCAATCAGTTTACCGTATGCACCGAGTTTTTGACGAAGTGTCCGAATGTGCATGTCCAGCGTGCGGGTTTCTCCGCAATAATCCATTCCCCAAATCTCGCTGAAAAGCTGTTCGCGTGAAAACGCAATGCCCGGTTTGCTCATAAAAAGCCTCAGCAGTTCATACTCTTTATAGGTCAGCGCAATCCGCTCCCCGTCCACAGCAACCGTATGTTCATCCTCATTAAGCGTGACGCCGGCAGCGCAAAGTACATGACTGCCCGGAGTTTTGCAGCGACGAAGCACGGCCTTGATGCGTGAAACCATTTCCAGCATTCCGAAAGGCTTAACGAGGTAGTCGTCCGCACCCATATCCAGGGTCTTTATCTTATCATATTCCATGCTTTTTGCAGTCGCCATAATTACCGGAATTTCGCTCAGCTCCGATGAAGACTTCAGCCTGTGCAAAATTTGAACTCCGTCATCTCCCGGCAGCATAATGTCAAGAACAATCAGTTCCGGTTTTTGCTTGTGGATTGCATCAAAAAGCTCCTTGCCGTCACGAAAACCCCTGCGCCGCAAACCCGGTTGAACACAGCGGGTAAACCTCAAGATCGCGAATGCTTGCATCATCTTCAACACAATAAATCATGGTCATTCTTCCTTTCAAATCTCCGGCTTGCCTTTTGTTTAGGCGCGGAACACCCCTCAATTATTAATCAACCGGCGAGAGATTCCGCTGCGTGGCTTTCAAATTCATGCAGCGCCGCCAAAGTCAATCATTCGTTTTGAACATGCACCCCTGTCACGGAGAACATGACCCATTCTGCTATGTTTGTGGCATGGTCGCCGATACGCTCAAAATACTTTGCGATCATCAGCAGATCAAGTGCAAACTCGCCGTCACTCGGATCGGAAGAAATGCGTTCAATCAAATCCTGCTTGACACGATTAAAATAATCGTCAACAATATCATCCTGAGCAATAACTTCTTTTGCAAGTTCGACATCGCGTTTCACAAATGCTTCAATGCTGTTTGTGACCATTTTTGTTGCCGCCTTCGCCATTTTGTCGATATCTCCGCACTCCGCTCCGCTTCTGCCGTTCAAAAGGCGATTATTTCCGCTATATCCTCGGCCTGATCACCGATGCGTTCCATATCGGTTATCATCTTGAGCGCTGCGGAAATCTGACGAAGATCCCCTGCAACAGGCTGTTGACGCAGCAGCAATTTGAGACAGAGTGTCTCTATATCGCGTTCCATTTTGTCAATTTCGTTATCGATCGGTGCAACCCCGCCTGCGATTTTTGCGCTGCCCTCGGCAAGTGCCTTTGCGGAAAGATTGATCGCTTCCTCACACAATGCTCCCATTTCAATAAGCTCATTATTGAGCTGCCTCAGCTGGCTGTCAAAACTGCTTCTCATCATCCGAACCTCCCGGTAATATAATCTTCGGTACGTTTATCCTGCGGCTTGGAAAAAATCTTTTCCGTATCGTCGCATTCGACTAACTCTCCCAAAAGGAAGAAGGCCGTTTTGTTTGAAATTCGAAGAGCCTGCTGCATGTTGTGAGTGACTATAATAATAGTATACTTGCTTTTTAAGCTCCATTGCAAGCTCTTCTATACGTGTTGTTGAAATCGGATCGAGCGCGCTTGTCGGCTCATCCATTAAAAGCACGTCCGGATCGACCGCAAGCGCACGGGCAATGCAGAGGCGCTGCTGCTGTCCGCCGGAAAGACCGAGTGCGGATTTTTTGAGTCTGTCCTTCACTTCATCCCAAATTGCAGCATTTTTTAAGAGACGTCTCTACAATTTCATCAAGCTTTGCTTTTGAGCGAATCCCGTGCGTCCGCGGGCCGTATGCAATGTTGTCGTATATGCTCATCGGAAACGGATTCGGTTTTTGGAACACCATTCCGATTTGTCTGCGCAGTTCGTTCACATCCGTGCCGGGAGCAAAAATATCTTTTACGCGGTATTTAACGCTGCCCGTGATTCGAACATCCGGCACAAGATCGTTCATCCTGTTGAGCGTTTTTAAAAAGGTTGATTTACCGCACCCGGAAGGGCCGATAAGCGCAGTGATGCTACCTTCCGGAACAGAAATGTTGATATCTCTCAGTGCCTGGGTTTTTCCGTACCACAGGCAAAGGTCGTTCGTTGTGATTATGTTCATCATGCATTTCTCCTCTTTTTCAAAGTGTTTGCCTGCAAGCGTTGCCGCAAGGTTTATTGCAAGCGTCAGTATCATCAGAATGGAAGCAATGGCAAATGCGACATCAAATGCCCCCCTCCTCTTTTGCATAAAAGTACAGTGCAACCGTCAGAGTTGCGCCCGAGCCGGACATTGCCTCAAAAAACCGTTCAGAACATGCGCAAACCCGGCAGTGTACAGCAATGCGGCTGATTCTCCCAGTATCCTGCCCACCGATAAAATGCAGCCTGTGACTATGCCGTCCACACACCCCGGAAGAACAACCGTGCGAATCACTCGCCATTTGCCCGCCCGAGTGCAAATGCGCCCTCGCGATAACTGTTTGGAACGGTCTTCAGGCTCTCCTGCGTTGTTCGCATAATCGTCGGCAGATTCATTATCGCAAGGGTCAACGCACCTGCAAACAACGAGGTTTGAAGTCCCATAAATTGGCAGAAAAACAGCATCCCGACAAGCCCGTAAATGATTGACGGAATACCGGAAAGTGCCTCCGCCGCATATTCAATTGCCGAAACAATCTTTTTATTTCGCGCATACTCCGTAAGATATACCGCACTTCCGACTCCAAGCGGCAGAACAATTATCAATGTTGCAAAAACAATATACAGCGAGTTCAGAATATCCGGCAGAATTCCGACTCTGCCCGACAGATAACTCGGTGCCGTTGTCAACAGTTCAAATGACAGATTGGGCAAACCCTTTGCAAGAACATAGACAACAAGAAACAGCGCAAGCGCAAGAGTGATTCCTGTTGCAGCCGTCATCAATGCACGAACCGAATAAATCCACGCTTTTCGCTTCGCGGACATCCCGGACTTTTCCCGAGGAAAACTCTCATTGTTTTGATTTTCGGCGGAACTGAAACCAAATTCGTTATCTTTAGATTCTTTCTTCATCGCCGCAGCTCCTTTCATTGTAAAGCTCTTTCCGTGTTTCATTTTTTTCAGTTATTATGATAGCCTTTCCGTGTAAAGTTAAAAAGGACGCAATTGTAAAATTCGTGTAAAATCATCATTTTATTCTCTTGCTCGGCAAAGTTGTCAGCGGATTGGGTTGACTTTGGAATTTATTTCCATTATACTGTTTATGTATATCTCATCATTGTCATTTTACGACAGAAGGGAGGGTTGATTCAATGAGCGATGAGCACGGCAGCGACTTTGTCGACGAGCTTATGGAATTTCTTCTTAGAAATTATTATTCCATGATGATTAAACGTGTGAAAAGATTTTTTCCAAACAAGTTCGATGCGGAAGATATCGTTACCGAAACCATAATAGTGCTGCTCGAAAACAAAAGTGCCGTTGCAGCGCATGAGGCACCGATTAAGTGGCTACAAACAACGCTCACCCATCGTGTAAAGCAAAACAGCAGAATCGCCAAGCGAAACAGCGAGATGTTTGTTTCGTTGGAAACATTGGACGAATCCAAGCTGCCCTCCGTGCCGGATACAGCCGATGATTATTGTGAATACAGCGACTTCCCCTTTGAAACAATGCTCGGCATCATAGCCTCTGAATTGAGCGAAAAAGATGCAAAAACATTCAACGATGTGTTCGTTCGCAAACGAGATCGCGAACAAATCGCTGCC
>VOFD01001503.1_pt1 | contig 17562 bp, 27 predicted proteins | sample 5384101 | NCBI WGS metagenome assembly VOFD01 (sample SAMN12384723, study PRJNA508395) | human gut metagenome | isolation source: healthy gut C | host: Homo sapiens
TAATGTTCGAATCCTATCACGGAAAACGCTGTGGTGACAGTGTTCGTGCCATTTATGAAGAAATGCTCAAAGATGACACATTTCGCGATTATACTTTTGTATGGGCATTTTCCAAACCTTCCGAACATGAGGATCTTTTGGAAAATCCGCACACCCTCGTTGTAAAAAAAGGAAGTGCAGAATATTTCCGGTATTATGCCGCTGCGCGTTTTTGGGTCAATAATGTCAGCATTCCTGATTTTCTGATTCCGGGACGCCATCAGGTGTACATCGAAACCTGGCATGGCACCCCGCTAAAACGGCTTGGCTGCGACATTACGACAGACAGCGACCCGAGACAGTCCAAAGAGCGGATGCACCGCAGATACCGGACAAAAGGGAAAAAGGTGACACATTTTCTGTCCCCTTCGCCTTATTATACAGAAAAGATTGCTTCTGCGTTTGATGTAGATCGTCGCAGGACGGGCTGTTCATCAACTCCGGATATCCGCGCAACGACGCATTGTTGGAACCATCCGAAGAAAAAACAGCGGAATTAAAAAATCCCTTGGCATCCCGGAAGGGGCTAAGGTAATCTTATATACACCTACGTGGCGCGACAATGAGTACCAGAATGGACATGGATTCCAATACGAAAGTCCGGTAAATCTCGGAAAATTGATGGAACTTCTGCCGGAAAATTACATTTTATTATTCCGCGCGCACCATCAGGTAGGAACGTCCGAAGTTATTCAGAAACGGATCGTATTTTCGATGTAACAGACGCAGACGATCTGAATGACCTGTACCTCATTAGTGACCTTATGATCACGGACTACTCTTCTACGATGTTTGATTACAGCGTGTTAAAGCGTCCGATGGTATTTCATATGTATGATCTCGAGCGGTATGAGCATGAGATCCGTGGATTTTATTTTGACCTTGACGAGCTTCCCGGTCCGATCACCAAAACCGAGGAAGAACTGGCGGAAGCGATCCGTGACGGCATAACCAATTTTGATTATGACAATAATAAAAAATATCAGGCATTTCACGATAAATTTAACCCGTGGGAAGATGGACATGCTGCCAGACGTGTCGTGGAGCAGTGCATCCAGATCCCACCACATAAAAAGGGACTTTGGGAAAAACTGGTACTGAATTACAAACGTACCTTGAACCGCGTGCATATTGTTTATCTGATCATAAAATACAATATCGGCGGATTTTTTCAACAAACACGGACTCTTTCTTGACAATAACAGCCGGCGTCTGCTCAAAATGAAAGATTCTCACAAGGGAGAACGCTGCTTTCTGATTGGAAATGGTCCAAGCCTTAGTCCGGATGATCTGCATATGCTGATCGACGAATACACGTTTGGAACCAATATGGTGTATAAGATTTTTGACCGCACGGACTGGCGGCCAAGTTTCCACTGCGTCTCCGACAGTATTTATGCGACAAAACTGCGTGATGAACTTTACAACAACGTTAAATCACCACTTTTTACCATTGAAAAGACCTATCGGAAAATGACAAAACGAACGTTGGAAACCACGTATGTACACACGATTGCCAGCGAACGATACAAAGTCAAGGGAAATATTTTTGCCTATTGTATGGTAAAGGCAACGGTTCTTTCCCTCGCCGCAGAATTTGCTTTTCATATGGGATTTTCCGAAATTTACCTGCTTGGCGTAGACTGTACCAATCCACACGCCGCCGGCGGTCATTTTACGGATAATTATACAACCAAAGAAATTGCCCAGACTGACATTTCCCGTATCAAAGAACGTATGAATAAGGAAAATGTGACGACGGAGCAGATCGGTGAACATATTATTGACCGATCGATGGATGTATACCGACTGTTAAAAAAAATATGCTGATAAACACGGCATTAAAATATATAATGCAACCCGTGGCGGAAATCTGGAGATCTTCCCTCGTGTCAAACTGGAAGATGTATTCGCCACTGAACGCCCGCCACACAAACAGAAAGGATGAGTAAAAATGAAGATAATTGGAGTTATTCCGGCAAGATACAAATCACGCCGTTTTCCGGGGAAACCATTGGTAGATATCTGTGGCAAGCCGATGATCTCGTGGGTATACCAGCAGGCAAAAAAGTGCCGGAATTTGACGAAGTTTACGTCGCTACGGACGACGACCGTATCGAGGCAGCATGCAAAGAACATGACATGAAAGTCATCATGACTTCCGACAAGCACGAAACCGGTTCTGACCGTGTCGCTGAGGTAGCGACAAAAGTCGAAGGCGATCTCTTTGTCAATATTCAGGGCGACGAGCCGGTCATCAATCCGGAAATGATTCAGGAAGTCATCTCCATCTTCTTTGAAGATGAAACCGTTACTTTTGGCAGTCTGAAAAAAGAGATTACCGATCCGGACGAGATCAAAGCAACAAGCACCGTAAAAGTTGTCACCGACCAGAAAGGCGATGCGATGTATTTTTCCCGCTCTGTCATTCCTTCAAATGTAAAAGACGGAAAACTTGCCCGCGTATTCCGCCATGTCGGAATCTATGCTTACAAACGTGATTTCTTGGAAGAATTTTCCAAAATGTCACAGACGGAACTGGAACTTGGCGAAGGTATCGAGCCTCTTCGTGCCATGGAACGCGGTTACAAAATGAGATTAAAAAGAAACAAAGCACTCTTCCATCGGTGTGGACCTTCCGGAACACATTGAAAAGGTGGAGCGCGTTATTAAAGGAATTGATACATTAGATTGATATCATGATTATAGTTTAGGAGGTTACTATGAAACGAGTACAATTACTTGACTGCACACTGCGTGATGGGGGCTATCTTGTAGATGCACAATTTGGAAATACAGTGATCAAAGGAATGATCAAGGGACTTTCGGAAAGTGGTATTGATGTCGTAGAATGCGGATTTTTGAAAGACGAGCCACATCAGAAGGGCAGCACGATTTTCAATAATGCGGCTCAGCTTCGTCCATTTCTGCCGGAGGACCGCCGCCAGACTTCGTATGTCTGTCTCGCTGACTACAGCCGTTATACCATCTCCAATCTGGAGCCATTTGACGGCACTTCGATCGATGGTGTCCGCGCCTGCTTTTTTCAAAAAAAGAACGCTACGATGTCATTGATTTCTGTAAAAGCATTGTAGAAAAAGGATACAAACTTTATGTGCAGCCGGTCGATGTACTCGGCTACACAGACGCAGAACTTTTGGAATTGATCGAAATGATCAATCCGCTGGAGCCTTATGCATTTTCTCTCGTAGATACCTTCGGTTCGATGTACAAAGAGGATCTGCGCCGCGTATTTTATCTGGTAAATCAGAATCTGAACGCAGCATCCCGTATCGGATTCCACTCGCACAACAATCTGCAGATGTCCTTCTCTTTGTCACAGGAATTTATCGACATGACACAGGGACTCCGCAAAATTGTCATTGACGGAACGATGGCAGGTATGGGCCGTGGTGCCGGCAACACCAATACGGAACTGATCATGCAGTATATGAACCGCAAATACAATTCCGGCTACGATATCGACACGGTACTCGATCTGATCGACAACTATATCGATGGTATCCGTAACACCTGTACATGGGGATATTCGATCCCGTATTATCTTGCCGGATCGTACAGCGCGCATGTAAATAACATTTCCTACCTTACGGCAAAGGCCGGCATTTCCAGCCGCGATATCAACTATATCCTGAACCGTATCGGCGGCGATGCCCGAAAACGCTACGACTATGATCTTTTGGAAAAAACTTACATGGAATATGTCGGAATTATCCGTGACGATGAAAAAGAGGTCACGAAACTCCGCGAATCTCTCCAAGGCAAGGACATCCTTATGCTCCTTCCGGGACACAGTATTGTTACACACAAAGACGAGATATTGAAATACTGCGAAGAAAAGCATCCGATCGTAATCAGTGTAAACCTTTTGTCACACGATTATCCGATCAATTATGCGTATTTCAGCAACAAAAAAAACGTTACAATTACTGGAAGAGTTCAAGCCGCTTCAGCGAATACAAAAAAATCGTCACTTCCAATGTCACAAATGAAGAGAACAAAAATCAGGTAATCCTTGATTTTACGCGTCTCGTAAAATGTGGCTGGGATCAGCTTGACAACTCCGGCATCCTTCTGCTTCGTCTGTTGGACGAACTCGACGTCGCTTCAATTGCTATGGCTGGTTTTGACGGCTACAGCCACGACGCTTCCAGTACAAACTATATGCAGAAAGAAATGGAAAAAACAAGAAATACATTGAATGCGGATGATGCAAACCGTGATGTCCAAAGCATGCTGGAAGATTATCTGAACACCAGAAAATCCGACTGCCCGCTTTCCTTTATCACTCCATCCGTTTTGAACTCAACCACTAAGAGGCAGGTACTGATATGAAAGATTTGACAAAGATAAAACTGTTTGCCATGGATGTCGATGGTACATTGACAGACGGCAATATCTATATGGGAAATGATGGCGAACTGTGCAAAGCCTTTAACGTAAAAGACGGACTTGGCATCAAACTGCTGAAAGACTCCGGCATCGTGCCTGCCATCATTACCGGCCGTACCTCTAAGATCGTGGAGAACCGCTGCAAAGAGCTTCACATCGAAGAACTTTACCAGGGGTAAAAAACAAAGCAGCTACCTTAACTGCTTTAATGGAGAAATATCATCTCGACGCTTCCGAAGTAGCTTATATCGGGGACGACATGAATGACCTGAGTGCCATTAAAACCGCCGGCATTACATTTGCACCGGCAGACTGTGGCAAGGCTCTCCGCCCTTATATTGATATCATTCTTACCAAACCGGCAGGACAGGCTCCTGTCCGCGAAGCGGTTGATATGGTCTTGGAAGGGCGTTATGATTTCAGTAACTTTTTAGATCTGTAGGTGACTTTATGAAAGAAAAATATATGACAGAGGCAGCAAAGGAAGCCTATACCGGCATTGAAAACGGCCACGGCGGCCCCTTCGGTTCTGTTATTGTAAAAGATGACAAGATTGTCGGACGCGGTCATAACCGCGTTCTCTACAAGCAGGATCCCACCTGCCACGGCGAAATGGGAAGCCATCCGCGATGCCTGCAAAACTCTGGGAACTCATGACCTGAGCGGTTGCGAACTATATACAACCGCAGAACCCTGCCCGATGTGTCTTGGCGGTATTCTATGGGCGAACATCAAAATGGTTTACTATGGCTGCAGCCGCAAAGACACCGCAAATATCGGCTTTCGCGACGATGCCTTTACGACTATCTGGAAGGCCGGACAAAATTACTTGACTTAAAAAATTGGAACGAAAACAATGCCTGAAATTATTTCAGGATTATACAACGTCAGAGAAGCGGGAACTGTACTGATTCCCGCTTCTCTGATGTTATGAACGGAGAGGATAACATCTGCTCACTTCATCCTCCTGCGAAACAAAATCATTTACAATATTTATATCTAAAGATAAAAATTCTGCATCTCGTAATATTTCTTCTTTAGATGCATTTCCCGTAGAAAATGCTTTTTCCATATCTTGATATGTCATACTATATGGAATAATAAAGTTATTATCTGTGCTATATAATTCCGATACTTGCTTATCAAATATCTTTATCTCTTGAAGTACTTTCTTTATAAAATATTTCATTCAACGTAAGCGATGCTGTATTGAAATCATATTCTGTTTGATAATATTGTTCAAATAATTGATCTTATCTTTTTCGAAATAAAAAGATATTTTCCTTGCATGGAATCAATTTGTCAAGATGTGTCAATACCGCATTCTGTTCAACCTCTGCTTTCGTGTGGAAGCGGGGTTTGTTCAATGGTTTGGGGTGTATCATAGGGATCGATTTTCTTCTCAAACAGTTCTCTAAATTGTTTACTGTAATCTGTCGGAAGACTTGCTCTCTCCTGCATATGCTCTTTCTCCCAGATTTTCCATTTAAGCGTTGCCAGTATCCCTCAACGTTTTAGTTAATTCAACGTCATTTTGAAAGTCTATAGGACGAATTTCATTTCCAAAATTGATCACAAATCTTCTATCAAACTGTTCAATACCAACCGGAATAATAGGTGTATCCGTTTCTATCGCCATCTTTGCCGCACCGGAATACAGAGGCATGACTGGAAGATTTTCTGTTCCATTTCTGGCTCCTTCCGGGAAAATCAGCAATGACCCTCCCGCTTTCAACAGCTGTACCGACCGCAGATACGCAATGCGACGATCTTCTTTATTATCAGTATCCAAAAAATCACACCATTGAGATACGCAAATAGGCCAGAAATATGCCGGTACATAAAACGTGGATCACCAACAAACCACCAACAGCCCCTTCCCAGCTTTTCATAAATATTTTTCCAAATCATTTTCAAAAATATGAGTGCAGGCGTAAATAGCTTTTACCACCCTTCTTGGGTGATGCATTGAGGATTGTAACTGTTTGTTTGCGAAACAATCTGTCTACAGTCAGAAACAGTCTAAATACCGGATAACATATCTCTCGAAAACGAATTTTCTTTGGCATTTTTCCCTGCTCAAACCATTTCTTTTCGCTGTGCCCGGTGATACTCTTCCAACTCGGGAATTGTCATTGTCAATCTACTGATAATGGATAACATCATACAACTCCCTGAAATTTTTCACCCTGCAATCATCAAAATCGTGGCACTCTGTATTCCACGCCGCAGTATAGCAGATTACCCTTTTCGATCCGCGGATTTCATAAAGATTTTCCGGGCTGTCATCCACCATCACATCGATATTATTTTCCATGCAAACACGGAGTTTATCAACACCGCTTCCCTTTTCTTCACAAAAAATAATATCATCATAGGTCAGCTGATTCTTCTTCAGCCAATGTTTTAACATCCATCGAAACAGTTTCCCTGTAATTCCGGTTTCTGTTGTATGAACCCGGCTTGTGATAATTATGACCTTATGTCCTTCTTTTTCGCAGCTTATTGACTACCTCAGCTGCATTGTCTGTCATTGGTTCCTTTAAGCAATACTTCCAAATGTATTTAATCCAAAAACGCCTCCTCTGTTTCTTCGTACATTCGAAAACATCCTGCACTTCAAACATGTCCGGATTTTTGATCGATATACCATACTTCTTTTCAAAATACCTTTTTCCTTCTCGTAATTGAAACGTCCTGACATCTACCAATACTCCATCTACATCTAATCCGATATTCATTTGCTTTCTCCTTTCAAAATCTTTTCTAATTGCTGAAACATGGTACTTTCATCGTAATCTGACGGATTTAACGGTTTCTTTACCACAACATTTAATGGATATCTTCTATATTTATGCCAATCAAATAACTTTGGTTTATTCTCATGCCGAGAAAAATTTCAAATCCTCCCTCAATATATATTGGCAATATAGAAACACCCGCTTCTCTTGCAATTTTGATAACTCCCTTTTTAACGGGAGTAAACTTCCATCTCGTGAGCGGGCACCTTCTGGAAATATAATAGCATTCATCCCCTCTCTCAAACACTTCCTTACACGCGCAATTTCAGGATGTGTTCCTCTCCCTATCCACTGGAATACACCCTAATATTCGAAAAAAATGCTTAGAGTCGATTGCTCGCTCAGCCGCAGCTAAAGTCAAAAAAATCATGTTTATTCATATATTTTTTGAATAGCAGTTAAAATCCATATAGGATCTAACGTACTTGTATGATTAGAACATATAATATAGGCTCCGTTTTGCGGAATATTCTCCGTTCCACTCACCTCAAATTTGTAAAATACTTTTGTTAAAAAGCGAAAAACGGATAAAATTCCCTATCCCACATACGGCGTTTCATTGGATATTGTTCCACATCATAAGATATGGTATTGGGGCTGTTTTTCCTGTCACCATCTACCATTTCACACAATTGTTCTATCGTCAATTGGGCTGAAATACAATTTGTCAAATCTTCTCCAAAATATTTTTCGATCTCTCCACACACAGTTCAAACAAATTTAGGGGAATCAATTCCAAGATCATCTTCCAATATTGATTCTTTTTTCTATTTCTTCCCGTATGCCTAAGGATTGCAGTATGTCTTTGACTTCTTCAAACACACCCCGTTTTTTCTCTTTCTTTATCTTTTTCTTTTTTTCCACCTTGCTCTGCTGTTCACGCAGTTTATATCGCTGTACTTTTCCAATCGATGACAACGGGATTTTCTCAACAAACCGCACCTCATCAATCCGATAATCCCTCCCAGTTCTTTGGAACGCTCCTTTTTTTTTATTTGAACAGACCGGTTTCTTTTACGGAACTTTTTTCCACAAAAAATACCACTTCATCATAACCAGCCTCCACTATCGGCACTCCCACGCAGGCAGCCACAGCATTTTCCGGCAGATATCCGGCATATAAATTTTCCATCTGTTCCGGCGAGATCTGCTCCCCATTTCGAAGATGAATACTTTCTTTACTTCTGCCTGTAATATATAAATAGCCTTCCGAATCGCAATATCCCAGATCCCCCGTCTTAAAATATCCCTCTTCATAGGCTTCTTCCGTCGCTTTTTCATCACGAAAATATCCTTTCATATGACACGGAGTCTTTATCTGGACTTCTCCTATCCCATTGGCATCGGGGTTTTGTATCCGGACAGAAATTTCCGGAGATGCGGTTATCTTTCCCACCGAATCTGACGGAAACCGGTCTTTCACTGTTGTCGTTATCATAGGAAGATTCATCTCGGTAGAAGCATAGGTATTCATCCAGTAATATCCCATATTTTGGAAGAACCCACTTACTTCCTTACTGCATTTTCCACCTCCTACGCACAAGTATTTCATATTTCCTCCAAACACTTGGACATGGATCTTTTTCAAAAACACTTTTCCTAAATTCAGATTACTTTTTCTTCTTTATCCACCCACAAAGTCGAATAATTTTTTCCAAGACTGCTTTTTCTTTTATGCTATCCATTATTTTCTTTTGTATTGTCTCATAAACTTTAGGAACCATTCCAAAAGCATTTGGTTTGTACTTTTTGAAATCCCTGCATCAATCTCACCGAATTGGCATTTTCCAAAAGTCCAATTTGCGCTCCTCCTAAAAACAGTGCAAAAAAGTAGAAAATCCGGAAACATGGAACATTGGGAACACCAATAAATATCGAATGTCATTTGTTCCAAATGCCCGAAGAAGCAGTTCCACTGATTTCATCTGCGCTTCATATGTTATCATAACGCCTTTGGGTTCACTTGTTGTTCCCGAGGAATAAAGAATCGTCAGTACATCAAGATCCCGGTCTTCCGATGGAGTCCATGGATAGGTTCTGTTTATAAATAAACCGCTTGTTTTTATATCAAAAACCGGGTACTCCTTTTCCCATTTATGGGCATAATTCCGGTATATTTCCGCATCGCATACGATTCCTCTTATCTCTGATTTTCGTACAAAAAGTCCAATTCTTCCTCCGGTAATTCCGGATTGATTATGACACTGACCGCACCAAATACCGCAAGTGCAGTAACCGCAGCATAAACATAGGGGATAACGGCGCCATGACAAGAATACGGTTTCCTTTCCGGATCGGACTGTTTTTATAAGCCAATACTCTTTCATTCGTTTGTTTCCAAAAAGTCTTTGTATGTCCAATTTTCTTCGGAATCATCTTCTTTCATATACGTTATAAAGGTTTTATCCTTGTATTTTTCACATACACTTTTAATCTTCTCTGCGAACTTTTCCTGCATAGTCATTATGTACACTACTCCTCTGCTAAACTTTTTTATTGCTATTATACTAAGAAAAGTTCCGGTTTTTTTCCGTTTTTTCACTTTTGACTTAAAAGGATAAATTTTTGATTTAATTTTGATTTTTTTAAAAATTTAGAATATACAAGGAAATTTTATTGTTCACCCTCCTCTAAAAACTCCCATCGCAGCTGTCTGTCGATCCAGCTTTTCTGCGATGCTTCATGTATCATATCCCCGGCATCTCTCCACCGATCAAAAACGGCGAATTGGGATCATGCTTTTTTCTATTTTCCTGCACAAATGCCAGATTCGTATTGGCATAACAATACCGGCATAAATGACTGCATGTATCATAAGCTCCAATATACACACCAAGAAGGCAGGCACAAGCACCATTTCTTTGATTCAACTTTCTCTTTGGCACTTCCAGCCTATTGTGAAGAGCTGTTTCAAAAGTCTTTACAGTCATGCAGCCGGAACAGTCTGCTCCAAATTTTTCCAGTTCATTTCTCTCCGCGCAGGGTTTGATGACCATTCCGTAACGATTTGCAATCTCTATGAATGCCTTTCCTATCGTCATTCGATCTTCCTTTGCTACAATTCTCGCCTCCGGAAAATTTTTTCTGCACCTTTTTGTAAAGATCAATAAAACTGATCACGCATGTTTTAGTATAGCCACAAAGAGTACGAGCCATTTTTTCAAATTGTGATATATGCCAATTCACAGAGTGTACGGGATCTACCAGAATTGGGTCATACCGCCATCCCACACTGTCAAGTCCTACCAATTTGGACAGCTGCTTAAAATGTTCCATGACAATTTCTTTATCCGGAACATTTGGCTCAATATCCCTGCCATATGGCGTAATCGTTACAAACCAATACTGTCCGTAAGGTTTTAATGCGTCCATATGGGACAGCATCGGTGCCGGATTTTTGTACAAAATGCGATCAGATCTACAACCTCCGGCGAAAGACTGTACTTCGTCACCTGACTGGGATTGTACGGATTTCTCACACATACCATGTCCTCTTGGATTCTGTGCAAAAACCACTCGGAGTAAAATGCCGGTATGTCCGTTCTCATTCCTGTATGAATAATCATTTTGCCACATCCTTTAAAACACTAGTCTCTCAAGCAACCGATGGGAACAATCTTAACTCCCGAATCGGTTGTATATGCCATATTGGCATTTGCACAGATTACAATCAATGCAGATGGTTCCCGATACACATCACGTGGGTGTTTCTCGTTTTGCAATGCTGTGTCATTATATCTTCGTATTACTTCTTTAAATCTTAATAATGATTTTTCTGCTTCCGGTATTTTATTTACCCCCACTTTTACCTCAATAAGTGCATATCTTCCATCTGCCATTTGGTATACTGCATCTGCTTCTAATCCTGTATCATCGGTATAGTGCAGTAGTCGTGCATTGTGTTTTTCAGCATAAACCAGCAAATCTCTTAATACTGTATTTTCAAAAACATGACCAAATAAATCTAAATCGTTAATAAAATATTTTGGCTCAATTCCAAGAGCCGCCAAACCGATGGACGGATCAATAAATATGTGTTTTTTAGCAGATCGAATTGCTGTTTTTGAACGAAGGTGCGGTGTCCATGCGTCAATATCCCGGACTACAAATAACGTCTCTAACGCCTCGACATAGGATGCCAGCGTCACATCTGTAACATTCTGCGTTGCTTTTACATCCGCAAAAATATTCTTCCTTTTTGCTGTAGTTGCCATATTTCTTGCATATGACCACAATAATGTTCTTGCCCATTCCGGATTTCTATTTACCCCATCAATAGCAGATATATCCTTTTGATAAATCTGCCTATAATAATCTTTTGCGATTTCCAATTTTGCACTATCCTTTGTCAATGCCATACATCTGGGCCAGCCACCTCTACAGGCAGCGAAAAACAATTGTTCCAAATCCGTTTCCGACAGGATCCCGTCAATATCATAATTTTCATCTTCAAGAATTTTCGATAAGGATATCTTGCCATTTGATTCCCCGGTTTCAAATAAAGTCATCGGATACATCGTTACTTCAGTTATTCTTCCGGTTCCCGTATGAGGAGTATTAATTTTTTTGCTTGCAGAACCGGTCAAATAAAACTCCCCACATTTTCAGGATTATCGTCACATGCTTTCCTTATCGTTCCCCATATTTTTACTGCGTCCTGCCACTCGTCAAACAAAATTGGTTTTGGGTTTTTAAAATAATTTAGGAGCCGTTTCCGCTACCGCAAGATACCCGTCTCTTTTATCTTCATCCTGAAACTCAATAATCGTTTTCGAACGTTCCTTGGCTGTTCTTGTCTTTCCACATCCTTTTGGACCTGTTATACTGATTGCATTAAATGCTTCTGTTCTTCGATCTATTACATCATCGACAATTCTTCGGATATATTTCATAACACGTACACTCCTTTTCTATTACTTATTATAACACTTCCAATAGACTTTATGCAAGAGTGTTTTATGTTTTTCGGCAAATTCATTTTACTTTTTCGGCAAATCCATTTTATGCTTTTCGGCAGTTCTATTTTATGTTTTCGGATAAATTTCTTCATCCGATGATATATCGTCTCCCGGTCTTTCTCTGAAATCTGCCCGTTTTTCCGCACGTCATAGTGATGACCAAATTCTTCGTCCGAATAACTATTTTCATTAATTGCCACTGGTTTTCGAAATCTCGGTCGTACATGTATGTGCAGATGTGGATTTGGCTGAGATTCTTTATAAAAGCTATTCATCAAACAACTCCAGTTACACATTTCTGCTCCAAGAACAGATTCCATACATAACTCCGTTTTCTTAACAATCTCCCCCAATTCACCCCATTCTTCTATCGTAAGTTCTGAAAGGGAAGCACAATGTCTATTGCAAACAAGGATACACCGCCCGATATAATCTTGTTCATCCGCCAAATAAACTGACCAATATTGGCTTTGAAACAATAAATACTTTTTTTTCTTTCTCTGACACCTCACACCAGTTACAAGTCATATACTATCCTCCTGTAAAAAATCATTCCAACAGCAGCCAGTCTGCTATATCATAGATTGTAATTCCTTCATAACTATATTGAGGATGCTTCGTCCTCGCAATGATCATTTTCGGATAAGCATCTCGAATACGAAGAAGCGGCGAGCATTCTCTTTCAAACGTTTCCTCTGCGGAAATATTATCGCTTACCTGAATATAAATTTTTTCTTCCTCTTTGTGCAACAAAATCAATCTCTTTCTCATATAATTTTCCTACATAAACATCATATCCTCGACGCAGCAGTTCAAGACAAACCATATTTTCATAAACCCTGCCATAATCCATGTTTCGGTTTCCAAGTATTGCATATCGAATTCCCGAATCACACAAATAAAACTTTTCAGAGCTTTCAAGATATTTTTACCTCGAATATCATAGCGTTTAATATCGTAAAACACAAATGCATTACATAAATACTTAATATACTTTCCTATCGTAACATGATTGGCCGGGATATCATTCGCTGTCAGCAATTTACTGACTTTATTGGGAGACGTCAAATTACTGATATTGTCCATCAAAAACTCACACAATCGCTGCAAGATCAGCGTGTCCGGCAAAGCATATTTCTGCACAAGATCTCTGGTCACAATCGTTTCATAAACTTCTTTAATATAATTTATTCTATCTTTTTCCGTGTTATAAGCATAAGATCCAGCCAGACCGCCTTTTTGTCGTATACTCTTCAAACAACTTTTCTTTGTCCATAATTTCATCAAAATACTGACAATATTCTCCAAAGCTAAATGGAAATACATGTATTTCAATATATCTTCCAGTAAAAAGAGTTGCCAGATCCGCACTAAGCAGAAAAGCATTAGAACCTGTAATGTAAATATCATACTTCCCTTTGGAGTAAAGACTGTTGATCGCCAGTTCAAATTGCGGACACATCTGAACTTCATCCACAAAAAGATAATTTGTTTTTCCCTCTTGAAAATGCTCTTCTACATAAGAATGAAGGGCATGATACTCCTTCACGCTTTCATAATCCAAATCCATAAAGTCAACAAAAATGACATTGATATTTTCAATATGGCTTTTCAGATATTGAATATATGCCTGCATCAATTTTGATTTCCCGGATCGACGTATCCCGGTAATAATTTTGATGTCCGGTGTGCCGTTCAAACCAATAATTCTGTCCAAATATTTTTTTCTTATAATCGTTTTCACTTTTTCAGCCCCACTTTCAAAAAAAATAAATTTTTTGTATTTTTGAAATCTTTTTCTACTTTTATTATACCCTCTTGTAGCAATATATGCAAAAAGCCACTTTCAAAAATGCAATTTTTTTACATTTTCGAAAGTGGCTTCTGATTTGAATTTCTTACATTTTCAAATATTCTTAGTACCCCAGCGTATCGTTTACCAAAATCACATGGATTCTTCCCTCATGACGGGAATATCTCGTAATCAAAAACTGACAGCATATCGTATCCGGAGACTTGCAGTCCGCACATTTCCCGGTTACTTTGCATGGTGTCTTCACATCGAACCGCTGTGCATTTGCCGGTGCTGCCACATTTCTGGCGCGCTTCATCGCCTCATCCAGATCGGAGCAGATCTTATTCATACCGACGATAAATACAACCTTTTTCGGTCCCTGTGCAATACAAGAAACACGGTTCGAATTTCCATCAATATTTACCATAATCCCGTCATTGGTCATTGCATTGGCACTCGAAAGAAAAACATCGGCATCATAAGCTGCCATCAGGCTTTCACGCGGTGTCATATTGGAACGGTCAATATAGTTGTAGTCGCCTTCTTCCAACGCCTGAATCAGGCCGATTTCATGTGCACTCTGGCAACCGCCCATCGCTACAGTGCTTCCTTTTCCAATTACTTCCAGTGCCTTTTTCACCGCTTCTTCTTTGTCTGCAGCATAATAACCTGTCATATTTCTGGACTCTAATCCTTTGATCACCGTCTGCGCCAAACTCTCATTTCTTTTTCTCATATTTTCGTTCATTTTTGTATCCTCCTGATAAAAATTTTATTTCTTTATTATGCTTTAGCAAATAAATTTTCCGGGTCACACCCTTTTTCTCCATTTTTAATGCATTTACCTCTGAAACACAGAACCTAACACATTTCTTTATATATTGTTCAATAACATCCCATGTATATATATCCAAATTCTCTTTATCACACGGGATTGCGTCAAACCACTGCTTGAAATTGTTCTCTCCAATAAGCAGTTTTTCCGCAGAAATTTCATCAATTGGAATTTCTATTTCCGCAAAATCTATTCTTTTCAAATGAAACTCCTTAATCAGGAGATAATTTAGCCGGTTATAATCCCGATATCCTCTTTGATACGCCAATTTCTTTTTCTCCCCCTGATAACACCGAACATACTTATCCGCCATCTCATGAAACCAAAGGGCATCCTGCAACAAATGACAATAATACCCTAATACAAAATCATTGGCAAAGATCTGTTTTTCATATTTATCTGTAAATTTTTTTCCAATTAATTCCTTTTCTCATTTTATCTTCAGTTCCCCCAAAATGAGCTGTATCATATGTTCCATCTTCATGAGAAGAGGCATCCGGTCCCAGCACAGCCCCCAATAAAAACGGCACTGCATTTTGCACCTTCAACTCGTTCAGCAGTAAATTTGAAATCGAATAATGAATCATTGCTGAAGCCAATGTCATCCCTCCTAGTTCTTCTCTATCCGCAGTTTGTCAGCTTAGTTCCAACGTGGTATATCTTTCTAATATACTATTTTACTGTAATTAAATTCCCCTAAAAACACTCCTTTTCCTTAAATATTACCACATTTTAGGGGAAAGTCAATCAACCTCTCTATTCTTCTGCTCTCAATTACGACGCCGTATCCTCCTGATAAAAAATTTTCTAGTCTGTTTTTTCATATACATAGTTTTACGTCCTGCACCAGTTCTAATAATAGCACCTTCTTCAACAAGTTTTTTTAATGCGGCTTTTATTGACGAACTTCCAAGACTTGGACATGATACTAACGCATCTTTTTTAGAAAACCTACCAATAGTACTATCTGTATATGCCTTAACGATATCATATGCAGTACTTTTTTTTACCACTTTTTTCGGTTAACATAATTCTTGTTTCCAAATCTCTGTAACAAGACAATACAATACCAAGCATATACTTTATAAATGGCTTAGGATCATGAATGAGCCTTCATCTCACTTCCTTCGTTCCACCTATCCACAACCAGGGTGTCAGCTTAGCTCCTATACAGGGTCTTGCCCTCTGGAAAATATTCCTGCCGACTACTGGCTCATACTTTGTAAATTTTTGTTACTGACTGTTTCCATGAAAGCACCTTTCGGTGGACGTTTCCCTCTCACTTCCACATTTGCCGATTACTCAGCTTCTTTCTTGTCAGCCCTTATCGTGGCTGAACAAAACAATCATTTCCTAATCGCTTTGTTCAACCGCGATAACAAGCTTTGCTTTCTGTGTTTCTTTAATTCATTGCTACTACCGGCCGCTTGATATCCTCAAGCATTTTTCCTCCGTCATACGCAACGCCTTTGGTTAATATCGCATAAAATATACGTATCACCTTACACGCAACTGCTATTACTGACTGCATTTTCTTCAACGGATTCCTTTCTCTCGTTCGATAATAATGATGGATTTCCTTAAATTCCGCATTCTTCCCTATCAGCGATATTGCTGCTTCATATAAGACATAACGCAGTCTCTTTCTTCCACGATAACTAATTCGGCTTTCTCCGTTATGCTTTCCTGAATTATTGCTCACAATCGCATAACCCGCCAACTTCTGTAACTGCTTCGGATTGTCAAAACGTCTTATATCTCCAACCTCTGCAATAAATCCACAAATCGTTATCATTCCGATTCCTTTTATCTCCATGAGTTTATCTATATAGGGAATCTCATACAGTTTTTCTTCTATTGTCTGCATCAATTCTTCCATTCGCTGATTATACATTTCATAATCATGAATTAAAATTTCAAGTTCCATTCTTGCTGCCTCTGGTGCCGCCTGACTACCAATGCTATGCTCTGCCTTGTTTACCAGGGTCCTCGCCCTCTTAAGTCCCACTGCTCGCAGCTTCGCATTTCGCCATACCTTATTTACTCCATCCACTCCAAGCTTCACAATATCACCCGGCAACGGAGCCTCTTTAAGAATCATCATTCCACTTAATGCATCTAGTTTTCCGTACACATCCTTGTATTCTGGAAAATAAATACTAAACCAGCGGGCAATTCGGTTCTTGATTCGTGTAATCTGTTCCTGGGTCTGAAATCTTAAATTGGAAAGGTTGCGAATCTCAGCATATATTCCTGATGGAATATATGGATATGAAAATCTTCCTTCATTCACCAATGCCGCAATCGTCTTAGGATCTTTTTTGTCATTTTTATTCGGATTATTGTCATCCAATTCCTTTGATTTTTTTACGTGATGTGGATTCACATGCACCGGGCGCATCCCTAAGTTCTGCAGAAACATTCCCAATCCAAACCAGTAGTGCCCTGTAGGCTCCATGCCCGGAAGGACTACCTCTTTGCCATGTTTTTCAGCAATTCCGCTCATCCAGTTTTTAAACGCCATAAAACCTTCTTCATCATTACTGAATGCAAATGGTTTCCTTGAATACTCGTAATTACGCCAATCAAATGCTCTTGCATAGTGTGTCTGACTGCCGACATCGATACCAACAATCAAAGTTTTTTCTGTTATTGATGCAATTTTACTGTTTTGTGTGTTATACTTCATATTAGATACCTCTCTGTTTAATAAGATTTTTT
>VOFD01001794.1_pt1 | contig 17538 bp, 22 predicted proteins | sample 5384101 | NCBI WGS metagenome assembly VOFD01 (sample SAMN12384723, study PRJNA508395) | human gut metagenome | isolation source: healthy gut C | host: Homo sapiens
ATAAATGCGGGCAGCGCGGGATCTGCCGGAAGTGTCTGTGTCAGAAATCGACGTCTGCTCGATACATTTTACTGCATTTTCTGCATCTTCTTCGGATACATAAATCTCAAAGGCAGTTTCCATTTTTCCGGTAATTACGTTCATATCACTGATTTCACGTTTTTTGCGGAGATGTGCTGTGATTGCAGTGTGGCGATGATTTGATCTGCTTCTAAAAAAGTTTTTGCATTGTAAATTTTTGTCATAGTAAATCCCCCGTTCCGTACGTTATTGTTGTTTCCAGTATAAGGGATAAAATGGGGAAATGCAAAGGAGATTTTATATTACACCAAAGAATATTTGGTCCCAAAAAGGGATACATGGGTATACCATTACAAAATTTTCAGAGGAAAAATTTTGAATTGTTGATCCTGGATGTGATGAGGGAGGAAGTGGATGGCATTGCATTGGCGAAAGGTATCCGGGAAAGGTGCGTGAAAAGCCCTGGAATCCTTTTATCTTTGCTTTTGCCAAAAAGGATATGTTATGATATTGATAAAAAAGTTTTGCATTATCACAATAGAAATAGGGAAAACCAATGAAAAGATTTTTAACCTGTCTGCTGCTTATACGTGGGACCGGCAGCGGCTGACCGGACATTTATTTTCTGGATATGAAAAACAGGTAGGCAGACACGTGGATACGTTGGACATTGATACACATTTAAAGGTGCCGGGGCATTGGATCCGCGTGGCTATCCGATCATGTACGTGGGTTCCGGCTACAATAGCAGCAAAGGAAAATCGCGAGTATTTGTGATCAGCCTTATTGACGGAAACGTGCTGTATACATTTGGCGACAGCGACCCATTTTCTTTGCGTGGCTCCCTCAGTTTTTTGACTCATCCGCACTTGTGGATGCGGAGACGGATACATTGATCTACCCGGGCGAAAATGGAATTTTATACCTGATCCATCTTGGAACAAATTACGACGAGGCACAGGGAACCTAGCACTTCCAAATATTGGCTGGGAATGGAGGACAGTGCCGTGATCTACAAAGGGTATTTATATATACAGGACAATGGAGGCCATTTCATGTGTCTTGACTTAAATACTCTGCAGCTGGTATGGGTTCAGGACTGCCTTGACGACTCCAATGGCTCGCCGGTTATGTCAATCGAAGACGGCAAAGCATATCTGTATGCAAGCACTTCCTTTCATCTTGGCTGGCGGAGCAGTTCTACGGCTCCGATCCCGATTTGGAAAAATTGACGCAGAAACAGGAGAGATTTTGTGGAAAACGGAATACGACTGCCGTTCGGTAAGTGACCTTTCCGGCGGCGTTCAGTCTACGATCGCGCTTGGAAAAAATAATCTGTCGGACAACCTGTACGTCACAGTGTCGCGGACAGGCGGCTTAGCCAATGGTGTACTCGCCTGCCTTGATAAGAAAACCGGAAAGATAAATTGGGAACACAAAGCCGCGTATGCCTGGTCCTCGCCAATCTGCGTTTACGACCAAAAGGGCGATGGCAGAGTGATTTATGCGACAAGCGCCGGAATGATGTATCTGTTAGACGGAAAAAGCGGAGAAGTGCAGGACGAGCTGCATGTAAGCGGCAGCTGCATCGAAGCCTCGCCGGTGGTATACGACGACAGGCTTGTGATCGGAACCAGAGGGTGCCAGATTTGCGGGATAAAAATTTTGTAGTGGTGTTTTGGGGGAGAGAGTAAAGGTGTTGAGATAATGAAAGAAGTAAATGCAAATATATAAATGAACATAATTAGAAACAGAAAAATGATAATGGAAAGGAGCAAAAAATGACAGGATACATGTCGGAAATGCGTAAATTAGTAGGACACAGGACAATCATTCAATGTGCCGCCAGCGTAATCTGCGTAGATGTTAATGGGAAAATTTTACTTGGGAAAAGAACAGATAATCACAAGTGGGCGTATGCCGGCGGCTCTGTTGAAATAGACGAATATGCGGAGGATTGTGCAAAAGGGAATTGTACGAAGAAATGGGGATTTCGGCACAATCTCTGGAGTTCTTTTTTGTAAATTCAGGCCCGGAAACGCACTATATTTATCCAAATGGAGATGAAGTTTCTAACTTTGAAATCGTCTATTTATGCAGCGAGTGGGAAGGCGAGCCTAAGATGCAGGATGGCGAAATGGAAGAACTAAGATTTTTCACAGTGGATGAAATTGACCTTGATGAGATTTCACCGCCGACAAGAAGGGTAATGGAGGAGTATGTTCGGAGATTTGGGTGAGGACGAATCAGAATAAATTACACGAAAATAGTGATCCGTTTTAAATTTTTTGCTATAATCCCATCTTTAACACTTGTTAGACTATAAAACGGCCACACCTCCTGTAAATACGGGGTTTGTGACCGTTTTGCTTTTGTGTTGATATGTACTATATTTTTTGCTTTTGTGCTTTTTTTTTCGATTTTGTTTCTTTATGATGTTCCGCATGGATGATTTTGAAATAAATTCATAATCCGTCCGAAAGCCGAAAATATTAATCGTTTACATTTGGAAATGAAAAAATTATCAAGAAGGAGTGTGTGCAGGAAATGGAACAAATCCAGGAGAAAAATACCAGGAAATTTCCCTTGAAAAAGTGTATGCTTAAAGAAAAATCTATTTAAAAGAAGGAGGAATAAGTAGATGTTTACAAATATCGCTGGAAAACTAAAAGGTCTAGCCATTATACAAACAATAATTTTTATAGCATTCGGAATCATAATTTGGACATTACCATATCAAACAGGTGGATTTGTTCCAAAATCGGAGGCAGGTCTTTTCGTCATTATAGGAATTATTATTATGTTGGCGGGGTGGATTGGCCAATGGTTTCTGTATGCGTTTGGTCAACTTGTAGAAAATACAGATCAGATAAATCGAAATTTGGCAGCATTATTAGCTATGCAAATGAAACAAGCTTCTTCCGGAGCAGCTGCAAAGACATCCGTTGGCCCTGAATCACACCGGAACAATGCTTCTGCTACAACCCCAAAGTCTAATTATTATCGTGATTTTAGTAAATTTGATAATAGTTCCATAGGATGGGTTTGCGAATATTGTGGTTCTAAAAATTCATCGGATTCAACTAAATGCAAAATATGTAGCAAGAGTCGTCATGAAAGTGATTACAAAAATTCAAAGCGTTAAAAATATGCAACCAATATAATAAAAAAATAAAGGAGCGAAATGACATGAAAAAATTAAACGTTAAAAAAGTATTAGCAATGTTTCTTGCTGTCGCGCTTGTCGTGCCGAGTTCCGCCTCGAATTTGACTGCACCGATTCTGTGATATGGAAGTCATCAAACGACAGAGTATTGCAGATAAATAATAATGAAACGATGCTTGGGCTGGTTGCTCGGTCGACAGAGTCGTTTTTGATGATGATAGGGCTCTGCTTTTCGTGGTCGACGCTGGAAATCTTGATTGTATTGTGTGTTTTTAATCGCCATAATTCTTCGCTCCTTTTTAGCAAAAAAGTATAGTATAATTATATTCAAATGACAATGAAAAATTTGACATTTTATAGTGTAATAAGATATACTTAAACAAGAAAGAAGGTGAGTTCAATTGCATAAAATTACGCTTCCTAATGGTATGACAGTTAAAGGGGTCCCCCTGAAGAATACCGCGACTTTATTTCTGAATCGGATGCGGAAATGGATTATCGGGCACAGGAAGCTGTGAAAGCTGCGCTTCATAGAGCAAAAGTTTGCAAGAAACCGATTGCGCGTTATGACGTGGATACAAAAAGGGCATATATAGAATATCCAAATGGAGAAAGAAAATATTATGATTAAGGTGAGGTGTTAATTTATGGGTAATTCAAAGCAAAAGATAATTGAAAAGTTAAAATGTATTCCGGATGATTTATCAGAGGAAGAGATTATAGAACGGCTATATCGAATGATGCGTCTTGAACATAGTAAACAACGGTGTGAAAAAGAGGGGAATTTTACCGATGAACAAGTGACGGCACATTTTGCGGATAAGTCGTCTGCCTTGGATCGTGGGATTGAGGATATGGAAGCAGGAAGAGAACTTCCCTTACAGGAAGCAATGGAAAAAGTATCAGAGTTAAGAAACAAGTTATTTTAACGAATAATAAGTTTCAAGATCTTTGTCAAGTTCATTTATAGTTAAGTAAAAAATATGGAAATCCGATATTTACATATAAATCAATCAGATCAAGTTTTGACATTCCAAAGATTTCCGCTGCACGTCCGTGTGAAATGGTTTTGTCTAAAATATAAGGATACAAAAGAATTGCATTTTGCCGAAGTTTGTTAGTGCTATCTATATATGGTTTCATTTCTTCCGGTATTTCTCATTGAATGGTTATCATGTTCATGATAAACTTCTCCTTTAAAGAAATTTTTTGTTTCCCTTTTTGCGTTATATCGCTAACAGCGGCAAAAGTCTACTCCATTGTTTGAGACAAACTTGGAATCTTTTTGACTTAATCTGTAAAAAAGAAAATAAAGTCATATGAATTCGAAAGACAATTTGACTCAAATACCAATTTTTTTATATGAGTCACAAAAAAAATAGCGTGTTAATATGGTCTAGGGAATAAAAGAGGGTTCTGAGTCAAATAACATGTGGCAGTTGTTTGATCTAGATAAGCGAATTTATTATAGGGTCAAAAGAGCGAGGTAAATCATTTGACTTTTAGGAAAAAAGTGATAGCAGGGTCAAAAACCAGCTCAATTTCGCCCAAATCGCTGAATTTTTCGCGATATTTCGTCGTGCAGCCAGCCCGGCAGAGCCGGTCTGCCCGCGGACGTTCGTCCTATAGAAAAGAGCGCACCTTTTTATAAAAGCAATGCAAGCAGGATTCGAACCTACCACTGCCCCTTAGGAGGACTTTGATGCGAGTTTTCAGTAGTGTTGGCAGATAGTGCAAAAAGTGCTTGAAATGACTGTGGCTTCGCAGGTTGATACAATTCTGAGTTTTTCAAATATTTTTTCTTTTTTGTGTGATTTGGGATGTTTTGGCATGGTTGTATTAGCAGGTTATTAGCAAGATTACCAACAGCAGATATTTATGTAAGTTTGATAAAAAAATATTTTTTGTTGAATTTATAGGAAAATTTGTATATAATATAAATAGAAGATGGCGTTATTTTATCAATATTATGATAAGGAAGGAATGGTTACTATGATACAAATTAGACCAGTATCTGATTTAAGGAATAAATTTACAGAAATAGAAAATACAGTTAAAAACGGAGCGCCAGTATATTTGACAAAAAATGGATATGGATCTATGGTGGTAATGAGTATAGAGGCGTATTCAAACTGACAGAATCCATAGAAGACGCGTTGGATGTTGCAGATAAAATGGCAGAAGAGACAAATGAAAGATATTCACATGAAGAAATGTTTGCAAAATTAAGGGAGGCAGTTCATGAATAACGAAAAATACCAGCTCAGATATCTGCCTATTTTTGAGGATGTAAAAGGAAATTGTTTTATATATAAAAAATGAATTATCAAATGAGAAGGCAGCGAGTGATTTGATTGATGCAGTTGAAAGCGCAATATTACAACGATTACCGGTTTGTGAGAGTTTTGAATCATATCATTCAAAGAAGGAAAGAAAATATTTGTATTACAAAATATATGTAAAAAATTATGTCGTTTATTACGTTGTTATAGATGATGAAGGTAGTGATAAGATTATGGAAGTTCGGAGAATGTTATATAATCGTCAAGATAGAGAAAATATTGTATGAAATCGAAGTATATGTTACAACAAGACATGTAGTGGAAAAATGCAAAAAGGATGTTTTAAATATATTTGCTGCAAAGATTGTTATGGGAGGTGTATAATTTCTCGAAGCGTTACCGACAAACTTATTGATATTTTTAGACCGATATGCTTATTATCTTGCAAAAATGGCAAAATAGAGCTGATTAATTCGCTTATTTTGCCATTTTATTTATCATTTAGACGCAAAAATGAGAGATTTGTATAATAAAACTCATTTAGGGACGCAAACATATTTGACAGGAGGACGCTTATGCAGCAATATAGTATATTTTTTAATCATATTCCTTACTCTAACCAGACATTAAATGAGTATAAAAAAACGCATCCGAAGCGAATTTATCGTTCATATACAAATCCATATAAAACGGATTTAGACTTAAATATTTATTCGGGTTCGTATTATTGCGTTAATCATGGTCATGATATTGAAGAGGTTTATATCGAAGTGGTGGATATGATAGATGGCTTAAAAAGACAATACTGGTAAGCCATTGCAAAGATTGCAACAAATTTTTTTGGCACAGAATGCATTGGAAAAATATCACAAAAGTGGTGTTTTTCTTCGTGCAAGTTTTCTATTGCCATATAGTGGAAGTACATTTGACGAATTTAACAAGAAATCCATTTTAAAACTATATGGGTATACGGTAGGAGTTAATGGAATGAGTCTTAGCCAGAGACAAACCTTATTGAAAACACTTATTACGCAGATCTTTCCTTATATTTCTATACTTTTTCATTCCTTTGTTCTTAGTTCCCCGGCATTAATAATAGATCTCATCCATGAGAATTGCTTTTTCTCCAATCCCGGGATTGCTTTTCTTAACACTTCTTCATTTCTGCTGCTTTTCCTTTTTTGTACATCCTGTATCAATTGATCTTCACATTCTATTCGGTTTTTCTTTCTCTGTTTTTTATCCTGATATTCCATCAGATCGATTATTTTTTGCTCGTTCCTCGTTAATACTCGCAGACGGCTTATCCGATCTACGCCTTTTTTGCTCCATCCCATTGGACGGCTGGACTCTCTTGCCGATAAAACATGGCTGATATGACCTTCTGCACTGCATCCCCAGACGGCTCCTCCGTCATCAATCCTTACCATGATCCCAAGCCAGTTATTTTTAATATACCGTGCGCATTCCGTTACTTCCTTTTTCTTGTATTCCTGATCTGTCGAGGCATAGCATTTTTGAAGCAGTCTCATTACTCCATCAAAATCTCTTTCGTTGATCGCACCATATATGAATTCTTTTGCCGCCTGCTGACTGTCGTCTAAATGTGTGGTTGCCTTGTGAATATATTTTCCCAAATGATATTTGTCCAATACAAACTTACTCTTTTCCAATACCCTGCATCCTGCAACGATCCATGGTGCCCCATCTCCGGCAATATATACGTTTTCCAGATACTCCGTATCATAGTTGTCGTAAATGTACTGCTGCACTTCCAGCCACAGATCCTCGTTTCTTTCACTTCCTTCGTACAAGCCGCCAAAGTATTTCTTCCCTACAAGTTTATGACGTTTGCAGCCTTCCGCTCCATCGCGCACAATATCCTCATACAATAAGATTAATTTGGGCATGGCGATATTGCTTTTTCTACCCATTTCATTTACAGTCAGGTCCCCTTTCTTTTTACTGAACTGAAGGGCAACGTGATCCTCGTCTGCCTGAATATGAAGATTTTTTATCTTTTTCTTTTGAACCGGGATCTCTTCCTCTAATTCAACTTCCAGCTCATGGATTGTGTTTTTCACGGTTTGTTTTGAAATGACATCTTCTGTCATACATGCCTTTTCACCGCCTTTTTGGTAACTGGTTTCAACGGCTTCTTCCACAAACTTTGTTTTTACGGCAAGACTCACCTTGTCATGTGGGGCAAGCCCTACATATTTGTCAAGCAGATATACAGATTTCCCGCCATTTTTAGGGCTTATAATAAGCTCTTTCGATTTCCATGTTTCCAAATGTTGTAAGAAGTGTTCTCCGGTCCGCTTTGTGTTCGACATAGTAGTTTTTCTTTCTAAACTCACTTTGACGGATGTTTTCCTCGATTTTCAGATCGTGTTTGTGTAGAAAATGAATATGAATTATTTGAGCGGTTATTTCTGTTTTTATTTGAAGAGTTTGAAATCTTGTACCCGCAGTGGGCAGAAGTTTTGGTGGGAATCTCGCCTGTTTTTATTTGGCGAAGGCAAAAAGGTTTTTTTGAGCAAAATAAAGAGGAGTTCGAAACCTGGTGGAACACAAATAATCTGACCCCTCTTGATATTGTTTTGGAACAACTTGTCGTCTATTTTATTTCCGTCTATCTGCTCGGCGCCGTATACGATGAAAATATACTTTTGGCAAGATCGATGCCTGCATCGGCCACACCATTGAGATTTACCTGCTTCTCTTGGGGCGGTGGCTGAAACACGGCGAATTGGCAATGGACGATGTAATTGAAGTCGTTTACCGCTATTCGCGGGAAATCGAGCATTCCGATGAAAATTTGGAACGCGCGGAAATGTTAAACTGGTTCGCGCGGTAGTTTTTTCACTATTACTTCACTATTTTTCACTATTTTCATCCATTACGCCTGATTCATGACTTCGTCCATAACCTCTATGGATTCTTTGATCATATTGTCGCAGTGCATCTTTTTTCTCGCCGCCTTTTTTTCTGCATTGGCGCGCAAAAGGTCCGCGCAGTCGGTCATTCCGTCATGGTTTTCTGCCATTTTCTGGCGGTATGTCTGAAATGCCTGCGGCGAATCATATCCTTTGGCTCCAAGCACCATAAGGGCCGCCGTGATTGCTCCGCACGTACCTCCGCAGCGCATTCCGGATCCGAAATTGCTTCCGACCGCGGCTGCCAGATCTTCGCTCATCCCCATTTCTTCCGCATATACGCGGAGAATCGTCTGCGCGCAGTTGTTGCACATTGGCGTCGCATTTCTAAGTTTCATTGCTTCTTCTACATGTTTATTCATCGTCTTCTCCTTCTCCATTCGTGCTTAAAATTTCTTTTTCTGCAGCTGTCCAATCACAGGAATCAGCATTTTTGAGGAACAAAACGTGCCATCGTCGTCGCCGCGCGAATGGTAAATTTTGGCACAATGATCGTTTTCCGTTTTCTCATCTGCTCGAGCGCATAAGACGCACAATACTGAGGCGTGATGCCGGGCAGCGCAAATTTTACTTTTGCCACATCATTAAACTCGGTGTCGACCGGTCCCGGGCACAAGGCTCCGACATAAATGCGGCTCCGCTTGCTGCGCTGTTCTGCTGCGACAGCGCGCGTCAGACTGACCATGTAGGCCTTTGTCGCATAATACGTCGCCATAAACGGCCCCGCCGGAAGAAGTCCTGCGGAAGATGCCACATTTAAAATATATCCTTGGTTTTCCTGCTTTTCCATTTTCTTAAGCATGAGTTTCATCAAAAGATGCATCGCTTTGACATTGACATCGATCATCTGAAGTTCGGTCGCCGCATCAGTATTGGTAAAATCGCCGCAAGCACCAAATCCCGCATTGTTGATAAATATTTTAATCGGAAATTCTTTCGTTTCCTTCATTACGCGCACACATTCTTTCGGCTGGGAAAGATCCGCTGCGATGATTTCTGTTTGGCATCCATATTTTACCAGTTCTTGTGCCAGCTTTTCCAGACGTTTTCCTCTGCGCGCCACAAGAATCAGCGAATATCCTTTTCTTGCCAATTGTCTGGCAAATTCGCGCCCGATTCCGGAACTTGCTCCCGTTATCATTGCATATTTCATACACTGCCGCCCCCTTGTCTCTTAAAAAAAATAACAACGTCATAGTGAGATGATCATTTTGTGCCATTCCTGTCATTTTGATGACCTCCTATGATTTTATTTTGGATTTCTTGTTCATTTAATTTACTGTAATCGCTTAGTTTATACGAACGAATTCGTTCTTTTACAATAACAGGAACAGCAAATCCATTTTCTGCCAATTTTGTACAGCGGTTTATCACTGTTCTATTTGTAATTCCAAGCATTTTTGACACATCAATTGGTGTAAATTCATATATATGGTTTTGCAGCAAAAAGGCAAGAAATTCCTTTTCGCGCGGCCGCAGATGTGACAATGATGTATATAAACTCTGCGTTTCGTTTTCTTCCGATATTTCGCAAACTTTCGTAGAATATAATTCCACCATGCGCAGGAAATAATCAAACCATATCTCCGGATGGGAGGATTCTCTCTGCCGGAATAATACAATGCCGGCAACCCCATCTGCAAAGACTGATAATATTCGTCCGCATCATAAGCAAAAATATTCTTCAAGCGATCCAATGCCATGAAACCCATAACCCCGCTGAGTCAATACATACCCCGACATTAGTCTTGCCGTTCTTCCATTTCCGTCCTCAAACGGATGAATCGTAACCAACTGATAATGCACAATTGCCGCCACAATCAGCGGATGGTCGTCTGTCGTATTTACATATTCAACCAACTCGTCTAAAAGTTCCGGGATATCACAGTATTCGGGAGGAATATACTCTGCTTCTCCACTTTCTGAATCATATACCGCAAATAAAAATCCCGGCGGCATCTCACCACGAAGCCCAATCTTTTCCTCCGATGCTCCTTTTTTTCCACCAACGCCTGTATTTCAAGAATCAATTCCTTTGAAAATGGTACATTCTGCTTTGCTTTTTCTTCCAATACCTGCAGCGCCATGTAGTAATTTCGGACTTCCTGTTCCGGCTTAAAAATGACGATGCGGATCCTGCTCCACTACCTCGTCCGCTTGCTGCTCACTTAACGGATTTCCTTCTATTTTATTGAAGCATAAGAGCTCTTCTTCTTCGAAATTTTACGCAAATGATCCGCAATACGGTGGGGAATATGAATCGTATTCATCTTAAATCGATTTTCATCGATTGCAGAAATCCTTTTCACAATATCATTTGTCAATACAATTTTAATCATCTCAGCTCCCCCCTTCTTATACCTAGTATACCGCATCCCCGGCAATTTATCCAGTCATTTTCACTATTTTTTCACTATTTTTTTCACTATTTTCCGCAAACCATTCTTGCTTTTCCGTTTCCATGCTACTATACTATTACTATAGTCAAAATCATATAAAGAAAGAAGGCTCTTTTATGAATCCATCCAATCAACGCAAAACCGAATATCACATTCCTTTTATTTTTATCCTGTTTTAGCTTTGTTTTCCGTCTCCGCATTTCCGGATAATGTAAATGCCAAGACATTAAAAAATGCGACATTTGCTTATCTCGATGTCGCTCAGGGAAACGCCGAATTGATTAAAATAGGAAATCAGGCGGTTTTGATCGATACCGGAAAGCACAGTGAATACAGTACTTTGCAGTCTCAGTTAAAAACGCTTGGCGTGAAAAACCATTTCCACGCTCGTCGTGACACATCCCGATGCTGACCATATGGAAAGTGCGGATGACGTAATCGCCGATTATCATGTAAAGAAAATCATTTTGCCGCAGATTGCTTCTACGACACAATGTTACAAACGGATGATGTCTGCCATTTCAAAACATAAGGTAAAAATGATCCATCCGCGGACCGGCTCCACCCTGAAACTGGCCCCCTTCGTGCAAAGGCACCGTGCTTTCTGCCGATGCGAGCAGTTCGGATACCAACGAAGCCAGTATCGTTATGCGCGTCACTTACGGCAGCCGCTCATTTCTCTATATGGGCGATGCGACCGCCCGTGTCGAAAATGCGATCCTTGCTTCCGGAAAAGCGGTTGCTTCAGACATTTATCTGCTTTCACACCACGGCTCCGACACCGCTAATGGCGTTCTTTTCGTAAAAAAGCGCTGGCTTCCAAATACAAGACAGCGATTATTTCGGTGGGAAAAAATAACAGCTACGGCCATCCGTCGCCAATGTTGTCCGCCGTGCGGAAACGTACGCCAAAGCCTTGTACCGAACCGATCAAAAAGGGTGCATCATCGCTACGACAAATGGAGAAAATTTACAAATCAAATTCAAAAAGTGACGCATTCCGGAAGTTCCTACAGCCGCTCCTCGTATCGTTCTTCCGAGCGCGGTACATGAAGGCAAACTACGCCCTCTATGTACCGACGGTGTTCTAAATCCCTCATATAAAAGCAAGGACTTATTTTTCTATAAAGCAAAAGGTGTAAAAAAAACATATACTTATGGTCTGACAAGCGACGAAACTTGCTATCGAACGTTATAAATCGATATTTTTAAGAGAAGAATAAGTCTTATTGCATAAATATCGAGTTTTATGCAATAAGACTGTTCTATTCTTCGATAAAAATGAAGATTTATCGTAAGATAGCTTTTGTTTCTGTCAATTGTCAGACCATAAGTTTACATCATTTAAACACGCAAACTTCGCAAATACCCTTTTTGTTCATCCGTTATCCGGTAACTTTCGACTGCTTTTTGGATTGTTTTCCGATGAACCCAGTCTGAAAACCGGTGCTCTTCTACATAGGGAATAATCGCATCCCACTGCTTGGCAAGTGCCGTCGCCATGTACCACGCGATCATCATATTGACGTAATATTCCTCGGAGGTTACGCCCGCGACAAGGTCTGCATACTCCGGTTTAAAATCCTCATCCAGATACAGGCGCATCAGCATTCCGATTCCATAGCGGATCGTATACGTTTCTCCCGAATGGATCCATTGTTTGATATGCGGCAGAAGTTCTTCTTTGTGCCCGGCAAAACATTTTGGCGCCGGGAGATCGCAGGTCGCCGAGTTGTCAATATAGGGAAGCAATTTTTCTATTTCTTTCAAACATTTATCGTATTCTTTGATACTTGTAATAAGCATCATATGCAGATTATTTTCCTCATAATATGTATGCGGAATGTCTTGTAAAAAAGCGGCTGCGTCCTCTGTCTTTGCAAATTGTTTTGCGTATTTGCGAAGCACCGGAGTACGGATTCCGATGATATTTTCCTTCTCCATATCCGGGATCAGTTTACTGTGAAAATCACGGTATTTTTCATCTTGCAATTCAAACAATTCTGCCTGTATTTTTTCTCTATTATATGCCATTTCAAATCTCCTTCATTGCCTTCCGGAATTGGAAGAAAACAGTATCGCCGTAAATGTCACCGCGATCGTATCTGCTACGGGTTCTGCCATATAAACCGCACTTGTTTTATCCTGCAAAACAGCCGGCATAATATAGATCAGCGGAATCAATAATACAAACTTTCGAACGACCGCAACCACAATAGAACTCAGGGCTTTGCCCAATGAATTAAATGCCATCTGGCAGGAAATCTGTATTCCAAACAGGAACATTGCCGCGAGATAAATCCGCAGTGCTTTTTTGGTAAATGCAAGCAACGCCGCATCGGTAGTAAAATTCCTGCAAACACCTGTGGAAATATCATAATAAACGCCCACAGTATAATGGAGTATACAAGACTCGCTTTTAATAAGAGAAAAATGCACCCTTTACCCGGTCCGGATTTTTGGCTCCGTAATTGTAACTCATGATTGGCTGCGCTCCTTGTCCAAGGCCCTGCAAAGGAAGCATCGCAAACTGCATGACGCTGGTAAGAATTGTCATTGCGCCCACTGCCACATCTCCCCCATATTTTAATAGAGAAGAATTAAAGCATACCGAAATCACGCTTTCACTTGCCTGCATGATAAACAGGAGGCCCCCAATGCCAGACAAGGCAGAAATACTTTTGGCACCAGCCGCAGATTTTCTTTTTTTAATACGGAGTGTCGTCTTTTTTGCAAAAAGAAAATGAAGCACCCAGATACACGAACACCCCTGCGAAAGGATCGTTGCAAGCGCCGCTCCGCGGACGCCGAGGCCACAGGCAAAAATAAATATCGGATCCAGCACGATATTGATCACGGCTCCGATCAGAACAGAGTACATCCCAATTTTTGTAAATCCTTGTGCCGTAATAAACATATTCATTCCCAATGTCAATTGAACAAATATCGTACCGATGGCATAAATATTAAAATAGCTGACCGCATATTCAATTGTATTTTCGCTGGCTCCGAATGCAAGCAGAAATGTCTTCCCGCCGAGCAGCATAATCACTGTCAACACGATGGAAATAAGAATCTGCAGGGTAAAACAATTGCCGATAATTTTTTCTGCCGATCGCGAATCGCCTTTTCCTAAAAGGATAGAAGGAACGCTTAAATAAAAAACTTGAAGCAATTACATTCGAGACATTAATTGTCGGTGTCGATATTGCAAAGCATAACCAGTGGGCAAGATTTGTAGATTGCCGTGGCATTGAGCATAATAAGGCTCTTAAATTTGAAAATAATCGGAATGGTTTCAATGCTATCTTAACAAGGATTTATGAAATTTGCAAGCAGGAAGATTTCAATAAGGTTATTGTTGGAATGGAGCCAACCGGACATTACTGGAAGGCATTTGCAAATTTCCTGTTAAAGCAGGCAAAAATCACGGTTGTATTGGTAAATCCATATCATACCAAAAAGGCAAAGGAACTGGATGATAACAGCCAGACAAAATCAGATAAAAAGGATGCCCTTACCATAGCCAGGCTGGTAAAAGACGGACGATATTTTGAGACATATCTTCCTCATGATGTTTATGCAGAATTGCGTGGACTTACAACAACCAGACACAGTATGAATAAGAGAAAGAAATCCATTATCAATACAATTACTGCGGTATTGGATGAATATTTTCCAGAGTATGGAACGGTATTCAAACAACCTTTTAAAGGGAAAGCATCCATGCATCTTCTGAAAGTATGCCCTATTCCTAAGTTTATATTGGAATTAGGGGAAGATGGTGTGCTGGACGAAATAAAAAAGGCAGTTAAAAAGACGGTTGGCAGGAAAAAGGCAGCCCAGTTGTTAGAAGCTGCGAAAGACAGTATAGGTGTTGATTACGGTGAAAAAGGCAGCCCGCTTTAAAATACAGCAATTGATGGAAGAACTGGAACTAATAACAAACCAGTTGAAATCAGTGGAAGAGGAAATGTCAGAAGCACTGAAGAAAAAACAGAAATAGCAGAATACTTGATGAGCATACCCGGAATAGGAGTAGTTTCACTTGCAACATGCCTGGGCGAATTGGGAGACCCGTTGCGTTTTGAGAACGCAAGACAGATGAGCCGTTTGGCGGGATATAACCTAATCGAGGATAGTTCCGGGAAAAATAAGAGTGGAACATGTATTTCAAAGAGGGGAAGAAAAAATCTTCGAAGTGTGTTGTATCAGATTTCACTTACCATGGTGGCAAACAATAAGGAACTGCGTCAGCTTTATGATTACCTGAAAACAAGGGAAAAAATCCGTTAAAAAAGATGCAGGCACTGGTGGTTATAAGTAAAAAGGTGCTTACCCTTATATTTACACTGTCGAAAAAGAAAGCTTATTATGAACCGGAGCTTGTCTTTGGAAGTTATAGAACGAGTCAGCTACAGGCGGCTTAACAGATTTATAGTGCCGATACAGGTACAGGGATAAGGAGGGTTCCTCCATCAGCCCAATGAGGCAGCAATCAAGCAAAAGTCTACCCTGTACCTTTATCCATAAAACAGAATGAAGGAATGTAAGGACAGATCCAGTGAGAACTGATAGGGTAAGTGTATGGATAAACAAGGCAACTGATTTATTAACAATGAATTAGCCACCGAAAAGCATATCGGAAGAAACTCCTTATCAAACCCGTTATTTCACGGTACGCTACGATGCTTCCGGTGCCATTTATGCCACTTCCGTCGGACACATTTCCGCTATCAATGCCACGCAGGCACGAGCCTACGCTGCCGAAGTATATGGTTCGGCACCGGGTACCGGTTTTATCGACATTTACCGCTATCGGACCGTAAAATCAGGCGACCGCGTTTTATGCATTTTTATTGATGCAGAAAAAGAGTTATCCACTTATCGTGGGTCACTTATTACCAGCATAGCAATTTCCGCAGCCGGCCTGTTTTCCGTATTTTTACTGCTATGCATATTTTCAAAACTCATTCTTCGCCCGGTCGAAGAGAGCTATCGGAAGCAAAAACAATTTCTTACCGATGCCGGGCATGAATTAAAAACACCTCTTACTATAATCGATGCAAATACCGAAGTTTTGGAGATGGAAATAGGATCTTCAAAATGGCTGGACAGCACGAGAAATCAGGTAATTCGACTTACTAATATGGTGAAACAATTCACCGCATTAGCAAAAATGGATGAAGCACAGGGATTTTCGCAGAAGTCACGTTTTTCACTTTCGCATGCACTTCAGGGAAACCGTCGATTTATTTATCCCTGTCGCCACCTCCACACCGCACACTTCAGGTATCGTGTGCGGAAGATCTGTACTACGTCGGCAATGAAGAGCAGTTTCGTCAGCTCTTCTGTCTGCTTTTTAGATAATGCGATCAAATATTCGATCCCTGATTCCATAATTACGCTCACACTAAGTAAACGTGGAAAACATCTTTGTTTTACCATTTTCAATGAATGTAACGGCCTCGAAAAAGGTTCGCAGGACATTTTATTTGAACGCTTTTACCGAAGCGATTCTTCCCGAAACTCTTCCACCGGTGGTTCCGGCATTGGTCTTTCCATCGCCCATTCCATCGTGGAAAACCACAAGGGAAGCATCCATGCAGAAAGCTCCGATGGAAAAGTTTACAGATCAAAGTTCTTTTATAAGTTCTTTCAGTGTCGCCGCAGACTGTTCCAATTTTTCTCGTTCTTTATGATCGAGCGATATTGGAACGTGCGTCTCGACACCGTCAAATCCCACAATCGTAGGCATGCTAAGTGCTACATCTTCAATCCCATAAGCTCCCTGAAGCACCGTAGAAACAGGAAGAATTGACTTCTCATCGCGAATGATACATTCGCAGATCCGCTTAACGGACATTGCAATTCCATAGTACGTCGCCTGTTTTTTGTATAATATCATACGCACTGTTTTTACCCTGCTGGCAATTTCTTCCATTGCCGCATCGTGATTATAAAATCCACGCATTTCACAAAAATCATGCACCGGAATCCCCGAAACATTGGTACTGCTCCACGCCACGATCTCACTGTCGCCATGCTCACCGATGATAAACGAATGGACACTCCGGTTATCCACACTCAGGTGTCTGCCAAGTTCATACTTTAATCTCGCCGTATCCAGCACCGTTCCAGAACCGATCACCCGCTCTTTGGGAAGTCCGCTGAGCTTTGCTGCCACATACGTCAGAATATCAACCGGGTTAGATACGATCAATAAAATACCCTGAAAATCAAGTGCCGCGATCTGCGGCATAATTTTTTCATAAATCGCCACATTTTTATGCACAAGATCCAGCCTTGTCTCCCCCGGCTTCTGGTTTGCGCCCGCCGTCACGATCACGATGGCGGCATCCGCGATATCTTTGTACTCTCCTGCGTAAATCTTCATCGGGCCGGCAAAAGGCATCCCATGTGCGATATCCTTTGCTTCCCCATCCGCCTTATCAAAATTCGCGTCCAGTAACACCATTTCCGAAAACAACTTACTCTGCATCAATGTAAACGCCGTAGCTGCACCCACATATCCACATCCGATCACTGCCACTTTTCTCTGATTCATGCGATCATCTCCTTTGCTTGGTCTTTTCCGGTAACTACATATTCATTCCTGAACCGTTACACTTACAACTAGATTGTACCATTTTGGCATTCTTTATTCCGTTGTTATAACCACATTTTACCAGAGATTCAACATATGCTGCATGAAAAAGACTTATGAGTGT
>VOFD01002859.1_pt1 | contig 17534 bp, 23 predicted proteins | sample 5384101 | NCBI WGS metagenome assembly VOFD01 (sample SAMN12384723, study PRJNA508395) | human gut metagenome | isolation source: healthy gut C | host: Homo sapiens
TGAAAGACCATCGCCGCGCCGGCGGATCTCAAGCGCTTGCTCGGGGTCGCCGTCGATATCCAAGCCGAGGGTACGCCTGCCCGCCGGTGGGGACGAGCAGCGCGTTCATCAGGCGTGCGAGCGTCGATTTGCCCGAGCCGTTGCCGCCGAGGATGCACACGCTCGCCGCGCGGAATGCGCAGGGTCACGCCGCGGACGGCTTCTTCGGCGGCTCCGGGATAGGCGAAATTGACGCCTTCGAAGTCGATGGCGAGGCTTGGAATGCGGTCGAAGCTTGGCGTGCGGTCGGGGCTTGGCATGTTAGCGCTGGTTGCTGCCAGGGGTTTCGGCAACTTGATCTGCAAGCACGTTCATGCACGGCGCAAGCAGCACCTGGCCGGCGACGACGTTGATCGCCATCTTGAGCGCATTGAACGGCAGGAGGGGATGGGCAGGATCATCGACGACGTCCATCATGGTCACGGCGGTGTAGAGCGGCGTCACCACGAGGTTGAGCGCGCACGCCACGGCGACGGAGAGCACCGCGCCCGCGACCATGCCGGCGATTGATGCCGCACGCGTGCGGCTGCGGGCGTAGACGAGCGGCGGGGATGATGAGGGCACAGGTCGACACCATGCCCATGGGCGCGCCGAACGGGTCGAGGGGCACACGCGGCAGCCACGAGATGATGGGCACGGTCGCGCCGAGCTTGGGGCCGTAAAGGCGAGCGCGGCGACGAGGGCGACGATGCCCGACGGGTCGTACATGAGCCACGGCGCCGCCGGGAAGATGGGGATCTGGATGAAGCTCAAGATGAGCGACGCGGCGGTGAAGAGCGCGGCGAGGGGCGATCTTCTTGGTGTTGACGGTGCTGGTGCGCGTGTTGGCGCGGGTGGAACTGCGTCATGGCAGCACCTCGTTTCTTCCATCCGGACTGTACCGTCGGCTCCGGGAGTCGCACGGATCGGCCGCGGGGCGCGGTTCGCGGGCTTCTGGCGTGGGGCGCAGGCGTGTTGCCGTGCCGTCCCGGGCGTTCGCCAGTTACCGCCGGTAGGAATTTCACCCAACCCCTGAAACTATGCGGGACTACTATACCCCATTTTGCCGCGGGGAATCGGGAAAGGATGCGAAGCCGGGAGCCGGGAGCCATTCCATCTCACTGAATCGCCGCATTTCGATGGTTGTAGCCGCCAAAGCAAAACTGTCGAAAAGACGATGCAGCGGGCGGGTGATTCAGATGAGGAACCATTACACCCGCTCGCCGCGGCAGGTGTTGCTCAGCTCACCGCTGCCAATCTCGTGGGCGCCGCGAAGTCGGGGGGTATAGTGGAAGCAGGCAAAAGATGCGACCCTGCGCGCGTTCGGCTGCGCGCCCTGCGGGAGCTGGGCCCCATGCACGAATATGCCAGCGCTATCAGCGACGAAGTCATCTGCGCGTTTCCGGCGCGGCGGCGGGTGAAGACAGCGTGCTGCTGCTTTTGTTGACCATGCGCGAGAAACATCACCACATTCAAGATCGGCGCCGGCGGACGCCGAGACTTTCGCCTCGCACGCCTGAGGCCGCCGCCCGTACGCTCGACGTGTGCGCCATCGCCGGTGTGCCCACGACCGTAGTGGGCAACGGTTCCGACTTGCTTGTGGGCGACCGAGGCATCTCGCGGCATTTGCTGCTGCGTGAGAACATGAGCGAGGTACGTCGAGGGTACGCGCGCGTGCACGCCCAGGCAGGTGCACTCTTGCGCGATGTTGCCTTGGCGGCGGCCGACGCCGGCCTTTCCGGTTTGAGCCCCTGTGGGGCATTCCGGCGGCGGGCGGAGGTGCGTGCCACCAGAACGCCGGCCTACGATGCCTGTATCGCCGACGTGCTCGAGTCGCCACGGCATACGTGCCGGGTGCCGTGTTGCCAGACGGCACACGTGCAAAGGGCACGGTGCGCACGTTTACCTGCGACGAACTGGGTTTTCGGCTACCGCAAAAGAGCCGCGTGGCGTCGGATGGGCTCGTGGTGCTCGAGGCGACCTTTGCCCTCACGCCGGATATGGAGGCCTCGATTCGTGGCCGCATGGACGACTACCAGCAGCGCCGTGAGGAGAAGCAGCCGCTCGAGCTGCCTTCCGCCGGCTCGACGTTCAAGCGTCCGCCGGGCTATTTCGCCGGCAAGCTCATCATGGACGCTGGTCTGCGCGGCTATCGCGTGGGTGGAGCGCAAGTTTCGGAGAAGCACTGTGGCTTCGTGGTGAATACCGGCGAGGCCACAGCGGCCCGACGTGAACGCGCTCATCGAGCACGTCCAGGACGAGGTGCGCACGCAGTTCGGCGTCGAGCTCGAACCCGAGGTTCACCGCATCGGCGAGTTCTAGCCGGTCCGTGGGACTTTGGCACCGGGTCTTAAAATCTCATTTCGCAGGTAAAAGGGGATGGTGGGACCTTGAGACCTGGTGCTAAAGTCTCACCTAATACGAGGGGATGCCATGACCTACGATCACGTTGCCCAGTCCGATCCCGAGGTTGCGTCGGCGCTGGCGCAGGAGCTAGCCCGCCAGCGCGAGACCATCGAGCTCATCGCATCAGAGAACATCGTCTCGCCCGCGGTGCTCGAGGCTGTGGGCAGCGTGCTCACGAATAAATATGCTGAAGGCTACCCTCGTCACCGCTACTACGGAGGCTGCGAGAAGGTCGACCTCGTGGAAGACCTCGCCCGTGACCGTGCGTGCAAGCTCTTTCGGCTGCATCCATGCCAACGTGCAACCGCATTCCGGGGCGAATGCCAATCTTGCGGCATACACCGCGCTCATCGAGCCCGGCGACACGGTCATTGGCATGAGCCTCGATCAGGGCGGGCATTCACGCACGGCTCGCCGGTCAACTCTCCGGGCGGCTGTATCGTTCCTCGTCCTATGGCCTCGACCCTGTGACCGAGACGATTGACTATGACGGCCTCGAGCGCTTGGCCGAGCAGGAGCGGCCGAAACTCATTGTGGGCGGCGCCCGCGTACCCGCGCGTGATCGATTTCGAGCGGATGGCGGACATCGCCCACGGCGTGGGCGCGACGCTTATGGTCGACATGGCGCATATCGCCGGGCTCGTGGCGGCGGGCGCGCACCCTAGCCCCCTTCCCCGCATGCGACGTGGTGACGTCGACCACACATAAGATGCGCGTGCCCGCGCGGCGGCCTCATCCTCACGAACGACGACGAGCTCGCGCGCGCCATCGACAGGCGGTGTTCCCGGAACGCAGGGCGGTCCGCTCATGCACGTCGTCGCGGGCAAGGCTGTCGCGTTCGGCGAGGCGCTGCGCCCGGAGTTCCGCGCCTACATCGCGCGTGGTGGAAAACTGCGCCGCGCTGGGCGAAGGCTCGTCACGGGAGGGCTGCGCCTGGTTTCCGGCGGCACGGATAACCACCTGTGTCTGGTGGATCTCACGCCGGCCGACGTTACCGGCCGCGACGCCGAGTGCCTGCTCGACGGCGATGGGGCTCACCGTGAACAAGAACGCCATCCCAGGCGAGCCGCGGTCGCCCTTCGTGACGAGTGGCATTTCCGCGTGGGTTCCGCCGCTGGCACCACGCGTGGTTTTTCGGCAGAGGAATTGAGATCGGCGGGCTCATCGCGCGCGCGGTCTTCAACAAAGACGACGAGGCCGTGCTCGCGGCCGTGCGCGCCCGCACCACGGAGCTCCTCACCGCGCACCCGCTTTATCCGGAGCTGTAGCGTCCCCTTAAAGTGTTAAAAGCCGTGGCTGGTTGCGTGCGGTGTTGCGTATCATAGGTAGAGCAACAAGCGCGTGGACACACGGAGGCACGGTAGATGATAGCTGTTTGCGAGCGATTTGGACGGCACGCTGCTCAACTATTTCCACCATGCAGATCGCGTGGTGCGGGCTGCTGTGCGCGAGGTCATCGCGTCCGGCGCATATGGTGCTCGCCACGGGGCGCACCTCGCATTCCGGCGCAAGCCATGGGTTTGGCAACTTGCCTCTCGAGATCGTGGGATCGAACGGCGCCATCATCCGCGACGCCCATGGCACGGTGCTCAAGTCGTTCGTCATCGATCAGGTGCTCGTCGAGGATCTGCTGCGGACGTTTCGATGATCGTTTTCGAATGCGTTGCGGCCGAGGGTTCCTTACATAACGGGTTCGTTCGACGAGTGGATGGCAGGCTTCTCGGGGAAAGAACGCGCTAAGCCGCGCGGCCATGATGCGTCGCGTAAACCGCAAAAGCGCGCGCCGCGAGCGATCCCACGCTCGTCTCGCAAACCGTTGACCAGGTGCTCGAGCACGATAGTCTGCAAGCTCAATTGCCGCACGCGCGATGAGGGGCTCAAGCGCGAGTCTCTCCGCCTACCTTGCGGATCATGCCGACACACTGGTTAACGAGCCGTTTCAGCCGGTGATGTTCGAGATTTCGGAGCGCCGGCGTCAACAAGGGAGCGGCGTTGCCTGGCTTGCGGCGCACCTCGGGTATCGCCGAGGACGAGGTCGCGGTCTATGGCGACGGCGGCAACGATATCCAGATGCTCGAGCGGTTTGCCCATGCGTATGCGCGCCGTCGAACGCTAACGCTGCGGCGAAGGCGCGGCGGGGACGGTCATCGGATCCAACGTCGCCCATGTGGTGCCACGGCAGCACATGGTAAAATGGTGCACGTCCAGCAAGGTACACGGTACGTGGTCGAGGAGCACGGCGTTCGGCGTCGGCATATGCCGAGGCGTGCGGAGGTGGTGCGTGCGCACTGGGCGTATGAGGTTCGGCGGACGAGCCGGTAAGGCAGATAGACTGTTTTTGAAGGGGAGGCCTTCGATGGATCCTTCAATTGCGCGCGTTTTTATATGGGCGGCATGTGGCTGCGGCTTTACGTGGCTCATGACGACGGCGGTATCGTCTGTGGTATTTTTACCGGGCGACCCGCGAACGGCAAAAGCTCGCGCACCGTTGCCCAGGCTTCGCAGCGGGCGTCATGGTTTCGCATGCGAGTGTGGTCGCTGCTTAATCCGGCGATGAGCAGGCGGAGGAGCTCGGACGATCGGTATGGATTCCTGCTGCAGGCGGGTTTTCCCCATTGTGGCGGGAGCTCATCGCGCTCGATACATGCTGCCGCATCTCCATGCCGAGGAGTTCGGGAAGCGATCGATCCCTGTCACCACGGTTTGGCGCATCAAGCGCACGACGATGACGGGCTGCACGCTCCACAACATCCCAACAGCATGCGCCGAGCGTGGGGCTGTTGTTCGCGATGGCGTCACAGGCGTCGGGCGCGGCGGGCGATACGTATTCGGTGCATGGCGTTTGCGCTGGTGCTCGGTATCGGCTTGCAGAACTTTCCCAGAGGGCGCAGCGGTGTCGTTGCCGCTTGCCGCCGCGAAGGGTTCAGCCGCTGGAAGGCGTTCGTGGTGGAAGCCCGGGCTATCGTGGAGCCCATCTTCGGCGTGGCGGTGGTGCTGCGGCGGGCGCTGCGTACATGCCCTGATGCTCGCGTTTGCTGCCGGTGCGATGATTTACGCGCCGGTCTCACGCGACGCAGTTCTACACCCATTTCGCATTCCCCGATTTTATGAGCAGGTCCAACGGGCACGCCTGGTGAGATCCGGTTCGTGATCATGATGGTGCCTCGACGTCGCGCTCGGGGTATCGGGGCGGTTTGAGAACCGCGAGCCCGCGCCGGGATCGGTCGCGGTTTTGGCCAAAAAACGAGCGGTTCGGGGTAACACTTCCTGCTCGAGAACTCGGGTTTTCGCAGCCCGATTGCCCCACGCGACGATACGGTGACCCGGTGCGCATGAGAGACGGCCACTTGTCGCGTCGTGCCGCTTTACCATCCCTGATGCTTGGAATACCACGGTAAATCGCCGAGCGGCGCTTGTTTTTCACGGTTTGCGCAATAAGCCCCGAGGAAAGACTAAAGTGAGAATTTCAGTCCTGGCGGAATTCGTGCGCCCTTCAAGCTGGGGAACATGTCATCTGAGCAGGCGGTTACCTGTGGCATCGCGAAATGACCGACGAAGGCGGTCGCAGCATCTGCTGCGTCAGGCGCTGGCGGACGAGATCAACGGACACGACCTTACGAATGCGACCGTGGCGGCGCTTCACGGAGCGTGCCGGTCTTACGCGGCGTACGATTTTACACCCATTACCGTGACATTCCGATTTCATCGAGCATGGATGCCGAGATCCTCGACGAGCTGCGCGAGCGCGCATCACGGGCATCGCGGGGACCTGCCGTCGCTCGGGGCGATCTGCAACATCGACGCCCTCGAGCCAGCGCCGGGGTCGGTCGAGTTGCTTCCATATCTCAAGCGTGACGGTGCGGTTATCGGAGCACTTCTGCCGTATGGCGACGCATCCTTCGTCCAGCGCATCCAGGCCATCGCGCGCGCGAGACGGTTGCAGAGCATGAAGACCGGCATCTTCCTGGGAGCACTCGGAACGTTCTTCGACTTCTACCTTTCATACGTGGTCGCCGCCGAGGTCGGCGTCGTGCAGCGCTGGTTCGCAGGCGGCCTGAGATGCTCATCCCGGAGACCGGACGCGCCATCATGACGGTCGGCGCGTGAGGTGCGATTACTGCGCCGGCGGCACGGGCGCCTTCATCGACCAGATGGCCAGCCTCCTGCACACCGACGCCTCCGGCCTGAACGAGCTCGGAAAGCGCACACCACCATCTACCCCATCGCCTCGCGCTGCGGCGTCTTCGCCAAGTCCGACGTCCAGCCGCTGCTCAACGAGGGCGCCAAGCCCGCCGACATTGCGGCCTCCATCTTCCAGGCCGTCGCCAACCAGACGGTCTCGGGCCTGGCGTGCGGCCATCCCATCCGCGGCCACGTCGCGTTCCTCGGCGGCCCGCTCCAGTACCTCTCGGAGCTCCGCAAGCGCTTCTACCTCACGCTCAACCTCGACGACGAGCACATCATCGTGCCCGAGAACGCGCACCTCTTTGTGGCCACGGGCGCGGCGCTTGCCGGCGAGTCCGAGAAGTACGTCACCTTCGACGAGGTCATCCAGCTGCTGGAGAACCTGAAGGACGTCCAGGGCTCCGAGGTCGCGCGCCTCGAGCCGCTCTTTCGAGTCCGAGGCCGACTTCCAGGAGTTCAGGAGCGCCACGACAAGCAGGTTGTGCCCAAGGGCGACTTCGCGAGCTACCAGGGTCGCGTGTTCATCGGCATCGACGCCGGCTCCACCACGATGAAGGCCGCCGTGGTGGGGGAGGACGGCGAGCTCCTCTACACCTGGTACGGCAACAACAACGGCGACGTCCTCGGCACCGCGCGCACCATAATGGACGACATCTACGACCGCTGCCCGCCGGCTGCACGATCGGCCACGTGACCACCACCGGCTACGGCGAGCAGATCCTCATCGAGGCCCTGCGCGCGGACTCCGGCGAGATCGAGACCGTCGCGCACCTGCGCGGCGCCAAGGCCTTTGTCCCGGGCGTCGAGTTCATCCTCGACATTGGCGGCCAGGACATGAAGTGCCTGCAGGTAAGAGACGGCGTCATCGAGCACATCATGCTCAACGAGGCCTGCTCCTCGGGCTGCGGCAGCTTCATCGAGAGCTTCGCGGTGTCCATGAACATGTCCGTCCAGGAGTTCGCGCAGGCGGCCACGCGCGCCAAGAGCCCGGTCGACCTGGGCAGCCGCTGCACCGTCTTCATGAACTCCCGCGTCAAGCAGGCGCAGAAGGAGGGCGCGACCATCGGCGACGTGGCGGCCGGCCTCTCCTACTCCGTCATCAAGAACGCCCTGTTCAAGGTCATCAAGCTGCGCGACTTTGACGAGATCGGGAAGTACTGCGTGGTCCAGGGCGGCACCTTCATGTCCGACGCCACCCTGCGCGCCTTTGAGAAGCTCACCGGCCGCAACGTCATCCGCCCGGACATCGCGGCACGATGGGCGCCTACGGCGCCGCCCTTCTCGCCCGCGACCGCGCCGGCGTGGCCGGGCACCTCCACCTGCTCTCCCGTGAGGAGATCGACAACCTGCAGGTCAAGCACACCAACGTCCACTGCGGGCGCTGCTCCAACAACTGCCTGCTCACGATCAACGACTTTGGCGGCGGCCGTCGCTTCATCACCGGCAACCGCTGCGAGAAGGGCGCCGGCGGCTAGCCGGGCCAAGAAGAATGACGCCCCCAACCTCTTTGACCCTTCAAGAACAAGCTGCTCTTTGACCGTCCGGTGCTCTCCCCGCCGAGGAGGCCCCGCGGCACGGTGGGCATCCCGCGCGCCCTCAACATGTACGAGAACTACCCGTTCTGGCACGCGTTCTTCACCAAGCTGGGCTTCTCGGTCATGCTCTCCGACAAGACCTCCGCGGCCACGTACGACGCCGGCATCGAGTCCATGCCCTCCGAGAGCGTGTGCTACCCGGCCAAGCTCTCCCACGGCCACATCATGAACCTGCTGCCGAAGGACCCCTCGACTTCATCTGGATGCCCTGCATCCGCTGGGAGCGCCAGGAGGACGAGAGCGCCACCAACCACTACAACTGCCCGATCGTCATGAGCTACCCGCAGGCCCTCGGCCTCAACGTCGACGAGCTCGGCGAGGGCTCCAAGGTCGAGTTCCTCTCGCCCTTCATCCCCTACGACAAGAAGAGGGAGCTCAAGCGCCGCCTCTACGAGCTCGTCTCCGAGCAGCGCGAGAAGGACGCGGCGGAGGGCCGCGGCCGCGTGCGCGGCGAGCACATCACCCGCTAGCAGATCGACGAGGCCGTCAACGCCGCCTGGCAGGCCGACCTCGAGTTCAAGGACGCCATGCACCGCGCCGGCGACGAGGCCCTGCGCTGGATCGAGGAGCACGACGCGCACGGCATCGTGCTCGCGGGGCGCCCGTACCACAACGACCCGGAGATCAACCACGCCATCCCGGCGCTCGTGCACTCGTTCGGCTTTGCCGTGCTCACCGAGGACTCCGTGGCCCACAAGGATCAAGCCCGAGCGCCCCATCCGCGTCATCGACCAGTGGATGTTCCACAGCCGCCTGTATCGCGCCGCGCGCTTCGTGGCCTCCCGAAACGACCTCGACCTCATTCAGCTCTTCTCGTTTGGCTGCGGCCTCGACGCCCTGACCACCGACCAGGTCCAGGAGATCCTTGAGGCCTCCGGCAAGATCTACACCGTCCTCAAGATCGACCAGGTCTCCAACCTGGGCGCCGCGCGCATCCGCATCCGCTCCCTCATGGCCGCCCTCACAGAGCAGCGCGAGGAGCTGCGTCGTGCGCGCGAGCCAGGGCAAGGTCCGCGAGGTCGAGCCCGTGGACGTGCACAACGCCGACGGCTCGCTCGAGCGCGCCCGCACCACGCAGGAGGGCCGCGTGCCCGTCTACCGCGAGGCCGCCAGCGCCGCCTTCGAGAAGGTCCGCTACACCGAGGACATGCAGAAGGCGGGCTACACCATCCTCGTGCCGCAGATGGCGCCGATCCACTTTGACCTGCTCGAGGTTCTTCTCAAGAGCGCGGGCTTCAACGTGGTCCTGCTGCCCTCCGTGGACCAGGGCGCCGTGGAGGCCGGCCTCAAGTACGTCAACAACGACATCTGCTACCCGTCGATCCTCGTGACGGGCCAGATCATGGAGGCGGTGCTCTCCGGCAAGTACGACCTCTCCCGCACGGCCGTGATCATCACCCAGACGGGCGGCGGCTGCCGCGCCACCAACTACATCGCGCTCATCCGCAAGGCCCTCAAGGACTCCGGCCACCCCGAGGTCCCGGTGATCTCGCTCACCGCGGCCTCCGGCCTGGACGAGAAGAATCCGGGCTTCTCGATCTTCAAGCCCGAGATCCTGGTCAAGGCCGTCTACGCCCTGCTCTACGGCGACCTCATCATGCAGCTCCTCTACCGCGTGCGCCCCTACGAGGCCGAGGCGGGCTCCGCCGACGCGCTCTACGACCGCATGATGGCCGACGCCAAGGGCCTCATCGCCTCCTCCACGGCGTCGCGCGGCCGCTTCTACGACCTCTGCCAGCGCACGATCGACGCCTTCGAGGCGCTGCCGCTCCTGGGCGACCGCTCTAAACCGCGCGTCGGCGTGGTGGGCGAGATCCTCGTGAAGTTCCACCCCACGGCCAACAATCAGGTGGTCAAGGTCATCGAGCAGGAGGGCTGCGAGGCCAACGTCCCGGGGCTCGTGGACTTCTTCCTCTTTGGCATGACCAACGCAATCAACACCAACGCCGAGCTGGGCACCAAGGCCACGAGCCGCGCCACCCACATGGCGGCAGCATCAAGCTCATCGACTGGGCTTCCGCGAGCCCATCAACAAGATGCTCGCCAAGACCACGCGCTTCCAGACCTACCCCGACATCTTCGAGCTGGCCGCCAAGGCCGAGCAGGTGCTGTCGCTGTGCAACACGATGGGCGAGGGCTGGCTGCTCACCGCCGAGATGGTCGACCTCATCGAGACCGGCACGCCCAACATCGTGTGCTGCTCGCCGTTTGCGTGCCTGCCCAACCACGTGGTGGGCAAGTCCGTGATCAAGCGCCTGCGCCAGATGCACCCCGAGAGCAACATCGTGGCCGTGGACTACGACCCCGGCGCTTCCGAGGTCAACCAGCTCAACCGCATCAAGCTCATGATTTCCGTGGCGAAGGAGAACTACCGCACCAACCGCGGCGGCTTCAAGCTGGAGAACCCCGACGACCCCACGCGCGGCGGCGAGGACTTTGGCCCCATCCACCTCTCCGACGAGCAGCTCGCGCAGCTGAACAGCCTCAAGTAGCTAAGCGGGGAGGGCGGTTGCGCGACGATCCGCCCTCCTCCGAAGCGCATTCATTTGTAAGGGTACTTTTTGGGCGCCAGCCCAAGTACCCTACAAATGAAAAAGCGAGAAAGCGCAGGTTAATCAATTGCTACTCCGTGGGTCGTACTTGACGAGGCTCTGAAAAAGTACCCTACAAATGAACCCGGCCAGCTTCGTTGCCCGGGTTGAACGCCAGTAAGGTTATCTGCCAAAACCGGGCCATTTTCAGGGCGGGTTTGGCAGATTTCTTACTCGGCGTTCAGCTCGGCAAAGACGTTGCGTCGGGGACCCGCCGGGGCGCGCTATCATGGCGAGTAGAACGTCGGGAAGGGAGCGCAATGGTCAATCTGGTCTTTGTGGACATGGACGACACGTTCGTCGCGCCGGACAAGACCATCCCAGCGGACAACCTGCGCATCCTCGACGTCGCCCACGAGCGCGGCGTCCAGTTCGTCCCCTGCACGGGGAAGGAGCCTGCGCGGGCTCCCGCAGCAGCTCATCTCGCACCCGTGCGTGCGCTACGCCGTCTGCAGCGGCGGCGCGCTTGTCTTTGACCTGAGCTCGGGGAGGTCGTCCACCGCGAGCCCATCGAGAAGGACATCGTGCGCGCGCTCTATGACGACGTGCGTGACCAGCGCATCACCTTCGACCTCACCACCGACGAAGGCGTCGTCGCCTCCTCCGATCGCTGGCCCTCTACTACGAGGCGGCGCTCGACGACGCCACGCGCGCCATGGTCATCAAGCAGCGCACGCGCTTTCGAGGGCCCCACGGCCGAGCTCATCGAGCGGTCCGCGCGCATCTACCGCGTCAACGTGCTCTACGTCGACGATGCCGGTCGTCAGGCGGTGTGGGATGCCGTCGACGCGCGCCCGGAGCTCTGCCGCACCTCCTCGATCCCGGTGAACGTGGAGATCACGAGCGTCCGCGCCACCAAGGGCACGGCGCTGACCTGGCTCTGCGGGCACCTTGGCATCCTCCCGCGGATGCGGTGGCCTTTGGCGACTCAAGCAACGACCTCGCCATGATCGAGGCGGCGGGTGACGGCGTGGCAATGGGCAACGCTTCACCCGAGGTCAAGGCAGCCGCCGACCACGTCGCCCCGCCGTGCGCCGAGGCCGGCGTGGCGCGCTATCTGGAGCCGATGCTGCGAGGGTGAGCCCTCTGGCCCCTAGAGCATCACCCAGGGCAGGCGTGACTCGGGCACCATGATGCCCAAGAGGACGATGAGCGTGACGGCGATGATCGCGCCGAGCACGAACTGCATGATGACGTTGCCGGTGTTGCGTCCGGCCTTGCGCTTGATGACAAAGGCGGTCTGGGAGCCGTCGGCAGCCTCGAGCGCGTCGCGGAACGCCTTGGCGCGCTGCGCGCGGGGCCGCGGCGCTGCCAGACGAGGGCGAGCAGCCCCACGATCAGGACGGCCTCGGTGACGCGGATGGCGATCTGCAGCGCGTCCGGGTCGGTGTGGGAGAGGGCAATGAGGACGAGGGCGCAGGCGGCGGTCACGACGGAGACGACGCCCATGACGGCCGTCTCGTAGGTCTCGGTCCCCTCGATGACCTTGACCATGAGCTCCTCGTCCTTCTCGATGAGGCGCGGAATCTTGACCTTGAGGGCCATGGCGAGCGAGAGCAGCTGCTCCTGACCGGGGAACTCCTGGCCGCTCTCCCACGCGGCGACGGTCTCCTGGCTCACGCCTGCCTTCTCCGCCAGCTTGGCCTGCGACCAGCCGCGCCCCTCGCGCAGCTTGGTGACCGTGGACCCAAACTCCATGCCAGCTCCTGTCGTAGGGGGCCTGTGTTGGGCACATTCTTGCGCATAAGTATGGAGAAAAAAATGAAGAATAGAATCAGATATTCAGATAATATTCAGAAAAGAAAAAGAATATGCAAACAAAAATGAGACTCAAGTAGTGATACTTCGGAACAAATCTGCCGTATCGTTTCAGGTTGAGCTTATCACAGGATTACAAATTGAGTAATGAGATGCTGCTCAATATGGGCGATTTACGAAAAACCACAGATAAACGGGCCGTCTCATCAAGAGCTGCCTTCGTGCCGACCTGAATTCCTCTGACGGTCTCGATATGCAAAAATTGTGAAGTAACGCCAAATTTTGAAAACAGAATATGCAGACCTAGAATTCACCAACGGAATCGGACAGAGGAGGCAGGTATGTGCGAGCTCGTTCTTCCCAAGGTGACCGTCATTCTCCGCGGCTATGAGACCAGGCAGGTCCTCACCGTCGTGGAGCAGCTCGTCGGCACCAAGGTCAACTCCATCGAGGTGGCCAGCAACTCCCCGCACGCGATGGAGTCGATAGCGGCGGCGCGCAAGGAGTTTGGCGCCGAGGTCCACGTGGGTGCCGGCACGGTGAAGAACGCCGAGCTCGCCCGCCAGGCCATCGCCGCCGGGGCCGAGTTCATGCTCTCGCCGATCATGTTCACCCAGGAGATCTTCGACCTCGCCAAGGAGGCCGGCGTCATCACCGTCCCGGCCGCCTTCAGCCCCACCGAGATCCAGAAGATGATCGACATGGGCGCCGACATCGTGAAGGTCTTCCCGGCCGGCCAGCTCGGCCCGGACTACCTCAAGGCCGTCCAGGCGCCGCTCGGCAAGCTGCCGCTCATGGTCGTCGGCGGCGTGAACGTCGCGAACGTCCAGTCCTACTTCGACAAGGGAGCCACCTACGCGGGCATCGGCTCCGGCATCTTCGATCCCGCCGACATCGAGGCGTGCGACGCCCCCAAGCTCGCCGCGTCGATCAAGAAGCTCGAGGAGAGCGTCGTCTGGTAACGGGTCGCACACGCGGCCCCCAAAACAGAGAAGGAGAAGAGCATGGCAGATCTGAGCTTTGACAGCTCCCTCGTCGTCCGCATCGACGAGGAGGGCCTCAGCTGCGAGGACGTGGAGCGCCGCCTGGCGGGCGTCCTCGAGGAGCAGGGCTACGTGAAGGACACCTACGCCCAGGCGATCGTCGACCGCGAGGCGAACTTCCCGACCGCGCTCGACATGGGCGGCCTCAACGTCGCCATCCCGCACTGCGACGTCGTGAACGTCAACAAGGCGGCCATGTGCATGGGCGTCCTGGCCAACCCCGTCGACTGGCACAAGATGGACGAGCCCGACGAGACCTGCAAGGTGTCCGTGGTGTGCATGCTCGCGCTCACCGAGGCCCACGCCCACCTCGAGATGCTCCAGAAGGTCATCGGCTTCGTCCAGGATCAGGAGCTCGTCGGCAAGGTCATCGCGGCACAGGACGCCGACGAGGTCTTCTCGCTCGCCGGCTCGCTGCTCGTCTAGCTGCCCGTCCCGCCATCAGGTAAGAGGCGCACCACAGGGGTGCGCTCAAGGCTCTCTTTGAGAGAAAGGAACGAAAATGGCAAAGCGTGTTCTCGTGGCCTGCGGAAACGGCGTCGCCACCTCCACCGTCGTCGCCGCCAAGATCAAGGACTACTGCGCCGACCACGGCGTGGCGATCCAGGTCACCCAGTGCAAGATGCTCGAGCTCCACGACAAGGCCAACGACTACGACCTCGTGGTCACCTCCGGCAAGTTCAAGGACGCCGACGTCAAGACCCCGATCATCATGGCCATCGCCCTGCTCACCGGCATCAACGAGCAGGCCACGCTCGACAAGATCGTCGAGGCGCTCAAGGACTAGCTGACGCCCCGCGGACACGTCCGCTGGCGTGCGGGTCCCGTCGCCCCGCGTTCTTCTCGACCGTCCTCAACGTGAGAAAGGAAAGGCATGGACGCATTCCTTGAGACAGTCAGCACCGTCTTCCAGGCGCTCATCAACGCCGGTGCCTACGTCATGCTGCCGATCATCATCACGATCATCGGCCTCGTCTTCCGCATGAGCATCGGCAAAGGCGTTCAAGAGCGGCATCACCATCACGTGCGGCTTCGTGGGCATCAACCTCCTGGTCAACCTGCTCAAGTCCGCGGTCTCCCCTGGCCGCGAGCGCGATGGTCGCCAACTTTGGCCTCAACCTCGACGTCACCGACGTCGGCTGGGGCGCCATCTCCTCGGTCACCTGGGCCTCCCATCGTGGCCTTCCTGGTCTTTGAGATCCTGGGCATCAACATCTTGATGCTCGTCCTCAAGCTCACCAAGACCATGGACGTCGACATCTGGAACTACCACCACATGATGATCGCCGGCATCCTCGTCTTCTTCGTGACCGACAACATCGTCTGGGCCCTCATCGCCACGGCCTTCACCGCCGTCATGACGCTCAAGTTCGCCGACTGGACCTCGCCGCTCATCGAGCACTTCTTCGGGATTCCCGACGTCACGCTCCCGACGATCTCCTACACCTCGTCCATCATCATCGCTGCCCCGCTCAACTGGGTCATCGATCGCATCCCCGGCCTCAACAAGGTCAACGTCTCCATCAGGAACGTCCAGAAGTACCTCGGCATCTTCGGCGACCCGATGATGCTGGGCCTCATCCTGGGCTGCGCCATGGGCGCCCTGGCCCTGATGCCGATCGACCAGATCTTCCTCACGGGCGTCAACGTCGCCGCCGTCATGGTCCTCATGCCCAAGATGACCGCCATGTTCGTCGAGGGCCTCATGCCCATCTCCGACGGCGCCCAGAAGTTCACCACCAAGCACTTCGGCGGCCAGTCGCTCTCCATCGGCCTTGACGCTGCCGTCGTCGTCGGCAACCCCGAGGTCATCACTACGGCCCTCATCATGATCCCGGTCACGATCTTCCTGGCCTTTGTCCTCCGGGCAACCGCATGATGCCGCTCGCCGACCTCTCCGTCGTCACCTTCCGCGTCGCCCCTCGTCGTCGCCCTCTGCCGTGGCAACGTGTTCCGCTCCATCCTCATCTCCATCCCGGTGATGGCCGCGATCCTGTACGCCGGCACCTTCGCCGCCCCGTACCTCACCGACCTGGCCACCTCCACCGGCCTGTCCTTCGACGGCCAGATTGCCTCCATGGCCGGCCCGTCGCTCACGCAGACCGCCATCGTGTTCTGGACCTGCGTCTCCGAGAACGCGATCATCCTCGTCCCGGTTGCCATCGTCGTCTTCGTTGCCGTCTGGCTCCTCGTTGAGAAGAAGATCGGCATGGAGAAGATCGAGGCCTACGCGGCCGAGTACGAGGAGATGGAGTAGTCGCTCATCTCTGAGGTGGTGGGTGCCGCCGACGGGGCGGCACCTGGCCCACCCCATACCCATGAGGGGGAAACCATGGAACGTGCAATTGACAAGCTCGAGCCCTTCCAGCGCGCCATCTCCAAGGCCCACCTGGCCGCGGCCGGCGTCGCCGTGGACTCGCTCGAGAACCCCGACAAGCCCCTCATCGCGATCGCGAACAGCTGGAACGAGGTGTGCCCGGGCCACGAGCCGCTCAGGAAGCTGGCTGAGGAGGTCAAGAAGGGCGTCCTCGAGGCCGGCGGCGAGCCGATCGAGTTCAACACGATCGGTATGTGCGACGGCATCGCCCAGGGCCATGCCGGCATGCGCTACTGCCTGCCGCACCGCGAGATCATTGCGGACTCCTGCGAGGCCATGATCGTGGGCGAGGGCTGCTTCGACGGCGTTGTCTACCTCGGCAGCTGCGACAAGATCATCCCCGCCATGCTCATGGCGGCGGCTCGCATCGACCTGCCCTCGGCGCTCGTGACCTGCGGCCCGTGCTACGACGAGATCAAGCCCTCCGAGTCCAAGGCGCTGCGCGCCCGCTTCCTCGCCGGCGAGGCGACCGAGCGCGACGTCATCGAGGGCACCCTGCGCTACTACACCGGCCCCGGCGTCTGCCCGTTCCTCGGCACCGCCAACACCATGGGCTGCCTGACCGAGGGCCTCGGCATGATGCTGCCCAACGGCGCGCTGTGGCCGTCGTCCACGAGCCAGCGGCGCTTCTCGGCCCGCCAGACCGGCGCGGCTGTCGTCGACCTCGTCCGTCGTAACATCCGCCCGTCCGACATCATGACCCAGGCGGCCATCGACAACACCGTCAAGCTGCTCGCCTCCATCGGCGGCTCGCTCAACGCCCTCATCCACCTGCCCGCCCTCGCCGCCGAGCTCGGCCTGGAGTGCACGTGGACGCAGGTCGCGGAGATCACCTCCAAGACGCCCGTCATCTGCAACGTGGTGCCCAACGGCGACATCTCCTGCGTCAACCTCTACAAGGCCGGCGGCATCCCCGCCGTCCTCGAGACCATCGCGGGCGACCTCGACACGTCGGTCATGACGGTCACGGGCAAGTCGCTTGCCGAGAACCTCGAGACGAGCGTGCTGCGCTGCGACCGCTCGGTCATCCGCACCCAGGACGACCCGGCCTCCATCGCCAACGGCATCCAGGTCCTCTACGGCAACCTCGCCCCCGAGGGCGCGCTCGTCAAGACGAGCGCCGTGCCGGCCGACCAGCACGTCTGGAGCGGCACCGCGATGGTCTTCAACTCCGAGGAGGAGGCCTTCGACGCCTACAACGCCCACGCGATCAAGCCGGGCACCGGCGTCATCATCCGCTACGAGGGCCCCAAGGGCGGCCCCGGCATGAAGGAGCTCCACCGCGTCACGGAGATCATGAAGGGCATCCCCAACTCCGCGGTCATCACGGACGGCCGCTTCTCCGGCGCCTCCGGCGGCCTCTCGGTGGGCTACCTCTGCCCCGAGGCCTTTGACGGCGCGCCGATCGCGCTCGTCGAGAACGGCGAACGATCGACGAGCTCCTCGACCCACGTCGAGGGCGTGAACCGCCTTAACCTCTTCTTCCCAACGCGGCCGAGGCCCAGGCCATCTGGGACGCCGTCGACGCTTCCCCAGCTCAGGAGGACGCACTCGCTTCCCT
>VOFD01002572.1_pt1 | contig 17530 bp, 25 predicted proteins | sample 5384101 | NCBI WGS metagenome assembly VOFD01 (sample SAMN12384723, study PRJNA508395) | human gut metagenome | isolation source: healthy gut C | host: Homo sapiens
AGTTACGTATTGCTATCTTCTTCCTTACAATTTAAAGGTATGCCCCGATTGTCCGGATAAGCCTACGCCTCCGATCCTCCGACCTGATATCCTGACAATCCTGGACAATCCGGATAACCCGGATGGTCCTGGATCCGGAAGACCCATGATCGTGGGTACGCCTGCTTCAAGATACAGGTGAAGGATTGGGTGATTCGTCATACCATATATAACCGATTGACGGTCGCCGCTGGTCTTGCCTCTGTTGGCTTTTATGGTTTGTGGTGAAGACCGGGGGCGATCTCCCGGATGACGACCCGAACCATTGTGTTGTAACTATCACTTTGCGGACATCCTGTTTCGGCACGCCCGCCGCAGACGAAAGGCCGGAGTGGAATGACGACGAAGGCGGATGAAACTACTCAGACGGGATCTCGCAGATGAAGAATACGAGCGAGACATCACGAACTTGCTGGTGGTGGCCTAAGCGATGTCTAGAGTCATGCGGATTTGGCCGACATATGTGCAAGCACATCGTTTACTTTTCCCCAAGTATCTGTGCATGACTCGGTGCTTTCGTGTACATTATAGCATGATTCGGGGGTGCTTAACAGGATTTTTAAAAATTTCGTTTTCATTTTGCTCATTATAAGGTAGAATAAGCATGAGGTGTAATTATGAACGAAAAGCATTAAGAATATTAGAATATAACAAAATTATAGAAAAACTTGTGGACTGTGCCACATCCCCTATGGGAAAGGCCCTCTGTGAGAAACTGGAGCCCTCGGCCGATCTCGGTGACATCTGTCAGAACCAGATGGAGACCAGCGATGCCCTTTCCCGTGTCTATGCCAAAGGAAGCCTTTCTTTCTCCGGCCTCCGGGATATTCGCGGCTCCCCTGCTGCGTCTGAAAGTCGGTTCCAGCCTTTCCGCCACGGAACTGATGCATGTCGCCTCCCTTCTGGAAGCGGCTCTCCGGGCAAAAATCCTACGGACGCCGGGAAAATGACGATATGAACGCCGACTCGCTGGACGGTTTCTTTAATGCCATTGAGCCCCTTTCTCCGGTCTGCCGGGAAATCCGCCGATGCATTTTATCCGAAGAAGAAATCGCAGATGATGCGAGCCCGGCTTAAAACATGTCCGTCGTTCGATAAAACTGACCAATGAACGGATTCACAGTCAGTTAAATGCCATGGTAAATTCGTCGGCTGTCAGCAATAAGCTTCAGGATAACCTGATTACCATGCGTAACGGACGCTATTGTCTTCCGGTCAAAGCCGAATACCGGAGCCAGATTCAGGGAATGATCCACGATCAGTCCTCCTCCGGTTCCACGCTGTTTATTGAACCGATGGCCGTCGTTAAATTAAATAACGACCTTCGGGAACTGGCCGCTAAGGAAAAAAGAGGAAATCGAAAAAATCCTTGCGGATCTGAGTAACCAGTGCGCTGAATTTCAGGAAGAATTAAGTACCAATATTACCGTAATGTCCCATCTGGATTTTGTTTTTGCCAAAGCCAATCTGTCCCGGAATTATAACGGCACAGAGCCTGTTTTCAATGAAAATGGCTATATCAATATCCGAAAGGGACGCCACCCGCTGTTAGACAGAAAAAAAGTGGTACCGATTGATATTTCTATCGGCAGGGACTACCGTCTGCTTCTCGTCACCGGACCAAATACCGGTGGTAAAACCGTTTCTTTAAAACCGTCGGCCTTTTAACATTAATGGGACAGTCCGGCCTTCACATTCCGGCCTTTGACCATTCGGAACTGGCTGTTTATGAAGATGTTTTCGCAGATATCGGGGATGAGCAGAGTATCGAGCAGAGCCTGAGTACCTTCTCCTCGCACATGACAAATATCGTTTCTATTATTGAGAAGTCCAGCTACCGCTGTCTCGTTCTTCTGGATGAGCTCTGTGCCGGAACTGACCCGACCGAAGGCGCCGCCTGGCTATGGCTATCCTGAAAAACTTTCTAAAACGGATGTGACCACCATGGCCACCACCCATTACAGCGAATTAAAGGTTTTGCCCTTTCCACCGAAGGCGCCTGCAATGCCTGCTGCGAATTCGATGTAAATACGTTAAGCCCGACCTACCGCCTCTTAATCGGTATTCCGGGAAAAAGTAACGCCTTTGCGATTTCCAGCAAGCTCGGTCTTCCGAATTATATGATTGATGAAGCAAAAAAATTCATTGATGCCAACGACCAGAGCTTCGAAGATTTAATCGCCGATCTGGAAACCAGCCGGTCCACGATTGAAAAAAGAGCGGCTGGAAATCGAACAGTATAAATCCGAAGTTTCCCAGTTAAAAGAAAAACTGGAAACCAAACAGGATAATCTGGCCCGGCAGAAAGAACGGGTTCTCCGTGAAGCCCACGAGCAGGCCCGTAAAATTCTCCAGGATGCGAAAGACTATGCAGACCAGACCATCCGTGACATGAATAAACTGGCCGCCGGAAAAATGGCCAACATGAAAGAACTGGAACATAAACGTTCTGCCGTCCGGGATAAATTGTCCAAAACGGACGAACGTCTGACCCTGAAAAAGATAAGGCAAAAGAAAAACCGGCCGGAAGATTTCCATCCGGGGAGACAGTGTCCGGGTTCTCAGCCTCAACCTTAAAGGCAATATTTGCGGAAAACCGGACAGCAAAGGACGCATTGCCGTTCAGATGGGTATCTTAAAATCCATGGTGCATGTATCTGATCTGGAACTTCTTGACGAAGAAGTCATCAAAGCGCCGACACTCAAAAACCGGCGCCGGAAAAATTAAAATGTCTAAATCCGCGACGATCAGCACCAGCCTCAACATCATCGGAAAAACCGTCGATGAGGCTATGCCGGAGCTGGACAAATATCTGGATGACGCTTACCTCGCCCACCTGAATCAGGTAACCATTATCCATGGCCGCGGTACCGGAAAGCTCCGCACCGCCGTCCATAACAAGCTCAAAAAATCCCGTTATGTCAAATCCTACCGACTTGGAACCTTCGGTGAAGGCGAAACCGGCGTCACGGTGGTCGATTTCAAATAAAACAAAATCCCTTCTTCGGAAAAACTGTGAAATATTTCCTGAAGGAAGGGATTTTTTATTTGCATATAAGGCAGAAAACCACCCATTAAACTTTGACCGGTTTAGTGGCTTTCTGCTTAACCAGGCCAACCACTTGTGTGGCGGTTGTTCCTTTTCTGCTTTTGATATAACATAGGCTGTTTTTGGTTGCAGCTCCAATCTTTCGACACGCCTGTGGTTCTTATACAGCTTTTTAGTCCTGCTTCCAGTGCAGCCTGTGAAGCTCGCCTTCCAACTGCATCTGTTTGAAGTTCTGCTGGCGAAGCGCCTCATACAGAACAACAGCCACAGAATTTGAAAGATTCAAAGAACGGATATTTTCAAGCATCGGGATCCGAACGCAGGAATCCTCATAATCGACCAGAATCTCCTCCGAATTCCGGCGCTTTCTTTACCAAACATGATATAAGCATCTTCTTCAAAATCAACATCTGTATAGACATGTTTCGCCTTTGTCGTGGCCATATAGAGCCTGCCCCTGCATTCCGGATTTTTCTCCAGAAAGTCTGCAAAATCATCATAGACGGTCACATCCAGATCTTTCCAGTAGTCCATGCCTGCCCGACGGAGCTGTTTTTCATTGATCTGAAAGCCCAGAGGCTCGATCAGATGCAGCCGGGACCCGGTCGCCACACAGGTTCTCCTGATATTTCCGGTATTTGCCGGAATCTCCGGTTCCAATAATACGATATTTAACACTTAAATCAATCCTTTTTCTTTACGAATTTTTTCAACGAACCGGGCAATTCTGTCCGTCGCCTGTTTTAATTCTTCCAGCGAATACGCATAGGAAATCCTCAGAAAACCTTCACCGCAGTCGCCAAAAGCCGTTCCCGGAACCACGGCAACCTTTTCTTCTTTAAGCAGCTCCGTTGCAAATTCATCGGAAGTCATGCCCAGCTCTTTAATACTTGGAAAGACGTAAAAGGCTCCGAAAGGCTCAAAACACTTCAGACCCATTTTCCGGAACGTATGTACAAGGAAACGCCGGCGCTGATTATAGGATTCCCGCATTTCTTCCACATCCCTGTCCCCGTTTTTCAAAGCTGTGACTGCCGCATACTGACTCGTTGTCGGCGCGCACATGATGGCAAACTGATGAATCTTTATCATCTGTTCTAAAATCGTGTGCGGTGCGCAGGCATAACCGAGACGCCATCCGGTCATCGCATAGGCCTTTGAAAAACCATTGATTAAAATCGTCCGCTCCTTCATGCCCGGAACAGATGCAATCGACATATGTTTTCACCGTAGGTCAGTTCGCTGTAAATTTCATCGGTCATCACGAGAATATCCTTCTCCATACAAACTTCGGCAATATCCTCCAAATCCTCCTTACGAAGTACCGCGCCTGTCGGATTGTTCGGGAAAGGCAGGATCAGGACCTTCGTTTTCGGCGTGACCGCCGCCAGAAGTTCTTCCTTTGTCAGACGAAATTCATTTTCTTCCTTAAGATTTAAAATCACCGGAACGCCATCGGCCAGAATCGTACACGGTTCGTAAGAAACATAACTTGGCTGGGGGATAATCACCTCGTCCCCGGATTTAACACCGCCCGGAGTCCGATATCAATCGCCTCGGAACCGCCGACCGTCACCATAATCTCTGTTTCCGGATCATATGTCATCTGGCAGCGGCGTTTCAGATAATTGCTGATTTCATTTCTCAGATCCTTCAGACCCGCATTGGAAGTGTAAAATGTCCGTCCTCTTTCCAGGGAATAGATGCCTTCTTCCCGGATGTGCCACGGCGTATCAAAATCCGGTTCACCCACACCGAGAGAAATAACATCCGGGTCGTTCATTTCTGCAACAATATCAAAAAATTTTCGAATACCGGAAGGCCTGATGCTTACGGTACGCTCTGCTAATGGATTTCTCAAGGTGTAATCAACATCCTTTCACGCGGACTCTGGGATACAAAAATCGTCCCATGTTCTTTATATTTTTTCAATACGAAATGAGTTGCTGTGCTGAGTACGGATTCCAGCGGTGATAATTTGTCGGAAACAAACATGGCAACCTCCTGCAATGTCTTTCCTTCCAGCATCACCATCAGGTCAAAGCCTCCGGAAATCAGATACACCGAATTCACTTCGCTGAAATTATAAATCCGTTCTGCAATACGGTCAAATCCCTGGCCTCTCTGCGGGGTCACCCGAACTTCGATCATTGCAATAACTTTTTCATTATTGGTTTTATTCCAGTTAATCAGCGTATGGTAACCGCAGATAATCTTGTCATGCTCCATCTCATAAATGGCTCTGGAAACATTATCTTCCGTTTCACCGAGAAGGATCGCAATATCCGCCACACTGACCTTGCTGTTTTTTCCATAATCACTAAGATTCTTTCTTTTAATTCACTCATATTTCTATTCCTCCACCAATTTCGCCTTATAAAGCTCATCCGTTTTCGGCGGCTCCAGATAACGGGTTTCCCCGCATCATAAATGATAATTTTATCATTATTATCCGTAAACTTACCGACAACCGCGCTGTGAATTCCCAGCTTTTCCAGATGACTCACCAGATCATGACCGCGGTCACAGGCGATCAGCATGGAACCGCTGGAAATCAGCTGGTATGGATTCAAATCAAAAAACTCACAGATTTCTACCGTTTCCTGTTTCAGCGGAACCTTCTTCAAATCCACAGAAAGCCCCACGCCGCCCGCGACGGCAACCTCCCAGAGTGCGCCGAAAATACCGCCCTCTGTCACATCATGCATGGCGGATACGCCAAAATCTCTGGCGGCCATTGCTTCCGGAACCACAGAAATATACTTTATAAATCCCTGGGCCCGTTCAACAAATTCCCGGCTGTACCGCGTACACAGCTCCGCCTCCCGTTCCGAAGCGATAATGGATGTTCCTTCCAGCCCAACCCATTTTGTAACGACGATATCCTGTCCCGGTTTGGCTCCCTTTGTAAAAGAACCGCATCTTTTTTACTTTGCCCACGCCGGTCACCGTGACGATCGGCTGATTGACCGCCGCCGTCACTTCGGTATGACCGCCGATAATCTCGATTTTCAATGATTCGCAGGCTGACTCAATTTCTTTCATAAGAAACTTCAAGTCAGCCTCCGCCGCACTTTGCGGTAAAAGTATCGTCAAAAAGAATCCCGACCGGTTCCGCCCCGGCAGACGCCAGGTCATTGGCCGTCACGTGAACCGCCAGTGTGCCGATATCCGAGACCGCCCCTGTAATCGGATCTGTGGAAAGCACGAACACCTCGTCCGGCGCCAGCCCAAGAACCGCACAATCCTCTCCGACCCCCGGGTGTACCAGCACTTCTTCTCTCTTTGATTTAATTTGTTTAAATACGGAACGTTTTAAAACGTTTTCCGGTACCTTTCCGATTTTCATCCTGAGGACTCCTTACATAAATGAAACAACGACGCCTGCGACCATGGATATAATCAGCAGAATCACGATAATTCTTGAAACAAGTTTTTTGTTTTATTATTCATTCTTTACCACTCCTGAATTTTACTTTACAGCTTCTCCTTACCGGCGACGGTATTCCATCCGTCCATACCGGAGAATCCATTTATCAATAAGACGGGAGGCTTCGCTCCGCGTCAGGTTTTCCAAATCACTTTTAATCTCTATTTTATGATATTTTCCCAATTCCTTCAAGTATTCTTTCTGGCGTTTTGTCGCCGGCTGAACTTTCTTCTGTTTCCAGACCAGCGGACGGGCTTCAAACAGTTCCTCATAATCCCCGCTGAAATAATGCTTCAGTGTCTGATAGAGCTTCGCCGTCGCCAGGGCATCATGATAGGCCCTGTGGGCCGATGCATTGACAATGCCATAATGAAGACACAGATTTTCCAGGCTTCTTGAGGGCAGCTCCGGCAGCACCTTCCGGGCAATCTGCAGGGTATCCCCCCCCGCCCTGTCAAATTCCATATAATATTTTTTCGCATAGCGCCAGGTAAAACGATAGTCAAACATCAGATTATGGCCGATGACGGGAAATTCGCCGCAAAACTGAAGAAAATCATAAATAATCCGGTCGGTCGGACCGGCCTCTGCCACCATCGCATTGCTGATGCCTGTCAGGGATTCGACCATCGGAGAAATCGGGGCATCCGGCTTTACGAACCGGGAAAACCGGTCCACAACCTTTCCTTCAATAACCTTTACCGCGCCGATTTCAATAATTTCATCCGTTTCCGGCGAAAGTCCTGTCGTTTCCAGGTCAAAACAAACATAAGAAGTCAGCATGGCATCACCTCGCAGGACGGACAATATTCTTTCAGAAAACATTCGCCGCATTTCGGACGCCGTGCGATACAGATCTGTCTTCCCAGGGTAATAATCTGAATATTATACATAATCCAGTGATCCTTTGGCAGCACCTTCATCAGCGCATATTCCACCTTTTCCGGGTCCGTCTCCTTTGTAAATCCAAGTTTATTGATATCCGTTTGACATGGGTATCCACCACAATACTCGGCTCATTGTAAATATTCCCCCGGATTACATTGGCTGTTTTCCGTCCGACACCGGGAAGTGTTATCAGTTCCTCCAGATTTTCCGGAACCTCCCCGCCAAAATCCTGAACAATCTTCCGTGAGGCCAGAATGATATTCCGGGCTTTATTTTTATAAAATCCCACCGAATGAATGAGGTTTTCCACCTCCGAAACATCCGCATCTGCCAGCGCCCCGGCGCTTGGATACCGTTCAAACAGCGGACCGGTAACGATATTCACCCTGGCATCTGTACACTGGGCGCTCAAAATGACGGCGATCAAAAGCTGCCATGGATTCTCATGATCCAGATAGCAGATTTTTTCGGTGCCGTAATGTTCATCCAATAATTCCAGTATTTTCTCAAACTCTCTGTTTTTCGTCATTTTCATCGATTTTCACCTCGACCGTCCGGCTCCGCCAGGTCAGCGGGTCCCGGTGCAGATAGTCAAACCACAGAAACACCGGACCTGCCACCGTCTTTCCGGACGCTGCCGTTGCGGGAACGTCCAGAGTAAAATGCTCGATGTGGGTCATCCGCTGAATCTGCTTCGTTGTATAGTCATCATAACCGGAAAAATAGGTTTCCCGGTTGGCTTCATCTTTAAAGAAGGCCACGTAGGAAGCCTTCCATTCGTCCTGGCTGCCCGCCCATTCCGGACGGCTTTTCACATTTTCCCTTAAATACAGATCGTAGGTCAGAAGCTGCACAAAAATCTCCCGGCCTTCTTCGCCCAAATGTTCACTGACAAAATCCAGAAGTATTTCATAACGGGCCATCCGCGAATGACTGACGGCATCCAGGCCCTTTCTTTCATAATATCCCGCCAGCGCTTCATACATGTCAAAAGCCGAAGAAAAATAAGTTTCCAGCCACTCGAGACTGTTCTCAAACTGCCGGCTGTTATAATAAACCTCGACCATTTCTTCCACCGATTTGAGCACAAGCAGATCTTCATAGGACAGCCAGCGTGTGGAAAGCACCTCGTAAGGCGGCTCCGGCCGGTAAACCAGACCGTAATCCCCGGCTTTTTCCCGCATATGGGAACCTTTGAGAACCTTTAAAAATCCCAACTGGAGCTGCTCCGGCTTCAAACCGTAAACGTCATCGAAGGACTGCTTAAAACGCTCCAGATTTTCAAAAGGAAGGCCCGCGATCAGGTCCAGATGCTGATGTATATTTTTTCCGGCATGAATCCGCCGGACGATTTCGGAAAGCTTTTCAAAAGAAACATTCCGCCGGATTTCTTTTCAGTGTTTCCGGATTCGTGGACTGGACGCCGATTTCAAGCTGAATCAGCCCCGGCCGCAGCCCTGCCATAAATTCAAGCTCTTCCTCCGTCAGTAGATCCGCCGTCACTTCAAAATGAAAGTTTGTCTTTCCTTTATCCTGAGCCTTAATAAACCGAAGAATATCCATCGAATGGTCTCTCTGACAGTTAAACGTCCGGTCAACAAACTTCACCTGTGGGATTTTCCAGTCGATAAACTGCTGGAGATCCTTTTTCACCAGCGCCGTATCACGGAACCGCACCTTCTTTTCCACCGAAGACAGGCAGTAGCTGCACCGGAAAGGGCATCCCCGGCTCGTTTCATAATAAATAATTTTATTTTTAAAATCCTCCGGCCGGGTATAAACAAAATTCAGCCGGCTCATATCCACAAAATCTCTGGACGGATGCACATGTACCCGGCCATCCGGATGCCTGTGTCCAATCCCTTCCACGCTTTCGATATCCGCTGCGCCATTCCAGCAGGCAGCCATATCCCTGAACGTATCTTCCCCCTCGCCGTACATAATTCCGTCAATAAATGTCCAGTCCGTCAGCCGCTCACGAACATCAAAGGATACTTCCGGACCGCCAGCCATATCCGGATTTCCGGCGACACCATCTTCAGCCACCGGGCGGCCTGTTCGATGATCTGAATATTCCATATATAACAGGAAAACAGACAACGTCCGCCTTTTCTCTGTAAATTCCCCGAAGGATTTCCTCCGGATACTGATTGATCGAATACTCCATCAGCTTCACCTGAGATTCGTAACGGCCGCAATTGGCTTTCAGGCTGTAAACGGCCAGATTTGAATGTATATATTTTGCATTCACTGCAACTAAAAAGTATTTTCATCGCTTTCTCCCTAAATCCTTTCTTCCACTTTACTATAATCTTTTAATTAGTCAATAGTCAAATGAAAGAAAGTATGTTATACTATTACGCAAAAATAATTAGTATGCGAACTATTTTCCAGAAAATGGTTCCGAAAGGAGTTTGTCTTATGAGATACGAGGGAATTGTTTACCGTCCCCAAGTGAAGCCCGCAGTCTGATTCTTCAGTTAACCATCGGATGCGCCCGAAATGAATGTACTTTCTGTAATATGTATAAAGATAAAAAATTCCGCATCCGCGATCTGGATGAGGTCGTTGAAGATATGAAAATGGCAAAGCAGTATTATATGTTCGACATCGACCGGGTATTTTTAGCCGACGGCGATGCTCTGATCGTAAAAACCCGGGATCTGCTTTACATTATCGACAAGATCCACGAAATTCTTCCGACTGTCAACCGCATCACCGCCTATGGCGCGCCGAGAGATATTCTTGCAAAAACTCCGGAAGAATTAAAAACATTGCATGACGCCGGACTCGACATGGTCTACATGGGCGCAGAATCCGGTTCCGATAAAGTTTTAAAAGCCGTTAAGAAAAACGCCACCCAGGCAGAAATTATCGAAGCCGGCCTGAAATTAAAAGCTGCCGGATTAAAATCTTCCATCACCCTGATTTCCGGCCTCGGCGGTATTGAAAATCTGGAAGAACACGCCGTAGAATCTGCCAAAGTCATTTCCGCGATCAAACCGGAATTTGCCAGCCTTCTGACGCTGCCCATCGAGCCGGGGACTGAACTCCACGCCCAGTGGAAATCCGGAAATTTCCACCCATTGGAAGGTCCGGACGCTATCTTTAAAGAAATGACCCTTTTCCTTCAGAACATTGACAGTGAGGGCACTGTATTCCGTGCCAATCATGCGTCCAACTACATTCCTCTCGGAGGAACCTTCAACAAAGATATTCCGGCCTTACTGGCTCAGATTGAACGGGCTGTGTCCAGCCGTACGTTCCGTCCGGACACGTTCCGCCAGTTATAAACACAAAAATCCGGTCAGGTCATGCACCCGGGTCCAACCGCCCGGGCATTGCATGTGCCTGCCGGATTTTTAAAATTATCCCCTGTCTTTAAGTATCGGATCAGTGACAGCCGTGATTTCCGCAGCCGCCTTCATGTCCGTGGCCGCCGCAGTCGTGGCCTTCGCCGTGATGGCCTTCCCGTGATGCTGACATTCTACATTCGGGTCGTAGGCGAGGTTTCCTGCCAGGAACGATTTCACCTGTTCGTCCGCATCTCCACAGGCGCCGCCAAATAACTGAATACCTGCTGCTGCCAGCGCATTTCTTGCGCCGCCGCCAATGCCGCCGCAGATCAGTACGTTTACACCAGCCTCTGCAAGGAAACCGCCAAGGGCGCCATGACCCTGTCCATTTGTATCTACCACTTCTGCAGATGTAATTTTTCCATCGGCCACTTCATAAATTTTAAACTGTTCTGTATGTCCAAAATGCTGGAACACCTGTCCGTTTTCATAAGTTACTGCAATCTTCATGTTACTTGCTCCTTCCTTTTCACACACGGTTCTTCCCCGGGTTTTCAACAGATCACAACGGCCTTTACTCTGGCATATTTCATAATGACCGCCTTCAATAATGAGAGGTGCCTTCCACCAGAAACCGGGCCGTTTTTTTCGCGCCTCCGCGTATAACGCCTGGATCGTTGCCCGGGATGCTTCCATCTGTCGGGCGCACGCCTCCTGAGACAACCCCTGATAATCGATCAGACGCAGGGTTTCATATTCCTCCACCGTAAGCGCGATCACACTCTCACACATCTCCGCCGTAAAACTTCCGGCACAGAGGCATACGGCACACTTTACGGTATTTTACCGGTCTGGCCATTCTCATCTCTCCCTTCTGTATATACCATACCCCTTTTTATTAGCATATGTCAATAATTTTTTCTGTTTCCAAATTTTCCCAACTTCCCTGTCGCAGAGAAAAAGGTGCGGCGCACAGAACTCTGAACACTGTCATTTTCTGTACTTCCGCACCTTTTTATATGCTTATAACTATTCCCATACACCTTTCGAAACTGCCTGGCCCTTAAACGTCAGTTCCGGATTTTTACCGTCACCTTCGTTTTCGGTGGTACAGAAGATGTAATAAACGCACCGCCGGCAATAATGGATTCCGAGCCGATGACCGTTTCCCCGCCAAGAATGGTAGAACCGGAATATATCGTTACATTATCTTCGATCGTTGGATGCCGCTTAACTCCGGCAAGCTGCTGGCCGCTCCGTGTGGATAAGGCTCCCAGAGTAACGCCCTGATACGCTTCACATGGTTGCCGATGGTCGTCGTCTCACCGATGACAACCCCTGTACCATGATCGATAAAGAAATATTCACCGATCACCGCACCGGAATTAATATCAATCCCCGTCCGGCTGTGGGCATATTCAGTCATAATCCTCGGGATGAACGGAACGTTCTTAATATATAACTCATGGGCAATCCGATAAACAAAGATTGCAAACAGTCCCGGATAGGAAAAAATAATCTCCTCTTTGCTTTTTGCCGCCGGGTCTCCGTCAAATCCGGCCTGCACATCCTTTAAAAGCATCTGCTGAAGCTCCGGCAGACGTTCAAAAAAGTATTCACAGATTTCCTGAGCCCGTTTGGAAATTTCCTCTTTACTCTCGTTATTCTCATTCCGATATAAAATCGCTGTTTCAATCTGCCGCTTTAACATCACATAAACTTCCGTCAGCGTATTGCCAACAAAATACTCCGGCGCCGTCACCGTAATATTCTCCGGGCCAAAGTATCCCGGAAACATCACCCGTCGAAGCTCCTTGAGGACTTCAATCACCTCGCCCCGGTTTGGCAGATGTTTTCCGCTCTTTATTGCAAAAGATTCCTCTGATGAGTAGTAGCGGGCAATCTCCTGTACCGTTCTTCCCATCGTCATTTTCATATCTCCATTCATATATCCAACCTCCATGACTCTATATATTTATTATATATAGAAGAAAAAGGGCTGTTCCCAACCCTTTAATTCTGTACTCCGGCTAATAATCTTAAATATGATTTCAATGTTGAACGCTCTTCCTGAGAAAATACCGATAATACATCGCCATTCACTTCTTCCACCGCATTCAACACATCTTTTTTCCAAATCCGCGCCTTTTTTTGTAAGCTGAACCTGAATAAAGCGTCTGTCTTCTTTGCTGATATTTCTTTCGATCAGGCCTTTCTTTTCCATACGTTCCAGAATACCTGATATGGTTGAGTTCTCCAATTTCAGCCGTTCAGCAATCTCTTTCGGACTTCTTTTATCGTTTTCCCATAAACAATATAATACCGCATACTGAATCGGAGTAATATCATAGACTGAAAGTTTTTCAGTCATCTTCAAGAAAAACAGAATGTTGTGCCGTTGTCAACAAATAGTTCACACATTCCTCCAACTGCATCTGTTTTCGCTCCCTTCTCTTAGTATAAAATATGATAAATGCTTTTTTTCACCAATTGTCAATCTTCTTCGCACGATTAATTTGTTTTCTGCCCTGTTATTTGAAATCACATTTGAACCTCTTTGACTCAAACTTGAATCATTTGAATTCAAGTTTTGGCTAAAGTATACAAAAAACGTCCATTTTTTTCTACTTCGTTTTGGTTGAATAATGCCACTTTTTTAACAGTCAAACCATTGACACCAAAATTCAAGAGTGTTATGATTATTGCATAAGTAATTTGCGTGCAAACTTTTCTCGAACGAGCAATTTGCACAAATCAAAACAAACCAACAAATAATTTTTTAGGAGGAATCATTATGGAACATTTATTAATGGAAGTTGAAAACGAAATCGCAGTGGTAACCATTAACAACCCTAAGAGCTTAAACGCTTTAAACAGCGCAACTCTTGCAGAACTGAATGAATGCTTTACAGACATCCAGAACAGAAAAGATATCAAGGTTGTTATCTTAACAGGTTCCGGACAGAAATCTTTCGTAGCAGGTGCTGATATCTCTGAAATGGTTAATGCAACACCAGCAGAAGGAAGAACTATGGGTCTTCTTGCTAAAGAAGCTTTCTTAAAACTCGAAAACATGCCACAGGTTACAATCGCAGCTGTTAACGGCTTCGCTTTAGGCGGCGGATGTGAAATCTCCATGGCTTGTGATATCCGTGTTGCAGCAGAAAACGCTAAATTCGCTCAGCCAGAAACTGGTCTTGGTATCATCCCTGGATTCGGTGGTACACAGAGACTTGCTCGTTTAGTAGGTAAAGGCCGTGCTAAAGAAATGATCTTCACATGTGATATGATCGATGCTCAGGAAGCATACAGAATCGGTCTTGCTAACCATGTAGTTCCTCAGGACGAACTGATCGACTTCTGTAAGAAGATGGCAGTTAAGATCATGGACAAAGGAAGCTATGCAGTTTCTCTTGCTAAACAGTGTATCAACATCGGTCTTGACACAGACCTTAACAACGGCTTAGCTCTTGAAGCTAACTTATTCGGTCTTACTTTCGCTACAGCAGATAAAAAAGAAGGTATGACAGCATTCCTTGAAAAACGCGGCAGAACTTTAACAGATTTCTAATTTAACCGATAAGTTTTACCAAACGCAATTTTTAGGAGGCACTTTTACTATGGCTAAAGTAAATATCATTACAGCGGCAGAAGCTGCTGCTCAGGTTCCAGACGGAGCCATTATCAATACCGAAGGTTTCGTACAGGGCGGTCTTGCCGAAACCTTAAACAAAGCTCTTGAAGCTCGTTTCCTTGAAACCGGTCATCCAACAGATTTAACTGTATTTACAGTTGCTGGACAGGGTGCAGGTGTAGGAACCGGTTCCGACCACTTTGCTCATCCGGGTATGATTAAACGTCTGATTGCCGGACATTATAACCTTGCTCCGACACTGAAGGCAATGGCCATCAACGGTGAAATCGAAGCTTACAACCTTCCTCAGGGTACAATGGCTCAGATGCTTCGTGATGCAGCCGGCAAACGTCCTGGTACCATCACTCATGTTGGTCTGAACACTTATGTTGACCCTCGTATCGAAGGTGCAAAAGTCAATTCCAAAACAACGGAAGATATCGTAAAATTAATCGAGATCGAAGGCGAAGAAAAACTTCTTCAAATCTCAGCCACTTGATGTCACATTCATCCGTGGTACATATGCTGATGAAAACGGCAACATTTCTCTTGAACACGAAGCCGCTACACTGGATGCAACATCCCTTGCACAGTGTGCACACAACAATGGCGGTAAAGTATTTGTTCAGGTTGAAAAAGTTGTTGCTGCAGGCGCTCTGGATCCAAGACTCGTTAAGATTCCTGGTATCTATGTAGACGGTGTTATTATCGCCGAAGACGATGATAACGATCAGATTTACAAACAGGGCTATGACCCATCCATGACCGGTGATATCCGCGTTCCTTTAGGTTCTCTTGAACCTCCGGAAGCTTGACGCTAAGAAGATTATCGCTCGTCGTGCGGCTATGGAACTGAAAGAAGGCGCTGTTGTTAACCTTGGTATCGGCGTTCCTGAATTCGTATCTGCTGTTGCTAACGAAGAAGGCATCGGTGACTTCATGACACTGACTGTAGAAGCTGGTCCTGTCGGCGGTGTTCCACAGGGTGGTTCCCGTTTCATCGGTTCTGTTAACCCTGAATGTATTCTCGATCAGCCATACCAGTTCGACTTCTATGATGGCGGTGGTATCTCCCAGGCTTTCCTTGGTCTGGCTCAGGCAGATAAAGAAGGTAACTTAAACGTTAGTAAGTTCTCCGGAAATATCGCTGGTTGCGGCGGTTTCATCAATATTTCCCAGAACGCTCAGAAAGGATACTACTTAGGTACTTTCACAACAAAGGGATTAAAGATCGCTACCGGTGATGGAAAACTTACAATCACCCAGGAAGGTTCTTCCCTGAAATTCGTTGATACGGTAGAACAGATTACGTTCTCCGGCCCATACGCCGTAAAAGTTGGACAGCCTGTAATGTTCATTACAGAAAGAGCTGTATTCAAACTTACTGACAAGGGTCTTGTATTAACCGAAATTGCACCTGGCATCGATCTTCAGACACAGGTTCTTGATTTAATGGAATTTGCTCCAATCGTAGCAGATGATCTTAAACTCATGGACGCTCGTATCTTTACAGACGCTGTTATGGGTCTTGCAAAATAATAATTAAATTAAATAAAAATTTCACATGAATATTTCCCAAAGGGGCGGATTCATTTCCACCCCTTTGTTGGAGATAGATAATATAACCTTCAAGGGGGCCAAATGTTATGAATTTCGGCATATTAGTTTTATTACTTGCTTTAATTTTATTCGGTTTACTGGCTTTCAAACAGATTAGTGCATTAATTCTTGCACCGCTGGTAACCATCTTTGTAATTGTATGTTCCGGTCTGCCAATCCTCGAAAGTTTAAAAAACTGCTTTCATGCCGGCAGCTTCCGATTATGTAACAAGTTATTTCTTAATTTTCTTCGTTGGTGCTCTGTTCGGAGCTGTTTACCAGCACACAGGCGCTGCTGAATCTATTTCCAAGACTCTGGCAGGCTTATGTAAAGGTAAATTTGTTGCACCAATCATCATGACCATCACTGGTATCCTTACCTTCGGTGGTGTTAGTGGTTTCGTAGTATTCTTCGTAATCTACCCAATCGCTCTGAATATGTTTAAAGAAGCAAATGTTACCCGTCGTCTGATTCCTGCAGCGATTTCCGCTGGTTGCTGGACATGGTCCATGTATGGTCCTGGTTCACCATCCATCCAGAACGTTATCGCTATGAACAGCCTGGGTACACCTGCTACAGCAGCTTTCATTCCATCCGTTATCGCAGCCGTAGGTTCCTACGTTCTGATCTTCGTATGGCTGGAAATGAGAACTCGCAGCTTTACAAAGAAAGGTATCGTATTTAAAGATACAAGCCTTAAATTCCAGTTATCCGCTGAAGAGATGGAAATTGATAATGACAAAAATCTTCCAAACTTCTGGATTTCTATGATTCCTATCGTAGCTATCCTGGTTTGCTTCAATGGTCTCCACTTTGCAGTTGAAACTTCCGTATTCATCGGTGTTGCTTTAGCTACAATCCTTATGTGGAACCGTGTTAAAAGGCATCAATGGCTGGATTGCAGTATTCAACGAAGGTGCTGCAAACTCCGGTGTATCCATCCTGAACACAGCTATCGTTGTTGGTTTCGGTGGTGTTGTTAAGAATACACAGGGATTCGCAGATCTGGTTGAACTCCTTAAGACATTCAACATGCCTGCACTGATCTTCGTAATGGTTACAGTTGCTATCTGTGCCGGCGCTTGTGGTTCTGCTTCCGGTGGTATGGGTGTTGCATTCAACGCATTAACCGATACATACCTCAGCCTGGGCGCACACCTGGAAGACGTTCATCGTATCGCTGCTATCGCTGCCGGTACTCTGGACAGCTTACCACATCAGGGCGCTCAGATTACTCTGTTAGGTATCTGTAAGCTGACACATAAAGAAGCTTACTTCGATATCTTTGTTACACAGATTGTTATTCCGTTTATTTCCTGTTTCCTGTTCATTATCGTTACAGCGATTCTGTAAATCAGAAACAGAAAATACTTTCTACACTTTAAAACTTCCGGAAACCTTCGGGTTTCCGGAAGTTTTTTATATTCTATTCGCCAAATAATTTCTTCTTTACCCACGCTTTCCCGGATGAATTATGATATAATAAAAGTATCTTATAGCAGGGAGGTTTTCGAATGAAATATTATATTCTTATGGGAAGTCCAAGAAAAACAGGTAACACGATATCTATCACCCAGCCCTTTATCGACGAAT
>VOFD01002547.1_pt1 | contig 17501 bp, 23 predicted proteins | sample 5384101 | NCBI WGS metagenome assembly VOFD01 (sample SAMN12384723, study PRJNA508395) | human gut metagenome | isolation source: healthy gut C | host: Homo sapiens
ACTACTACATCAGAATGTCAATACAAAATTTCAAAAGTCAAGAACCGCAAGGCAACCCGCAAAGAGACGCGCCGCACGGCGTACAGAACGCCGCCCACGTCCTGACGCCACGCCGCCAACGTTGCATTTTGAGCCTATGCAACATAGGGGGGCGTGGTTATGGGATTTTCAGCGCGTCCCAGCAAGGCGAACTGATGTAGTCGCTCTCTCTTTCCTCTCGAAATAAGTTTTGCAATTCAGCAATTCCGGCCAGAATCAGAAACAATTATGCAAACATATAAATGGTATCAACCCCTATTCCGCTTGAAAATCCACTCACCGAATCGTCTTAACGGCCACGGATTTTTCAAGCTCTTTTATAGCCTGAAATGTCGGATATATCTTACATGTCCCTGGTTATGCGGTTCTCGCTGATGTTTTTTGTATGTACAAAAAGACCGTAAATAATTTAGTATTTCTATTGACTTTTCCCAAATACAATGCTATAATTAACTCATTAATAAAAATAATTTTCAATAATCAATCGAAACTTAATATAAGACGTATATACCAGTAAATGATTAGGAGGTTTGAACCAATGGAGCCGTCATCCACCTCAGCGCTGCCTCTCCGTACCGCTCCCCGTAAGCTTCAAGAGGGACTGATCGCCCCCAGCTGCGAAGCTTGTGCGGTCGAATCTATCGTGAGCCACGCTTCGGAACCTATTAAATCTATAGAAGATATTTATCGGGTATCCGCATACTTTATTGATAATCAAAAGATACAGGGATAACATGCTCTTCATCACTGGCATCAATTTCGGTCTACGCGTAAGCGATCTACTGAGCTAAAGTTCATAGACCTCATTGATGAGAGCTTCTGCTTCCGTGAGGTATTCCCCATTTTGGAGAAGAAAACTAAGAACACACGGAAGAAGAAGCGTAACAGATACGTCTCCATCAACGAAGCAGTGATTGAAGCGGTTACTCTGTATCTGGAGCATACACCCAACGTAACGCTGAATGACTACCTCTTCCGCTCTGAGAGGTAATAATGGAGCCAAGAGCGAGCAGCCGCTACATCGCAACTCGGTGGATCGGATCCTCAAAGAGGCTGCGGAAGCTCTCGGTCTAAACATTAAGGTAGGAACGCATACGCTCCGGAAGACCTTCGGCTACCATCAGATGCTTATGGGAGGGAATGACCCGAGACGGCTTCTCCTGCTCCAGAAGATATTCGGTCATTCCTCCGCTGCTCAGACGTTGGACTACATAGGTATAACCGAGGACGAAATAAGTGATGCGTATAGAGACCTCAATCTTGGACTTCGCCCCCTCGTCCTCGGTTGCTGGACAGTACGATATATGAGCAGGAGCTCACGATAGCGTAAGCTCCTCTACCCAACGCTGCACCTTGACAAACGTGCCTACCTTGGCTCCATAGAGATAACGCTGAAATTACCAATTAACCCCATTCGGAATGACCTATGATTTCTTCTTAGAAATTGATTTCTTCAAAGGGGTGTTTAAAACCCTAGTAACCACGCTCTTTTTTAAAGGTCATTCCTTATAATATATACATACACTTAATCTTTCGCTCTCTGGCTATGTATGTTAATTATATCTTCTAAGTGAAACATCGTTTTTAAAAAATTATGTTAGTGATGGTCTTGAACGGTAGTTGCATGGGGCTGTTTTTTGCTTCTAAGTGCCTTCTAACCACTTTCTAAGATGGTTTTACGAACTATTTGACCCTAATTAAAAACGCCGCCGGACGTTTTAGAAGATTTTGAGAAGGTCGTTTAGAAGAAACGTCCTCCTGCCCCGGTCTGCCTTATGTGATACATGCAGGGATAGGCGAACAAACCATTGCGAATAGGGGTGAGGGGTTGCCCTTTTGCGACTTAGGTTGCAGCGACGGGCGCGCGGTGGTAGCAGATAGCAGAAGAAGATTCGAGAGGCTGATCCTATCTCAGCTCTCTTACCGACGAAAAAAGAATATCAGGAGGAATTTAATGAGCATTTATGTGATTGACGAAATGATGGGACGCGGCAAGACGTCCGCAATGATAAATTACATCAACCAATCAGGCGATGACGTGCGATATCTATTTATAGTGCCGCTCTAACTGAAGTCGAACGAATCCGTAAGGGCTGCGCCAGTAAAGACTTCGTAGAGCCCTCCCAGTTTGGCGGCAAGCTTAATAACATAAAGCAGCTGCTAGCCGAAGGACGAAACATAGTTTCGACACACGCATTGTTCAGCCGGTTCGACGACGAAACCCTCCAATACATTAAAGATGGTAATTACACGCTGGTGATGGACGAGATTACGACTGTTATTCGGGATATAAGGATAACACGTCATGATTACAAGCTTTTAACAGAGCATTATATTCAGAGCACTGAGTCTGGACAGGTAGTTTGGATTGATGACGACTATGAGGGTAAGCTTGGTGATTACAAGGAGCAGATTAGTGGTGGGCATGTACAACTCTACAAAGGGTCTGGAGATGACGGCGGCGTGCTAATGACGGTGATGCCCAGAGAGTTCTTTACCTCGTTTAAAGACGTATTCCTGATGACCTATATGTTCCGCGATCAGCTGATGCGTTGCTACTTTGACCTTGAAGAGTTGCAATATGAACGCCTATACATTAACGGCAGCAGTCAAGAGACGTTTATTATATCCGACCACCCTGAACCTAGACCGGATTTAGACTACTCGCCCCTCATCAGAGTCTTAGATAATGATAGGCTTAACCGGATTGGCGCTCCCAAAACATCTCTTACAAAGACTTGGTATATTAGGAACGCTGATAGCCGTTGTATGGATGAGCTTAGAGGAATACGATAAACTTCTTCCGTAACTACAGTAAGACGCCTTCTTCTCAAAACCTCTGGAGCACATTTTGCAAGGACGAAGAGCATGATGTTGATTGGCCAGAAATATTGGCCGGAGGCGGCTACAAGAAGGGCTTCCTGGCATGCAACTCGAAAGGAACTAACCAGTACCGAAACAAGACGGCCTTAGCTTATCTGCTCAACATCTACCCCAACACCCGGCAGAAGACCTACCTCTACAGCAAAGGTATCGCTTTCAACGACGACTTCTACGCTCTCTCCGAGATGCTCCAGTGGATTTGGCGCAGTGCGATCCGAGACGGGAAGCCTGTCCAGTTATATGTTCCAAGCCTGCGCATGAGGACGCTGCTCAAAGATTGGCTCGCTACTAAAGGGGCAGGAGGTGGACATAGCATGAAGTCATTCGACACATGGCTCCTTGAGAATCAGGCTCCCCGTGGCTGGGCTCCTCGCGATACTTACGCGTACGACAGCCCCTGACATTGACACCAGCGATACTAAGATAGAGGCTTTCATTGAACGACGTCGTAAAGAGTTCCGGAGAGAATGGGAGGATTACATGGATCACTTTTATAGCGACGAAGAGCCTTTTATTTTTTAGTCAAATAAACTCATGTTTCAAAATATCACGAGAGGAGTGACCTATTCTGGCTAGGCAATTAACGTGCCAGCGGTACATATTCAAACTGCACAGCAGCAGACTCCGCAAGGCGAACTGGGATTTAACGCTACCCATATCCGAAGCCAGGAAAAACGATGAAGTGGTTTCGTTGGCAGACAGTCAAGTCTTGCGCTGGTTGGACGAGCTGAACGAAATCCATGACGCTGACGAACAGGCCAGAGCAGTCAAGCGCGAGATAGCTCGATTGCGGCGGGAGTCGAATAGCTTACAAAATAGACGGCAAATCCGGAAGCTGTACGAGAAGCTGGACGCGATCCAGTTCAAGCCTGACTATATGTATCTGGTTATAGATCACGTAAAGGATTATCTCAGAGCTTGCAATGGATTCAAGATTAACGGCATGAGCTATCATCGGCTGCTTGGCACGAATGGAGGCGTTAAAAACAAGACCATCGTATTCATTGCCGACCGGCACGGTGATGAAATCCGTAAGCGCATAGAGAACGGCCGCAACCCCCAGAAAGAGCTCGTTCCTCCAAAATTTGAGGCTTACAAAGCCCTCACCTGCAGCGCCTCAATTCCTGTCCCAACGCCGCGTGGTCTACTTGTTGTAGACGACTGCGAAACCGAGTTTCTCTCAGATGTTATCTACCTCAGCGACGAACAGGACGGCGAGCCAGTGGAGGAATATCGGTCGAATGTGCCGGTGCAGCTGGATGAGTCCGATGGATACGGGCTGATACTTCCGTCGCTTGCAGAGAAGTGGGCAGAGGCACTTAAGCTCAGGTATACACCCTCCGGATTTAACACAAGGTTTGCATGGGAAAAGGGTATGGTATTCTTTTTTGACTTCTTGGCCTTTGCCGAGGAAGTGGCCGGAACGTATACAGTGAAGGATGCATGGGGCGATACACACGATATTCGTGATATAGACCTCATCCTCACCACGTCAATGCTCAAGCTCTGGGATAGTTACGAGAGCTGCGATGAGTATATGCGCTGCTGTATGGAGAATGGCTACACCTTTGGCGTGACTAAGGTCGCCCCGCAGGCACTTGAAAATGAGCGCACAACTAATTATCAGTTCCTGCAAGGCTATAATCTGAGCGATGAGGACATAGACGAGCTTATAGCGCCAACTATGGAAGAGATAAAGGACGTCCTGGGCGGTGATGCTACCAAGGCGGTATTGTTCCTGGAGGGGGCTGGGTTACGAGAATACAGCTTCGACCGGTTGGAACCTGGAATAGCCAAAGCGTTGATGATAGAGCCGTCGGTGTTGGATGACCCATATGTGCAGAGTAAGCTTTATAAGATGATAAGCAAGCGGATTGATGACGCCAAGATAGGGGTTATCAAGGTACACGGAATTACTCAATCATTTCTGGAGACCCCTATTCCCTCTGCCAACACATCTTTGGACTAGAAGTTACAGGACTGCTTAAGGCTGGAGAACTGTATAACAAGTACTGGCTCGATGACGGCGCAGATGAGGTGGTGTGCTTCAGGGCGCCGATGTCGTGCCCGAACAATGTGTGTAAGCTGCGCGTCGGCAAGTCAGCCGAAATGCAGAAGTGGTACCAGTATATCAAGACCTGTACGATACTGAATTCGTGGGATACAACGGCTCATGCGCTCAACGGTGCAGATAAAGACGGCGATATGGTAATGCTTACCAGCAACCCAGTGCTCCTGCGTAGCACAGAAAAGCTGCCCGCAATTATGTGTATCCAGCGTAAGGCGGCCAAAAAGGATTGTGAGCGATGAGGATTTGATACAAGCGAACATCGCCAGCTTTGGCGACGACATAGGTAAGATAACAAACCGGGTGACATCCATGTACGATGTACAGTCGCGGTTTGAACCCGGCAGTGATGAATATGAAGAGCTAGCGTACAGAATTCGCTGCGGGCAGCAATGCCAACAGAACAGCATCGACAAGGCAAAGGGAATTATTTCCAAGCCGATGCCTAAGGAGTGGTACGACCGCCGCTCTGCTCAGAAAATTGAAGATGAAGGCGAGAGACAGTTCTACATTTCAATTCTGGCTGACCGCAAGCCGTATTTCATGCGGTACATATATCCAGAGCTGAAGAAGGACTACAACACATATATCAAGAACACCGCTAAGAAAGCCATGCGGGAGTTTGGAAAAACCATAGACGAGCTGCTAGCCTCACCTACTGATGAGCTTTTCCCCCGCTGAGCAGAGCTTCATGCACTACTATCACAAGCGTATGCCTGTCAGCGACGGTAACTGTGTGGTAAACCGTATTTGCCGTCGCTTCGAGGCTGAATTCGATAGGCATCTCAAGAAGCAGAAGTCAGCAACAGATTACGACTACAGAATTCTAAAGGGCGGTCACGACTACCCCGCCTCTACATATAAATCTGTACTCCAGTTATACAAGTCCTATAACAAAAGGCTTAAGGACTATGTGGTGTTGTCCAAGCGTGAGCACTCTGACGCGGATGAAATTTCCGCACACGTGTCCATAATGCGCGACGAGTTCCGGCAAGCATGCGACGCGGCTTGCTCCAATGCAACCATGTTGTGTGATATCCTTCTGGATATTTGCTATAGTCGTAGCTGCACTAAAAAGCTTTGTATGGGAGATGTGCGGAGACGAGATAGTAGAGAATCTGCTTACCCTTAATCACGGCTGTTACATTATACCTATTAGGAGCGAGGATGGAGATATAGAATTCGCGGGCAACCGCTTTGAGATATACGAAGGAGTGGTTAGAGAGTATGAGTAAAATAGTGCTGAACGAACGCGAGGTAGCGGAGGCTGCCATAGCCACCAACAAGCTTGGCGCAAAGCCTGGCGAGACGCTTATTCGTATTGCCAAGTACTATGCGCAGGTTGAGGGATATAAGAAAAAGGAGATCCGCCGTAAACTGGAGGATCTCCTTCTCAAGAACGACCCGAGGACGCTGTTGATGAAATGGGATGAGGCTCTTGACGGAATCGTAAAGACGTCGAATAAAAACCCCATTGATCGAGCTTGACGGTATACCCATAACCAGTAACGAGTTACAGACTATCGACTCGCTACCAAGCAAACAGCTCGCACGCCTCGCTTTCACGCTCCTGTGTGGCTAAGTATTGGTACGCCGTAAATGAGAAGAATAACATGTGGGTCAACACATCCGACCGCGACATTATGGCTATGGCGAACATCAGCGCAGTATAAAGCGGCAGAGCGAATTACTCCATAATTTGAGAGAGCTGAGGCTGATACAGTTTAGCAAGCGCGTGGACAATCTTAATGTGCAAGTGCTATTCGCAGAAACACACGGCTCCACTACAATGATGGTTACCGACTTCCGTAATCTTGGCAATCAGTACATGCTCAGACTTGGCGACTCGTTTATCAGGTGCGAGCAGTGTGGGTTGGTTGTGCGCCGCAAGAATAACGCCCACCGCTATTGCACGGACTGCGCGGCAGAACTCCACTCTCGGAAATCTATAGAGTCCGTTTCCAGAAAAAGAGATAACCAGGCTGTGAGTTTTCAACCTGTTTGAAAATAGAATTACCCGCAAACCCTTGGCCCAAGGGTTTGCGGGTAACGTGCGGAAATGCTATAGTGAAGGGAAGGTATATGCGCCTGCTCACCAGGCACTTCCATGCATCACGCCTGACCGCGTGAAATACGATAAAGGGATTGATTTACGACTTGTTAGCGATTAACAAGACCGAGAAGAAGGCTATAGCTGAACGCTTCCCGGACGCTCATATTGTCCGTACTATGAAGTGTGATTCCAGCCGTGGCCATTACTACATAGAGGAAACTCAAAAGATTGTTGGCTACCTCAAGGAGCTGCGAGCTCAGAATGTAATTGAGGAGCACGGCACGTCCAAGCATAAGTGAGGCGCCGGGCATGGATATGACAGAACATACCATACTCACCAAACGCCCTGGGGAGAGTGAGTTGGAGTATCACCGCCGACTTGTGTACGGCAAGCAATTGGATAAGACGTTGGCCGACTATGATTACTCAGAGCTTTCGGAATATGTGTACGGCAAACCCTATTCGGCTGACATTACCCGCAGGATGATGTATGGCTCATGCCGGACTCTACAGCTGCTAGACGAAGAAGCAGAGCACAGTGTGACCGCAGACGACATTCTTGGCGAAATTGAAGCCAAGAAGCTAGAGCTCAAAAAAAGAGAGATACAAAATGTATGACCAGAGGAATGCGCTCAACAAGCTTATCCGCGAGCGCTCCAGACAGGAAGAGCTTAATGAGATTATTCTGGACGCGGTAGAGGCGGGACGTTATCCGTCTTTGGAGTACGAATACCATCAGCCAATCCAGAGCGATAATGACCTACTGGTGAGCCTCTGCGATATACACTACGGTGCGGACGTAGACAATCATTGGTGCCTCTATAATTCGGATGTGTGCCGCGAAATGTTCCGCAAGTATCTGGACAATATAGTGACCATCGGCCGCAGGCACAACAGCGAGAACTGCATTGTGTGGGCTAACGGTGACATGATAAACGGCAACATACACCACTCGATAGCTGTGACAAATAAGGAAAATGTTATCGAGCAGATTGTTGGTGTTGCCGAGCTCATAGCTGAATTTCTAGCCGCACTGAGCTCTCACTTTACCAAAGTACGCTTCGTCTGCGTCGCTGGAAACCATAGCCGCATAGATCCCAACAAGGATAAGGCTTTGAAAGACGAAAGGCTAGACGACCTTATAGAATGGTACCTTACTGCCAGGCTGCAGAACTTCGAGAATATCGTGTTCGGCGACTATAGCAAAATTGACTCGACCATGTATGTTCTAAATGTGCGCGGAAAGAAGTTTGCTGGTGTACATGGAGATTACGATGGTGGTAAGAATGGGGCTCATGACATCAATGTGATGGCTGGAGGCGACGTATACGGTATACTTACCGCGCATAAGCATCACAACTCCACTGATACGGTTCAGGGGTAAAGGTGATTATGGGCGGCAGCTTTAGGCATGGATGATTTTTGCGTGACCAAACGAATATATGGCAGTCCTGAGCAAATGGTCTGCGTCTGTACGAAAGATGGCATTGAGTGCATCTATGACGTTAATCTCGATGTCGGTCTTACAACTTGATATAACCCTCCGTTGTTTATTCGCGGAGGGTATTTTGGTGCCGTGGACGAACTGGTAGAGTCACCGCCCTTTCAAGGCGGTATTTGAGGGTTCGAGCCCCTCCGGCATCACCAATTAAGGATGAAAGGGAATGATTCATTGAACATAAATAAGAAGGCCTTTGTACAACAGCTGGTGGACAAGCATCACTATACGAAGAAGGCCGCGAATGAACTTGTAGATGACTTCTGGGACGTCTTGCGAGACAATATGGAGGTTGGTAACACCGTCACGTTTTATGGTTACGGCAAATTCCAGCTTGTTGAACGCGCTCCACGCAAAACAAGAGATTTCCGCACTGGTGAAGAGATACTTGTGCCATTTCATTATTTTACTAAATTTATACCCGGTCAGCTTTTTACAGTTGCAGCCCGTACCTATGAGGGCGATAAGCGCAGAGGTCTTATCTGATGGCTGAGAGCGGAAAGCGCAAACGGTTAGAGAAGACCAATAAGCCGGTTGTCGGAGATCCCATTTTCCCAAACGCCAGATTTTACTGCTCCCGCTGCGGCACTTCTTATAGCAGACAGAAAGGCTTCTTCCCTGTCAGTCACTCGCCAATGTATAGAGGCGCGGGTTACTTGCCTATATGCTCAAAGTGCGTCGATGAAATGTATGAGATGTACTTCAAAAAATTCGGCAATGCGAAGGACGCCATGAAGCACATGTGCATGAAGCTTGACCTGTATTGGAGCGAGAAGCTTTATGAGGCTGCTGAGAAAACCGCCGGAGTCACATCTCGCATGAGGGCATATATCATTAAGACCAACCTTGTCAGCTACAGCGATAAGACATACGACGACACGTTAGAAGAAGAGGCTCAGGGTTTGGCATATGTGTCAGCAAGTCAGCCTGATCTAACGGATTCTAAAACAGACCCGGCGCAAGAGCCGGAACCTGTTATTGAGGTTTCGCAAGAAATTAAAGACTTCTGGGGCCGGGATTCACGCCAGAGATGTATCTGGAGCTTGATGAGCGCTATCGCTACTGGATGTCACGGTATCCCGATGATTCCAAGCCAGACATTGGCGAGGAGGCGATCATCCGCCAGATATGCAATCTGGAAATAGATATCAATCACAAGCGGGTTGGCGGGGAGGCTATAGATAAAAGCGTTAATGCGTTGAATACCCTTCTTGGCAGCGCCAATCTTAAGCCAGCGCAAAGGATAAGTCGAGCGATACAGACTTTGATAATGCTCCACTGGGCGTGCTTATAAAGAAATGGGAAATGACGCGTCCCATCCCTGAGCCCGATCGAGCTTCAGGATGTGGATGGTATTTAAAGTACATAACGGTTTGGTTTTCGGTCACCTATGTAAAATGCTTGGCCTCAATAACTCTTATAGCCGTTTGTACACTGATGAGATAGAAAAGCTCCGTGTCGACCGGCCTGAAGATGAATTTGACGACGACGAGTTGCTCTATGAGGCGTTCTCTGAAAGTGACAGCGATGACACTGAATGGGGTGGCGAATGAGCCAAATGAGCCATCAGGAAGCAGTACTTGAGGGTGTGGCCGCATGGGCCGGTTTCTATCGCAGTAATCCTCACCGTTTTGCCAAGGACTATTTGCATCTCGATTTGCGCTTGTTTCAGAAAATACTGCTCGTCATGATGAATCTATCCACGACGTTCGTGTTTATAGCCTGTCGTGGTCTCGGCAAAACCTTTCTAAGCGCAATATTTTGTTGTGTAAGGGCAATTCTATATCCGGGGACGAAGATATGTATCGCTTCCGGCACCAGAAATCAGGGCGTAAATGTCCTCGAGAAGATTATGGTAGAGCTTAGACCAAACTCTCGTGAGCTGGCAAATGAAATAGATGACCGCATGACCAAGATCAATAATTCAGATGCAAAGATCACGTTCAAGAACGGCAGTGTTATCAAGGTTGTCACTGCTAAAGACTCCGCTCGTGGTAACCGCGCCAACATTCTGCTTATTGACGAGTATCGCCTAGTCTCCAAGGACGTTATCGACACGATACTACGTAAGTTTCTAACCAATCCGAGAATGCCTGGATATCTGAAGAATCCTAAATATAAGCATCTGGTTGAACGCAATAAAAACTATGTACCTCTCCTCTGCTTATTATAAGTCCCACTGGTCATACACGAAAGCCGAGGATACATATAAGGAAATGCTAAACGATAAAGCGCCCGGCAAGGCTTTTTGTCTGCGGGTTCCCTTATCATCTTGCTTTGGCTGAAGGATTGATGCTCAGGGACGATATCGCTGAACAGATGGCCGAATCTGACTTTAACGAAGTAAAGTGGTCGATGGAAATGTTGGCGGAATGGTTTGGCGATACAGACGGTACATTTTTCAATCTGGATTCTATTCAAAAGAATCAACGCATCAAGTACCCAATGCTGCCACCTGAGTTGGCAATCAAATTGGGCAGCAGCCCAAAGGTAAGAATACCTCCAAAGCTTGCCGGGGAGAAGCGTTTACTGTCTGCGGACATTGCCCTCATGTCCAGCTCAAAGTACAACAATGACGCTACGGCTATATTTATCAACCAGCTCATACCGACCAAGTCAGGTCGGTATTCCAATAATATCGTGTTTTGCGACACCTCCGAAGGTATGCACACGGAGGATCAAGCGCTTGTACTACGCAGGTATTATGAGGAATATGAGTGCGATTATATAGTGCTCGACTGTACCGGTATTGGTCTTGGCGTTTATGATGCTTTTGGTCAGAGAGATTCTCGATCCTGAGACAGGTGAGATATATCCCCCGCTGAACTGCTGCAATCTGCCGGAGATGGCCGAGCGCTGCTCTGACCGGGATGCAGTCAAAGCCATCTGGGCGATTAAAGGTTCGATGCAGCTTAACTCAGACTGTGCTGTTCTTTTGCGTGAAGGTTTCCGAAGCGGCAAAGTGCGTTTGCTTGTTGAGGAGAGCGAAGCCGACGAGTATATGTCGGAGATTAAAGGTTATAAGTCTTTGAGCCTTGAGGATCAGGTTGCTATAAAGATGCCGTATACACATACCATGCTTCTCATAAACGAGCTGATTAACCTACAGTATGACGAACTAAGCGGAGGCCGCTTTAAGGTATATGAGAAGAGCGGTATGCGCAAGGATAGATATTCGAGCCTAAGCTATAGCTACTACGTTGCCACCCAGCTCGAATCTAAGCTTGGGCGCAGGGTTGTACATGATTACAATGTCTCAGACGTATTTGTCTGCAGGCCACCTAAATACAAAGCTAATGCAGGAAGGCGGTGATACCGATGGGAGATGAAATTAAGGCAGCGACCGTTGATGACCAACCAGTTAAGTTCAGCTCAGACCCAAATGAGGGTTTTGATATAACTAAGTTTCGGCGGCTGCCAGAGCGATTTGCAACATTAAACAAGCTTATACTGCGAGACTTGAACGGGCGGTATACAACGCCCACGTTTACCTTATATACCAAGGATGACATTACCACATTCCTTAGTAACCCCTATAACTATGAAGACCAGATTATAGCTGCGGTCAATTATATATATGGGGCTAGTTCGCATTTTAAGCGGATAATTCAGTACTTCGCAGGGGCTTACCGACCTGGCTTATGTAGTGTCTCCATACAAGATGGATACAGCCAAAGCAAATAAGAATTCTGTAAAGAGAAATTACCGGAGAGTGCTAGATACGCTGTCGGCAATGAGCATCAAGACACAGTTTCCGAAAATAATAACGGTGTGTCTTCGAGAGGACACCTTTTTTGGCACCCTTTTTGGACAAGCGCTGATAATATTACTATTCAGCAACTTCCCTCTACATATTGCTCCATATCTACCATCGAAGGCGGCGTATTTAACGTAACCTTCGATTTTTCTTATTTTGACAGCAATAGTCAGTATCTCCCCCTTCTACCCGCCTGAGTTTTCTACCAAGTATGCGCTATATCAGTCGAACCGCTCTGGTATGCGGTATCAGGAGCTCGACTCACCCACTTCTTTTCGCGGTTAAGTGCAACAGTGACATACCGGACTACTCCTTGCCGCCGTTTGCCGGTCTGCTGCGTGAGGTTTACGACCTTGAGGACTACCGTCAGCTGCGTCTTACCAAAAACTGAGATCGAGAACTACGCTATGGTAGTGATGAAACTCGGCATGGACAATGAGGGTAAGTGGCAAATGGACTTCCAGAAGGCATATGAATTCTGGCACAACCTTGACTCGATTTTACCTGAGGAGATTGGCTCCATTCTTACGCCAATGGACGTAAGCAAAGTTAGCTTTGAGCGCACGCACGCTGACGACGTGGACTCTGTTGCTGAGGCAGAACAGAACCTGTTTTCTGCTGCCGGTGTGTCCAGCCTACTGTTCAACAATGAGAGGGCTACGGGCAATGCTCTGGCGTTGTCTATAAAGGCCGACCAAGCGCTGACATATTCTATCGTCCGTGGCATCGAGGACGTTGTGAATCGCTACATTCAGTGCCAGAGCTTTGGTAAGAACTTCAAGGTTACATTCTTGGACTGCAGTCCATTCAACCGTAAAGAGGTTGGAGAGCAGTACCTGAAGGCCTGCCAGTACGGGCTTCCCTTCATTTCCTACTATGCGGCTTCTCAGGGCTTGGCTCAGGACGAGCTTGATGGAATGAACTTCCTTGAAGATCAGGTGCTTGGCTTAGTAGACAGGTTTAAGCCGCTTCGCAGCTCTACAACACAGAGCTCTACGGACTCTAACGGAGCTACTGATGAGGGAGGCGCACCTCCTAAAGATGCAGAGGATTTGTCCACAAGTCGTGAGATAAACCAAGAATATGAATAAGCTGAGGTGATGTGCTACGGCTCATTTCATTTATGTTTTTAATACCGAGTCCAGGGATTCTCTTGATGGCTTGGGGTACCAATTGGTTAAGGCTGACACCATAAACAATATTTACGCGTTCGCTTTTGATGGACGTCTTGATTTTGAGCGAGCCGATGTCAGCTACATATTATCTGATACGCTTACTTTCTAACGGCTCGTTAACGCGAGCCGTATTTCATTTGGGGGTGAAGCTGCCTTTAAACATGTACTCAACATGACCTATACCTCTTCTCTCTCCAATCTCTGTGAAGTCAACTCCTCCTTTGATGCTGGTATTCTGCAGGTTGCCTATGAAGGTAAGAACCGCAATGGCAGCTTCATTTCTAGGGAGAGTTTTGAGAGAAGCATCAAAACAATCTACAACTGCCCTATCGTATGCAACTACGACAGGGAGACTAATTCGATAGGCGCACACGACATCCTGCTGGTGCGCGACGAAAACGATACTTTGCAAATGGTGAATGCCACTACTCCCTGTAGGCGTAGTGCCTGAGAGTGCGCGTTATTTCTGGCGAGAGATAACCGAGGATGATGGCAGCGTCCACAACTATCTTTGTGTGGACGTGCTTCTTTGGAAGCGCCAGGAGGCCTACAAGAAAATTAAGGAAGACGGCATTACCGCTGAATCCATGGAGATTTCCGTGAAGGACGGCCGGATGCAGGACGGATTCTTTGTTATTGATGATTTTGAATTTACGGCTTTCTGTCTTTTAGGCAGTGCTGAACCGTGCTTTGAATCTGCATCCCTCGCTATGTTCTCTATGGACTCTTTTTGAGCAGCAATATGAAGAAATGATGCAGGACTTCAAGGCTGCTTTTTCTTTGGTTCAATCCTCCTCAACGGGGGTTGACATATACACAAACCAATCGGAAGGAGGAGAAATATTGGACGATAAGAAAAACCTCATGGCAGAGTTTGGCCTTACTGAAGACGACATTGACTTTAGCCTTGAGGATTTCGATATTGATGAGCTCCGGGAAAAGTTCGCGGCCATAGCCTCCGGTAACGACGGCCACGAAGGTGATCCCACACCGCCTACGGGTAAAGAGAGCTTCGAGCTGGCTGGTCAGTTCCTCAGTGAGCTGCGCAGTGCTCTTGGCGCCGAGAAGATAGAAACAGAGTATGGAGTCTACAGCCGCTACTGCTTTGAAGATTATGATGCAGATAAGAGCATGGTCTACTGTTACGACGCGAATGACTGGCTTTTTGTACGGATTCTCTTACTCTATGAACGGAGATAACGTTGTAATCGACTTTTCCAGCAAGAAGCGTATGAAGTTCTCCATTGTTGAGTTTGATGAGGGCGAACAGTCTTCCCCGTTTGCGCCAGTGTTTGAAATGGTGACGCAGGCGTATAAGGACAACGACGCTCAATGGAAGGAGAAATATCAGACCCTTACTGAGCAGATAAATACTGCCAACTCCGAGCTGGAAAGCCTGCGCCAATATAAGGCAGACCACGAGAATGCTGAAGCTAGAGCCGAACGTGAAGGAGTTCTCAATAGCTTCAGTGACCTTACTGGCATCGAAGCTTATGACGCGCTTTGCAGCGAATGCGACAACTACACAGCCGAAGAGCTTGAAGAAAAGTGCTTTGCAATTCGCGGACGCACCCAGACACAGAAATTCAATCTGCAGTCCCCGAAGGCTCCCAAAGCTGCCCGTAGGCAAGAGCGTTACGCCTGAATCTGACCCCTACGGCGGGCTGTTTGCTAAGTTTGGGGTTACACCGCCGAATAAAAACTAAAAGGAGGAATTGATAATGCCCTATACGGTAATTCGAACCGACCTCATGTCGGCCACAAAGCAGCCTGCTGATCTTGTGTCTTTCCGCTTCTATTATGGCGAAGACCAGCCCGCTGCTGTTGAAAACGGTACCATTGTTAAGCTTGTCGGTTTTGAGGACGGTGAGCGAGAAGTCTACAAGGCCGTCGCTGCTACTTCCACTGACGACCTGAACGACTGCGCTATCGCTGCTGGCGTTGAAGTTATGTACGACGAGCGCAAGCGTAACCTTGACGAGTTTATTAACGAAGCCAACACCATTGTGCGTGGATATATTCCCCGTAGCCGCAACCTGTTCTCCGTTACCAAAGAAGGCTTTGTGAGTGGCACTGCTCCCACTACTATAGGCAATGCTGTTGGCATCGGCACTGATGGTAAGCTTGACGCTGCCGGCAGTGGTTTCGGTACCTACGTACACACTGAGCGCGCGGGTCGCTATACCTATTACACAATAGAGATCGGTAAGACCGAGACTAGCGCCGCTGCTGGCGTTGGTGGCTAATACAAGGAGGAGGGGAGAAATGCCTGATAATAGCAATATTGTAAAGCTTGCTGTTGACGCTTATCGCGGCAATGTCGAGCAGTACTCCACCAAGCAGTCTATGGAAGTTCTGCGCCAGGCTCTTATTGAGGCCAATGGCGGCAGCACTATACTTTAATTACAAAGAATATCCGCGACGGCAAATGCGTCGGTCTCTTTACTCTTTATCGAGGAAATACTGAGTAGAACTGTCGTGGAAGGCCTGCAGGGTGATGAATATTTTAATCAGCTCGTTGACTACCGCAACGTTGCTGAAGGCGACCAGAACGTGTTCCTTGTTGAGGATAGCGATCTGTTCTATGTCGCTAAGATAGCCGATGGCACTCAGGGCGTTCGCCGTCAGCGTCTCGGTGGGGCAGCAGTGAGGTCACTATCCCGACCACGCTGCGTGCCGTCAAGATTTATGAGGAGCTCAATCGCGTGCTTTCCGGCCGCGTAGACTTCAACCAATTTATTACCAAGGTTGCGGAGTCTTTCCGTCAGGAGCTTCTGAACGATATTTATACTCTGTGGGATCAGCGCTACCTCCGACCAGTTCGGTGGCACTACTTATTTCCCTGCTGCTGGTTCGTACGATGAGGATGCTCTGCTTGACCTTATCGCGCATGTCGAGGCTGCCGCAACGGTCGTACCGCCACTATAATCGGCACTAAGAAAGCCGTGCGCAATCTTATGCCGAGCATTCAGGGCAATGAGGTTGAGAGCGACATATACAACATGGGCTACGTTGGCAAGTTCCTGGGAACGCCTGTTGTTGTTACCCCTCAGCGCCATAAGATAAATTCCACCGAGTTTGTCCTCTCCGATGATATTCTCATGATAGTTGCCGGAGATGATAGGCCTATTAAGGTTGTCCGCGAGGGTAATCCGCTTGTTCTCATGGGTGACCCCATGCAGAATGGCGACCTTACACAAGAGTACTTATACTGCGAGAAGTATGGTACAGGTATCGTCCTTGCTGGTGGCAACGCCGGTATAGGCCGTTACGAAATAGCGTAAACGAATAATTCCGGGAGCTTCGGTTGAAGCTCCCGGTTTTGAATGAAAGGAGATTTCAATGCCTACAACGAGGACTGGCTCCAAGTCTAAAACACAAACTGCAGCCGTCGAGGATAGTAATGTCGTTAATAAAATTGGTGACGATACGCCGCCCTGGGGGCACAGAACCTGCGGAAGAGAAAAAGCGTTATAAGCCCAAGGCCTTCAAGCCTGACCAAATGGTAACCGTTCGCAATGGTTTCCAAGGCGAGCTTTTATACAAGAGCAAAAAGACCGGCGAGATATATAAGTGGGAGGAATTTGGTTCTGACCAAGACATGGAGATTTCGGAGCTCAAGAGCGCCAAAAAGCTCCAGCAAGAAGTTCTTCATTAACAACTGGTTCCTGTTTGATGACCCTGAGGTTGTCGATTATCTTGGCGTATCCCAGTACTACAAGTATGCTCTGAATGCCAAGAATTTTGACTCGCTCTTTGATTACTCGCCAGATGAAATTGAGGAACGTGTGGCTAAGCTTTCTAACGGCCAGAAGAAATCTGTGGCCTATAGAGCTAAGCAGCTTATAGCGGACGGTGTTATAGATTCCAACCGTAAAATCAGCGCTCTTGAAAAGAGCCTTGGTGTAGAGCTTATTGAACGGTAAGGGAGGCGGTTATATGGCTGTCTCATACGACGTCTTTGCGCACGCGTTCCTGTCAAAGGTAACGGAATACAGTTTCCCCGAAGCAGGGATTATGCCCGCAAC
>VOFD01001949.1_pt1 | contig 17452 bp, 29 predicted proteins | sample 5384101 | NCBI WGS metagenome assembly VOFD01 (sample SAMN12384723, study PRJNA508395) | human gut metagenome | isolation source: healthy gut C | host: Homo sapiens
GCTTTCATGGTAAACGACACGACAGGCTATATCCGCCTTTCCAAGTTCACCAAGACTACATACCAGGAATTTTCCAAGACGAGCGAAAGTCTTCTGTCACAGGGTATGACACGGCTCATATTCGATATAAGGGGAGAATACAGGGGGCTATTTTGACCAGGCTTTCCTCTTGTGCAATGAGTTTCTCCCGAAGGATGCCCAGATATATATATGCAGGGGCTCCACCGTGCCCGCCAGGATTTCAATGCGGACGGCAGGGGCAGCCTGCAGGACATCGGGAGGCTCGCTGTGCTTATAGACGAGGCATCCGCCTCGTCCAGCGGAATTTTCGCCGGGGCGATGCAGGACAATGACAGGGGTCATCATCGGACGCCGTTCGTTCGGCAAGGGGCTTTGTGCAGGAGCCTATAAATTTCACTGACGGCTCCGGCATCAGGCTCACTGTCGCTGGGTTCTACACCCCTTCAGGACGCTGCATCCAGAAGCCTTATTCTGACGGGACGAAATATGCCTATGACATCTATGAACGCTACAGGCACGGGGAGATGACCGATGCAGACAGCATCCAGGTGGATTCGAGCGAGGTGTATTATACGGTCAAGGGCAGGCCTGTCTATGGCGGAGGAGGGATCATTCCCGATATTTTCGTCCCCATGGACACTACCAGGGCCACAGATTTCTATATAAAGTGCAACAGGAAGGCCACCCAGATGCGTTTTGCTTCCGAGATGTTTGACAGGTACAAGTCTACACTTTCGGGCATAGACGATTTCGGGGAGCTTTCGGAATATCTTGACGGCCTTGATCTTGCCGGGAAGTTCCTTGATTTCGCCGCGCATACGGACAAAAATCGTACCGCGTCCTGGTGAATGGGAAAAGTCTGAAAGCTACATGATGCCGCAGCTGAAGGCCCTTGTCGGACGTTATTCCAAACTCGACGACGAGGCTTTCTACAGATTCTATCTTGATATAGACGAGACCGTAAAGGCCGCACTCCAGCAGAATTGATACATGAAAATTGTCCCAGATTTTTTGTTTGATGTAAAATAACTTCTATATTTGCCTTTCGAACTGTAACCGTAATACGCTTAAATGATTTCTTAACGAAATCGCAATAAAACCATAATGTTTGTATTAATTCTATAACTCGTTATGTTAAAAAAACTTTCCTCTTTAATTGTTCTGGGGGGGTATGTCTGTCGTTAATATCTTGTCATAAAGATGATGCTGCCCCTGCGAGATTCGATGTCGATACGGTCAACATCGAAATCATTTCTACCGGGCAGCTCTCTACCGGGGAAACCCCTACTGTCGCGATTATAGCGAACAAGGGCTATTCCATAGTCTCCGATGCGGACTGGCTCTCTGTAGACAAGCCTCATGGAAATGCGAGCGCTACTGTGACGGTACTTGCTCAGGAGTATGATCATGGGCAGAGCCGGACGGGCCATCTGACAGTGGCCTCTGCGGAGTTTTCGCAGCAGATTACCGTAAGACAGACCAGCGACCCTTTCCCTGCTTTCGGTTACATCTATTACGAAGATGATTTCTCTTGGGTTACCCCTTATGCCGAGGCTTTAGGGGCGGGAGACTATATTGCTACTGCCGATCCTGGTGCCTCTGCTCCCAATGTCGGTTCAAAAGCCGAAGCCGGCGATGTTGATGCCGTGGCTTTCATGGCGGAGTTTGACGAGAGGGGTTATGCTGTCCTCAAACCCGAAGACAACACCATGTATCTCATGACGCACTATCTGAAGTTTTGCCGGACAGACTATAACAACGGACTTATCCTGCCGGCAATAGATTTCAGCGAGACGGGGAGACTTCGTCAAATGTACAGCTGACATTTGATTTTGCCGGCCATATGTCCGGGAAACTTTATGTAGATGATATCCGTATGGTAGTAGAGGTCATGTCAGGAGACGGTCAGATTGAGACCTCATCAGGAACCATGTCTGACATCAGCGATGCATTTTACTCCTTCACAGAAAGACGGTGAAGCCAAGTGGACCTCTGCTTCAGTGAATATCTACGGTATCTCGTCAAATACCGAACTGGTCATCCGTCATGAAAATCTGGATGCTACCGGTGTCCACAGATTCCATCTGGACAATATCAGAATGGTCAAAATTCCAGCCAAGCAATAAATCAATCAACAAACCTTATGAACAGCAGAAATAAATTGGCGGCCGGTATTCTGGCCGCAGTGTTCACCATGATGCCTCTGGTGTCATGCCAGGAGGATTACGGCGAGCGGATCCGTTTATCGATGTTCCTGAAGCGGATATTACCGTAGACTATAGCGGACTGAACTCTGCAGGAAAGATTCCCAGGAGTGGAGATAGGCAGCAATATATCATGGGCGATTACCGCATATCCCGATTGGGTGACTCGAGCAGACTTGCTTCAGACCGCGGCAGATTTCACATATACTTTGTCTGCGATGAGAATCTGACCGGCGATGACAGGACAGGGACGGTTACTGTTGCAGGGCGGGAATCGAAAAAGTTTCAGGATTATACAGTCGTTGAAAATAGAGACCCTTGAACTCAGTCAGACCGAATTTTCAGTAGGAGGGACGGCAGGCTTCCGTCAAGACAGATCCCGTCATTCTATATTCTTGAGGTCAACAGCAAATGGACGGTCGATGCTCCGGAATGGATTACACTGAGCCTTGAAGAAGGAGAGGCAGGAAAATACATTTCTGTTTCTCTCGATGTGGCAGTCAATGACTCCAGATCAGCCAGGACAGGAGATGTCGTTTTTACGGCGGGAAGCAGATCTGAAACAGTGAAAGTGCGCCAGGCAGTCGATGGCATTGACCTGGGTGAGTCCATTGTAAGCGTTGACAGGTACGGATATAGGGATGATTCCTCCGAGGCTACGCTCTCAGTCGATTCCAAACAGCCGTGGACAGCGGCTCCGTCAGTTTCCTGGATAGAGGTTTCTCCTTCTTCCGGAAACGGAGGAACGGTAGAGAACGTTACGATAACCGTATTATCGGAAAACACTGATGCCCAGGTACGCAGCGGATATGTCACGTTTACCAATTCAAACGGCATTACCGCATCTGTGGAAGTCAGGCAGTCTACTACCGCATATGAAGATGACAATCTGTTTTTCAAGGATGACTTTTCATGGCTTTCTCCTTATATACAGCAGTATAATGCCAAGCACAGCAAGCCTGTAGGTGATGCCGTAGGTTCAGGAGGAAAAGTGCCACCGCTCCTAATGTATATGCCAGCGGGACATGGAGCATTTTTGAAGCTTTCGTGACTGAATTTACCGAAAGGGGATATGTTGATATCAGGCATATCGATGGAACTTATGAGTGTCTTTATATGCAGGATGCCTATCTGAAAATGGGTAAGGGAGATTATCATACCGGATTGAAACTGCCTGTTGTGGAAGAGATGCCGGAAGGCGGGAATGCGCTTCTGATCTTTGACTGGTGTGCACAGATGACAGGATCCGGCAATATCGACAAGCTTACCCTTACCGTCGAGACGGAGAACGGAGGAACCGTAGTCACTCAGATGCCGATAGTACCTGATCAGGTAAAAGGCGAACTGAAATGGCAGACGGTTACGGTACGTCTGGAAAAACCTCGGCGCCTCATCAGTGATATCCATACGTCCGACACAGATGTGGCTTGAGAAAGGTGAATCTCCTAACCAGCAGAGGTGGTATATAGACAACATCAGGATTGAACGGGCTAACTGACCTTTAATATTGAAATTATGTATTCTATAGATAAGATTAAAGCTTTTTGCGGCTTTGTATTGATGACCATTGTCTTTATGGTGGCGAGTCCGCTGCCTGTATCGGCGCAGTCCCTCTCCATATCAGGCCAGGTGCTGGACAATACCGGGACTCCTCTGGCCGGGGCATATGTCATGGTGGACGGTACGTCCGCCGGTACCCTACGGATATTGACGGACATTTTCTCGATAACGGCGGACGAGGGTTCCCTCCTGCGCTTCTCTTTCATAGGCTTTCTCGACCATGAACAGAAGGTAGACGGGAAAAAAGACTGTCCTGCGCATAGTGCTGCAACCTGACAGCCAGACTCTTGAGGGAGACTGTCGTCATTGCTTACGGTACATTGGACAAGAAGGGAGATCACCTCGTCCATCACTTCACTGAAGGCGGATGACCTGGTGGCCGGACTCGGAGGCTCTACCATAGCCACGGTCCTGGAGGGCAAGATACCGGGGCTGACCATCTCAAGAGACGACAGCCCCAACAGCTCGAACGGCTTCCAGCTCAGGGGTGTGGCTTCGGTCAATGCAAGCCAGGGTCCACTTTTGTGGTTATAGACAGGATTCCCGGTGGAGATTTCCGGGCTCTGAACCCTGAGGACATAGAGTCCATTGATGTGCTGAAGGATGCTTCTGCAGGAGCAATATACAGGACCAGGGCTGCAGGAGGAGTGATCCTGATAACAACCAAATCAGCAAGGCAAGGCAGGATTACAGCGACATATACCGGAGGTTCTCAGCCGGATGCAGAAAGCCCTTTAAGCGACTGTGGATCAGTTCCCTTGAAGACAGCGCGATCCGGGACGGCTTCCAGCATCTCCGGGACAGCTCAGAGTTTGACCGGCTTTATGAAGCGGCGCTCAGCCGCTCAAAGGCAGACTGGATTGTCGGAATCAATGGGACGAGGCTTTTTTCCACTCTGCATCACAAAAAGCTGGTGGTTGGGCGTGTCCAGACCCCTACGCTTGCCATGCTGGTCGAGCGCGACGGAAAGATTACCACTTTCCGCAAAGAGAAGTATTTCAATGTCCATATTCAGAAGGATAGCCTGAAAGCCAGCTTGGAAAAGCTCAAAACCGAAGAAGAGGCAAAAAAGGATTGCGGCGGCTTGCGATAAAAAGCAAGCCTCCGTTTCTTTCTCTCAAGAAGGAGCGAAAGACAGTAAACCCACCTAAGCTCTATGATCTGACCACCTTGCAGCGGGAAGCAAACCGCTATTTCTCGTTTACCGCCCAGCAGACCCTTGATTTAGATCAATCCCTCTATGAAAAGAAGCTGCTGACCTATCCGCGAACTGACAGCCAGTTCATCACCGATGACATGGAAGGGACAGTCCGACAGGTTATCAGCATCCTTTTCCGGAAGCTGCCTCTGTTTGATGGCGTTGCGTATACTCCCGACATTGATCGTATCAGCAATAACGCAAAGGTTACGGATCACCATGCCATCCTTCCCACGGTTCAGGTGGAGACGCTGGACATTGCAGAGCTGCCGGAGTCTGAGCAGAAAATTCTTCGTCTGGTTGCTACACGCCTGATTTGTGCCACCGGAGAAAAACACATCTATGATGAGACCACCATGACTGTTTCCTGTGAAGGCTCTCTGTTTACGGCCAAAGGGAAAACCGTTGTGCAGGACGGATGGAAAGGCATTGAGCTGCGGTTCAAGGCAACGCTCAAAAGCAAGGAGAAAGAAGAGCCGGAGGCCGTGCTTCCCGAGGTTTCCGAGGGCGACATCCTTCAAAATGTCGTATCCAGTGTTTCCGAGCATTTTACAAGCCCTCCCAAAGCATTTACCGAAGACACTCTTCTCTCGGCAATGGAGAGCGCCGGAAATGAGGCGTTTGACGCTGAAACGGAGAAAAAGGGCTTGGGTACTCCAGCTACCCGTGCCGGGATCATCGAGAAACTTGTGAAAGGAGGATTTGCTGAGCGCAAAGGAAAATCACTCATTCCCACCAAAGACGGCCTGAATCTTGTCTGTGCCCTGCCGGAGCAGATCACATCTCCTGTCATGACTGCGGGTGGGAAAATACCCTGATGCAGATCGAGCGTGGCAATGCGGATGCAGATGCTTTCCTGTCCGGGATTGCTGCCATGACATCGGAACTGGTAAAGGCATACCCGTTCCTTTCTGACGCCGAGGCTTCCCGATTTGACACGGCACGGGAAACGGTTGGAAAATGCCCTCGCTGCGGTTCGCCGGTCTATGTTGGCAAGGGAATTTCTATTGCTCCAATCGTGAGTGTTCGTTCTGCCTGTGGGAAGATAATAAATTCTTTTCCAGCAAGAAAAAAGAAGCTGACCAAAAAATAGCGAAGGAATTACTTGATAAAGGCTGGTGCAGAGTAACGGGCTTATACACCCCCAAAAAGCCGCAGCTTTACGATGCTGTGATACGGCTGGATGACACAGGCGGCAAGTATGTCAGTTTCAGAATGGAGTTTGTCCGATGAACCGCCCGAAGTATGTTGCCTCTTGCAGCGGAGGCAAAGACAGTGTGGCAACCCTGCTGCTGGCGGCTCAGCATAATGAGCCGCTTGATGAGGCGGTATTCAGTGAGGTAATGTTTGATCACGCGCTAAGCGGTGAAGTCCCGGAACACCGGGACTTCATCTATGACCGCCTCAAGCCCTACTGCGAAAACCAGCTCGGCATCAAGTTTACGGTACTCCGAGCGGACAAGACCTACGACGATGTGTTTCATCACATCATTGTCCGTGGTCCCCATAAAGGCCAGAAACGCGGTTTTGTCTGGCCGGGGATGTGTGCGGTAAACCGTGACTGCAAAGTCCCTCCCATTCGTAAATATAACGCGACGCTTTCCCCGGACACCATCAGCTATGTAGGGATAGCGTCAGATGAACCGCAGCGTCTTGCACGGCTGGAAGGCACCAATAAGGTAAGCTTGCTTGATAAGTACGGCTATACCGAAGATGATGCGCTAAAACTATGTGCGGAGCATGGCCTGTTATCTCCCATCTACGATCATTGCAGGAGAAACGGCTGTTGGTTTTGCCCCAATGCCAGCGATGCTGAACTGAGGCATATGCTTGAAAAGCACCCCGATCTGTTTGACCGGCTGCTGGAATGGGAGACCGAAGATAATGTCTTCCACCGCAGAATCACACGAAGAGAAACCCCGTCTGAACTCAAGGCTCACCTTTTGCGGCCAGATCAGACGGGGCTTTCTTCATCCAAAAAGGAGGTGCATTGATTGGCTGAAAACAAAAATGCGCAGCAAGTCCGTGAGATCACAGACAAGCTGGAACAGGGCATCAAGGAGTTGTTTGAATCGGAACGATTCAAGGAATATCTTCGCACAATGTCCAAGTTCTATAATTATTCCTTCAACAACACGCTGCTCATCGCCATGCAGAAACCGGAGGCCACTTTGGTTGCCGGATATACTGCATGGCAGCGGAATTTTGACCGTCATGTGATGAAGGGTGAAAAAGGCATTCGGATTCTTGCTCCTGCCCCTATAAGACGCAAATGGAGATGGAAAAAATCGATCCCAAAACGAAGAAACCGGTGCTGGATGCGGACGGTAAGCCTGTCACAGAGATGGTCGAAGTCATGCGTCCTGCTTTCAAGGTGGTCAGCGTTTTTGATGTCTCTCAGACCGAAGGAAAGGAGCTTCCTGACATCGTGGTGGACGAGCTGAAAGGAACCGTAGAGAATTATACGGCATTCTTTGAAGCCCTCCGTCAGATTTCCCCGTCCCGATTGGGTTTGAGGACATTTCCGGTGGTGCAAAGGGATATTACCATCTGGAAGACCGGCGTATTGCCATTCAGGAGGGTATGAGCGAGATCCAGACCGTAAAGACGGCCATCCATGAAATCACACACGCGAAGCTCCATGCCCTCGATCAGCCGGAACCTGAGCCGAAGTGGAAGCTGGTTATGGTCAGTGAAGGCGGCACCACGCATGACTACCGGACAGGTTTTGAAAGTGAAGTTGACGCATTGGCTGCTGCGGAAGCAGATGACTGGCGGTATGTGGATGAAAACCGGTTTGAGTGGAGGCTTGAGGTCACAGAAGACCTCTCCGAAATCCAAGCACAGAAAAAGACCGCCGCACTAAGGAGGTCGAGGCAGAAAGCGTCGCCTATACCGTCTGCCAGCGGTACGGTATTGAAACCTCTGATTATTCCTTCGGCTATATCGCCGGTTGGTCCTCCGACAAGGAGACCAAGGAGCTGAAAGGCTCGCTGGAAACCATCCGCAAAACGGCGGCTGAGATGATCGAAGGCATTGATGAAAAGCTCAAGGTATTACTTGCCGAAAAGGAAGCAGAAGTTGAGTGTGAGGCAGAGTATCCTCCAAGAGATGAGGGGATTCCCGTCTACCGTCAGACTGCAAGCTACGCTCTTGAAGCGGATGAACTGGATATTTACCATGCTTCCTATGATGCAAATGTGGCCTGTAAAGAGACCATTGAATATGCCATCAGCAGCCACTATGCAGATAACCGCCTTGCTGCCGAAGCTGCGGTCACAAGTGTTTTGGAGCAATTCTCCCCGGAACGGGTTCAGTATGTGCTTGCCAACACCATCCAGCAGAAAGCTCATGATGGCCGGATCTCAGAGAAACACAAAGCGTGGGCATCCGGTATGGAGGTATGTCCAGAAAATGCGGCTTTCTTTGTTGTCGATCAGGCAAATCCCGGCCTGACAAATCTGTTTATCACAGAGTTTCAGCGTCAGATGGATGTACGGGAACAGAATGCACTTACTTCTGAGGAATCCAGAGACCCGGAGGTAGTTGCTTGGGAACGGGACGAGATCACCTCGTTTACGGTCAAGGTTGAAGGTGCAGTCTCCCGTTGCATCAGAGAAGCCTTTACAATCCGCTGCGGCCAAGCATAAGCTCACGCCCGAGGAAAAGCAAATCAAGGAAGCGGTCATGGATACGCTGAAAGCACGGATTGCCCATGCCAATGATGGGATGCTGGCGACCTATAAGTCATCGGATCAGTCGTTCCGCACCATGATGCAGTACAAGGTCAGAATTGAGGGCAATCAGGTGATTCAGAACGGCGAACCACTGTTCGCGATCCACCGGCGCTTTTCCTCCCGCAAGACACAGGGCTGCTATCGGGAGCTGCTGCCGAAGCTGGAATATATCCGTCAGGAAAAGGTTCAGGATACCCGTCGTGAAAAGCCCTCCACCCGTGACCAGCTCAAGGCTGCTGCAAGGTCAAAGCCGGAACGGTCTGCCCCGGCAAAATCCAAAAAGCATGAGATGGGATTGGAGTGATGGATATGAGAAAGAAGACGGATGTGGACATTTATGAAGAGCTTTCCAAACTCGTCGATACCCATGTCAAGCACTACAAAGAAGACTTTGACCTTGACCAGCGGTTGATTATGCAGGCCGCAAAATCAGAACTGCCCGAAGACAGGACGCTCATCTGGTTTTGCCGGGAGTGTGGTACGCACTGCCTCCGGGAAAGCCAAGCCTTTGTGCGGGATACCCGCGAACACACTACCCTGCGGTTTTACGCGGAGCAGTCCGGCGAAGCCATCACTGCCCGTATCATCGTCCCCAAATTCGTAAAAGGCAAAAAGGTTATGGGAGATGTGTATGAGGTCAATTTCCGTGATCTGGCGTTCAAGGTTGCACAGGATTCCATCTCTCCGGCAATGACCCGTATGGCCTTTTCAGATGGATTTGAACAGGAAGTCCCGTTCCACAAAAGTCTTCGTCAAGCGGAGGTGCTGGTGCAGGAGCATGGAAAGATTACTTCTCTCCATGTAATTCCCGTGGATAAGGAAGCACTTGCAGACCTTTTGGAACAGCAAAAGCATCGCCGTGAGCGCTTGCCCGAAGCTGCAAGCGAGGAAAAGCTTCGTTCTTTGCCAGTTGCGGATTATCGCAGATATGAGGCTATTAAAAAGGATCACCCGGATGCGCTCGTCTGCTTTGCGCAGCATGATTATTTTGAGCTTTATGGCGATGACGCCAAGAAAGCTGCTCCGTTGCTCAGTGCGAAACTGTTGGACAAAAAATCCGTGGGCAACCCCCGCTGCCTGTGACGGGTTTCAAAGCAGGAATTGTGGGTAGCTGCCTCCAAGAAACTTTGGAAAGCGGGGCATGATGTGCTGCTTATAAAGGATGGAGAAGTCTTCAAGGACTTGAAAGCCGCTGATTTTATTCCCGTTGGAGCTGAACTTCACATTGACGGTATCCTGAGCCGGGTGGAAAAGGTGGATTTTCAGGCTGGCCGTGTGGCGCTGGCAAATATCGAGCAGCGGGATCATCCGGTGCCATACAGTGAATCGTTAGATTATGTCCGAAGCTGTGTGGAGGATGCAGGGCTTGCCATCTATGAAGAACCGCGCAAGCAACGCAAAGAGGCCAGCCGTTCTTCTGTCCGGGATAAACTGAAAACCGTTCGGAAAGAGGCGGCTGCGCAGACACGCAGCCCCGTCAAGGCCAAAGGGAAAGGAAAGGGAGTTATAAATATGCCGTTATTCACCGTAGAAGAGATCAACTTCATGAGCTACTTTGACACATCCAGCCGTCATGCGCTCATCCGTGATATGGAAAATACCCCGTTGAGCGCTATGGATGAGGAAATGTCTGAGATGCTGTATCGCATGGTTAAGCGGCTCAAAAATATGTCGGATGAAGAGTTTTCGGCGCTTTATATTGCACCGGATGCTCTGATGGATTGAAAGGAGGATGTCTATGCCTGTTCTGGATGGAAACTTTGAAGCCTTTGTCACCAACCTCGGCAAGTACAACGAAGGTGAACTGGTTGGTGAATGGGTCAAATTCCCCATTTCTGCGGAAGAGATGCAGAAGGTGTTTGAGCGGATCGGGATCGGTGCGAAGGACGAGTTCGGTCAGCCATACGAGGAATGGTTCATCACCGACTATGAGTGTCCTGTTTCCGGGGTCTATGATATGCTCGGGGAATATGAAAACCTCGACAAACTCAACTATCTTGCCGCCCGGATTGATGAGATGGACAAGTGGGATCAGGAGAAGTTCGCGGCAATTATGGAGGCCGGATGTGATGAGGTCAGCGACATTGATGACCTTATCAATCTCACCTACAATCTGGATTGCTATGACATCATTCCTGATGTCCATGATGAGTCTGATTTGGGCTACTACTATGTCCACGAGGCCGGTATCTACGAGGAAAAGGATCTCGGTCCCTTGGCAAATTACATCGACTATGAGCGTTTTGGCCGGGATATTCGGATGGATGAAGGTGGCCGTTTCACCGACGCGGGATATATCCGCAGCACCGGTGATAGCTGGAACCGGTATTTTGACGGTTCTCTGGATGACATCCGGATGAATACCGGATCACCGGAAGCGGCGAAGAACTGGAAAAGGACGAAAAGCTGCTTGCCGTGGTTGTGGAGCCGGGAAAACAGGCTGAGTTCAGAGACATCGACTCCGGCCTTGAATCCCTGCAAGGGCTGGTGGGCGGCGATATTCAGGCCATCTACCCCTATGATGACCCGGTGGCAATTATCTGCAATGACGAGGGTAAGCTCCAAGGTCTCCCGCTTAACCGCGCCCTGCGTGATGAAAGTGGAGAGATCTATGATATTGTTGCCGGGACATTTGCGATTGTCGGTTTGACCGATGACAGCTTCGGCTCTCTGGACGGCGATCTTGCTATCAAGTATGCTAACCTTTTTAAGCAGCCGGAGCAGTTTGCAAAAATCGGCGACAGGATCGTTGCTATCCCGATGATCTCCGAAGAGCAGAAAGAACAGGCTGGCCGAGAACAGAAGGATTTTTGAAGTGAATATGGATACCTCCGGCCTTGCGGTCTCCGGCCATGTAGGAACATGGCATACCATTGACCATCGTGAGGTAGACGGTGCGGCCTTCTATCTCATGGAGCACGATACTTTTGGAGATGATGCAGCGTGTATCATTGTGGATGAGCGCGGGAAGCTGGTTCTGGATCAGGTCTACGATGGATTTGACGAGCAGACGATGGAACTGCTGCATCAGGAGGTTATGCCGATTGACAGGATGCCGGATGAATCTGTTACGGTGGATGACATGAAGGCATACGGCTACGCATGGGGCGGGATGCTTCCGATGCGTGAAGAGGCTGCGGTTGAGGTTATGAAGAGCTGCACCGTCTTCCGACTCTACGGCGACAATACCGAAAGCCGGGTGCAGGATGCCAGTGAACTCAAGGATCATGCTCAGAAGGGCGGCTTGTTCGGTGTTGAGAAGGTGGAATGGAAGGCCGCACTGGAACGCGAAAACTACCTCAAGTCTGCGGAGATGTCTACCGAGGATGACTATGGAATGATTGATGGAATCATCAACAATGGTCCCAAGGAAGACAAAAGTGCTGAGCGCAGCGGTAAGTCCTCGATTATGGACAGACTCAAGGCTGCGAAATCCGAGCCGCAAAAGAATAAACCGGCACCTCACAAGGAATCCAAAAAGGAGCACGAGCTATGAGCAGAAGCCAGAAGTGGAAGGATGAGTGGGCGTTTTTCTTGGGGACACTGGTAGGCGCAGATATGCCGATCTTTGCCGACGCTGCATCCATGACTGTAAGCAGAGCTTTCGTGCTGAGGTAATCGTCTGCCCGGGGTACATTTCAAAGCGATCTGGTTCTCTCGACAAAGCGAAGGATTACTGTTGTGATAAAGGGTGAATATCGCGGATTTTTCTCTCTTATAAGCGGTTCTGGAAAAGTGTCCCGTATGTTTTTCCTGTCTTCGGGCGGAAAAGTGAAAATGTCAGGATAAAGGTCGATTTTCAATGAAAAGTTAATAGCCTCAGTCGATGCCCTTTCGAGGGTGTCGGCTGAGGCTATTTTTTTTGCGTTTTTATTCTTTAGAACGACAACTTGCTCTTTCGCTTCTGTATGAAATAGCAGTTCCTATTTATACTATCTTTAGCGCAAGCTCAAGTTCTAAAGAAGGAGGTGGTACGATGGATGCTAAGGCAGTCGGGCAGCGGATTAAAACTGCAAGAGAAAAGAAAAATCTGACACAAGAAGATCTTGCAGCTCTTGTCGATATTAGCCCAACTCATGTGAGTGTGATCGAGCGCGGCACAAAAATTCCACGAATGGATACCTTTGTCGCAATCGCCAATGTCCTTGAGGTATCTGCGGATTCTTTGTTGGTTGATGTTGTGGATCACGCGACGAAAAGTGTTGCTACTGAGCTTTCTGCCGCCATCGAGAATCTCCCACACGATGAGAAAATGCGAATACTCAAAGTAGTAAGCGCGTTAATTGAAAAGTGATTGTTGGAAGAGCTACTGGCTCTTCCAATCTTTTTTTTCTGTCATTCGACAAAGTATATGGGACTTCGACATTCTTTAGATTGTATACTCGTCCTAAAGAACAAGTGCTAATTCTAAAGATGGAGGACAGAAACAAATGAAAGACTTCAAGGAAATTCTTGAAAAGATTGCTAAGGAGAACGGCACAACCCCAGAAAATGTTTTGCAGGAGATGCAGCGTGCGATTGATGAAGCATACGATCACCATGATGGAAGCGCACAGCCTTTATGGGATATGATGACCTTCAAAGGTGACAGGCCAACACCGGAAGAATTTATTTTGCAGATCGCAATGATGATGGATCAGGGCAATGGTATGTTACAGTAATACAGAAGCTCCCCTGCAAGTTTGCAGGGGAGCTTGTCTTATATTTGCGCAAGAAGCTTGTCTCTATAAGTGGAATCAAAAACCGCTTGGTGGAAGTCGAGCGCACGGTGCTCAAAACAAAGCTTTTCTCCCAACTTCGTTAATGGGTGATTTAGGAGCGTTCTGGATATTCCTGTTTGATTGATAAATCTCGCCCATGAAAATGCTTCGGCTACAACATCTGTTTTTGCGGCTAAAGGAACAAGGCTCTTTGCTAATCGTACCGCAGCCATGCTTTCTATGCTCTGTGGTGTAGCGTTAATATAAGGGTCAAGTTCCACAGACAGAATGGAGTCGATTTTCATAAAATGCTCTTCATCGTTTCTGGTGAGGGTGACTGCAAGATCCATTTTACCGCTCGGCACATTGATATATTCTGCCAACTCAAGTTCATGTGGAAGCCCACCTATGGTTGCTTCAAATTGAAACATTTGGCAGATGCAAGCAGATTGTTCAGAATACTCATCCTTGTCCAGAAAGCCAATAGGGTTATACTCAACGCAATCCCACGCAAGATGCCCTTCCTCTGTAAGCTTGGCAATTTGATTAAGTAAAATCCGTTCTTCCTGCCTCATAATTTCATCCATCATAGTGCTACCCCTCCGTTCTGTAAGTCACTTGTGCTTAAATTCCAAAACTACTTCACCTTCGGGAATGAACATCTGCATAGTTCGTATGTGTTGCGCCATAAACTGCTTTTTCTCTGCCTCGCTCATTTCAATGCGAGTTGTACGAAGAGCTTCTTCAAACATGGTATTCACATTGAGCTGCACTGCTTTGTCTATGTACCGGTACATCTCCTTATAAAGAGCACTCATTTTGATGTCCTCGGAATCCCCAGAGTAGAAGTCATCTATGTAACAGTAGAAGATACCCGCGTTCAAAAGAGCATTCCTCAAATCGGGGCTGCTGTGGCCTCGCTCTATCATGACCAAGAAGCGTGCTTCGGACAGGGAACTGATAAGCCCCCAATAATCTGAATCACTGGACACGATTACAAAGGAATCAACATTATTTTTTGTAGTGCTCTGACAAGCTCTGGCAGTCAGCATAATGTCCACAAAGGGATTTGTTCTGCTTGACCCGTTCAATCAAAATGTGTTCGACGGGGATTTTTGGTGAAGCTTTTCAAGGATTCGCCAAGCTGATGCAGTGTGGACATCATCAAATAGGATAATGGAAGCTATTTTTTTCGTATGCTGATAATCAAGGCTTTTCAGCGTGGCGCATAGCTTATATGGATCGGAATTTTCGCAATCGACCACCAGAACTACCTTTTCACTTGTGGCAATGAACTCGTAAATGCTCCCCTTTATGTAACTTCCAGCATCAGAAACTTTACTGTATTCGGTAAAGTGATCGTCATGCCATTGATATAGGAGCGTGACAAACTTTTTATCGTTATACAGAACATTGCCTTCGTCCTTCGGTGCCCAGTTCATATACACCTGATATGGATAGCAAGCCCTGTACTGATAATAAAGAGAAGCTGCCGCCTTCGTTCCGCTTTCTTGCAGCCCGTCCGGCATGATAAAGAGTTCCTTTAGATATTGCCAGTTTATCCACAAAGGAAAATATTTTTTGCAGTTGTTGATTCGGTCTGAGATCAGACGGTTAATCTCAACGATGTGCTGGTATAGTTTTTTGCTGGAATTTTTGAAAAATGAGACACCATCCAGTCGAAGTTGTTCGATGCTCTCCGGTGGGATGTACTCTGGCATAGAGAGAATGCTTCTGTACTCCGACACCATTTTCCCATTGATGTGTTTGAAATTCCTCTCAATCGCCGTTCTGATAATGCAAAGATGTCGGATTATTCTGGCTGCTTTCTCTTGTTCCAGTTTTTCGTAGACTTCAAGTTTCGGAGCTTCATGCTCATTTTCAAAGATCCGCTTCGGAACACCAAGCAAATAGGCAACCTTCGATACGATTTCGTAGGTGCTGTTTCTGTAAGTGACCTAATCTTCATTCGATGTCATGTTAGCAAGAGGCTCGTGATTTTGGACATCCATAAGCGTTCCCTTACCTCTCTACATCGTCGTGTCTGCTCGGAAGGCTCTCGTAAAAATTCCTCAGTTCATCAAGGCTTCTGGTCTTATTCTTGATGGGAAGAGAAGCCCATGTTACATCATGGTATCTCTCAGGAGGTTCATCTCTCAGTCTTCGATCAATGATACAGACGATGCCTGTGTCCGTAAAATTACGAATCAATCTCCCGATCCCTTGCTTGAGTTTAATAACCATCTCAGGAACACGCACATCCATTAGTGGATCTTTGGCAATAGAAGCCTTGTATTCAATAATGGGATCTGGCACAGGAAAAGGAAGACGGAAAATTACGACATTGGACAGGCTTTTTCCCTCAATACTGATGCCTTCCCAGTATGCACCGGTTCCAAGCAACACGGAGTTAGTATTCTCTTTGAACTCATTGAGCACATGATCCTGAGAAGAGCCAGACTGTTGCATCAAAACTTTATATGGCAAATCCGTCTGACTCAGGATTGAGTAGACCTCTTCCATATCACTCTTCGCGGTGAAGAGTACCAAGGCTTTGCCGCCAGAGATGTCAAGGACATCGAGCAAGCGCTTCACTCCCTGCTCTATAAATGCCTCATGCTCTCTGGTTGGGTGCGGCAAATCGTCACAATAGTAAATCATGGAATGTTCGTCGTAGGGATAAGGTGAAGGTTTCGGCTCGGACAAGCAGCCATGTTCATCAGTCGGAAAGCCCGTGTTGCTGATAAAATAGGCATACTGTTCCTCAAGGCTCCCATCAGTAGCATTTGTCAGCGTTGCCGAAGTCAGAATTGTATGAGCACTGCCATTAAAATAGAGACGGTTAGTAATTTCTCTGGTATTTTTTGGGGCAATAGACAAGCTCAGCCTGACTCCCTTTGCGTTCAATCCAAAGAAGGTAGTCATCCAAATCCTCCATCATCTCTGCGAGGTTTTTCACTTCGATCGTCAAGTTCATCCGAAGCAGCAGTTGACCGGTTATTAAAGTCATAGCTGGCATACACCTGAATACTGAGAGCTGCGCTTTTTATTGCGCTGCACATGGATTTGAGCAAATTGATGGATTCCAAACTTCCGTCAAAGAAGAAGCGGTCTGCATAGCGCATATCTTGCTGTGAATTGCTTATTTGTTGCTGCATCTGCGCCTTGAGGGAATCAAAGAATGTGCGGATTCTCCTTTGCGCTTCGTTGGTTTCTTTGTATACATTCTGCCGGTCTGCTGGTTTTATTTCTTTGGTTGCACTTTGGATAAGCCCAAGAATTTTACTCTGATTAACGCGCTCTGTCGTAGCGCTTCGGACCTTATCGTCTAAATTATGCGCTTCGTCCACAACAATCAGTTCGGCTTCACGATTGATTAAACCGTCTTGTCCGCGACGCAGCTGCCGAAGGTGTGCCGTTAGAAAATCCTGATTACATAGCACAATGCCTTTGGTATACCGTAATTGTGAGCGGATAGCGTAATAGAGGCACTTCTTCTCGCAGGAACCGCAATTTCTCATGCTGAATCGCTGGATATTTACCTTGTCCCAGATACTTTGCGGCAAAGAACTCGAAAATTGCTTCCGCTCCTGAAAACCCTGCTCGATCCCGTCTGTAAGTTCTTTTTGGGATGACTGCATCCTCCATATTTATATTTCATTTGCTCGCTTATGGCAAAGATAGTGCGTCTGACCTTTTGCAAGAATGACTTCTGGCTGCGTGTTCAGAAGAGGCATAACGTCGTGGACATCATTCCAGAGTTGCTCCTGGAGGGCAATCGTAGAAGTGGCAACGATCACCGGCTTTTTTTTCATTTTTTGTTGTAAAGCAGGGCTGGCACCAAATACCCAAAAGATTTTCCGATTCCGACACCTGCCTCGACAGCAAAGTGCTGATTATGGATGAGAGCATCTATAATCTCAAAAGACATATCTTGCTGCCCTTCCCGCATTTCAAACCCGTGTGCAGGGGCGACATCCCAGAAAAACTCTGTTACACTTTTTCCAATCGCTTGTAAATCGGCCTTCCGCC
>VOFD01001930.1_pt1 | contig 17445 bp, 21 predicted proteins | sample 5384101 | NCBI WGS metagenome assembly VOFD01 (sample SAMN12384723, study PRJNA508395) | human gut metagenome | isolation source: healthy gut C | host: Homo sapiens
TTTCCCATTTGGCGCGAATACGAAAGTTTCCTCTCCCCTGAGTATAGTTGGCCAAAATGGTCGCAAAACTGTCAATTATAATACCTCCGGTCGGGAAATCAGGCCCTTTTACCTTTCGGACCAGCGGCTCTATTTCAACATCGGGCTTTTCAATCAGCAGCAGCAAAGCGTCACAAACTTCAGAAAGGTTGTGAGGCGGGATGTTGGTGGCCATACCAACGGCAATGCCGGCAGAACCGTTGCAGAGCAAATTGGGCACCGCACCGGGCATAACGACAGGCTCGGACTCTTCGCCATCATAGGTGTCGCGAAAATCGACAGCATCGTCGTTGAGCCCTTCCATCAAAGCCATGGCAAATTCGGTCAGCCGCGCTTCAGTATAACGCATGGCAGCGGGATTATCTCCGTCGATGTTGCCGAAATTGCCCTGTCCGTCCACCAAAGGATAACGGACGGAAAAATCCTGTGCCAGACGGCACATGGCGCCGTATACCGCAGTATCGCCGTGGGGGTGATACTTACCGATAACATCGCCGACAACGCGGGCGCATTTTTTGAACCCCGATTTGGGATCCAGATGCAGCTGGCGCATTGCAAACAGCAGACGGCGGTGAACCGGTTTCAGGCCGTCTCGAACATCCGGCAGCGCACGGTCGACAATGGTTGACATTGCATAAGAAAGATAGCGGGTGCTCAATTCTTCAGCCAGAGCAACGTTTTTTATTTTTTGTTCAAATTCGGGCATGTAACATCCTTAGGGCTAGCATTTCGGCTGTTATTTAACAATTTCCGCCAAATTAACACGGGTCGGCGGAAATTTCAAGCCGTGAGATGCAAAAAAGTTTTTATAGAGGAAAAACTCGGTCATATTGAGCAAATCAGCCAATTCAGGAGGCTGGGGACGGTAATTTTGCTCCAAAATGAAACGAGGATATTTATAAAGCCGGTTTTATACGGCTCACCGGCTTCAAAGGCAAACGGCCTTACCGGTTTTGGGCGAAACATAAGTCAGATTTTCGGTCGTGCCGGTGGCCGAACATTCACTCAGATCCAAACCTATTCCCAAATACTCGAGAAGATAAAATTCAAAATAAGCATAGTGTGTTAACCAATTATCTTCATTTATAAGATTAAAAAAACTTTCTATATAGTAGAAAAATCGCTCTAAGTTGTCCATTTCAGGCAGGCAGGCATTCAGCAGGGAGCAAAGCGATGTCAGCGTACGAAGTTTGTTTCCGTCTCCTAAAAAGTTGACCGCAGAGGGTGTGATTAACTCGGTACGCAAGCTCAGCATATTATCATCGACCCGGGCATAAGCCTCTATTTTCAACTGATTGCCAAGCTGATAAACAGGAAGATTTTTTTTGGAAAGGCAGTTTTTGACAAAGCCGGTGACTTTGCCGTGGCCACGCGTCAAAACGCTGAGGATGAGCGAACTCTCCCCATGTTTTCGCATATTAATGATGTATCCGTCGTCAGCAAACTGCATATTCGTTTTTTCCAGCCGGGTTGTTATTTTCGTTTTGGTATGGACACCAGCGAGATAAAAAGAGCCGCATCGGAAACAATCGCGGCTCTTTTTAGTTCTTACCCGGACTTAATACGGCTTTACAATCGTTTTGGTAATCTTGTCGTAAGCCTGGAGTTCGCTTAATACCCGCTTCATTTCATGCAGGGGTATCATATTCGGCCCATCAGACAAAGCAACGTCAGGATTATCATGGGTTTCAATGAACACGGCAGCAACACCGACGGCAACCGCGGCACGGGCCAGAACCGGCGCATATTCCCGTTGTCCGCCCGAGGTTCCGCCCTGCCCGCTGGGCTGCTGAACCGAATGAGTGGCATCAAAGACAATCGGACATCCGGTGTCCTGAGCCATTTTCGGCAACCCGCGAAAATCGGTTACCAGCGTATTGTAGCCGAAACTGGTTCCGCGATCGGTCAGACAGACGTTCATATTTCCGGAATCTTCAATTTTCTTCGCGACGTTTTTCATATCCCAAGGAGCGCAGAACTGGCCTTTTTTTACATTAATGACCTTTCCGGTTTTGGCAGCGGCGACCAACAAATCAGTCTGCCGACATAAAAAGGCCGGAATTTGCAAGATATCGACATGCGGCGCTACGACGGCACACTGCTCTCTTTCGTGGATATCGGTGACAATCGGAATGTTGTCGTAAAGCTTTTTGATTTCATCAAATGTCCGCAATCCCTCTTCAATGCCCACGCCGCGAGGGCCGTTGAGCGACGTGCGGTTGGCTTTGTCGAAAGATGCTTTGAACACGTAATTTATGCCAAGTTCTTTGGTGATTTCAATCATCGCACCGCACATATCTATGGCATGCTGACGGCTCTCAATTTGGCATGGGCCGGCAAAAAGCGCAAACGGCAGGCGGTTGTTGATTTCGAAATTACCGATTTTAATTGTTCTTTGTTCCATCTCAGGAAATACCTTTCATGTTAGTCTGTTATGCTCAAAAACTAGCACCACGCGCGGCTGTTGGCAACAGATAAATTTATAATCCCCAAACCGCACGCCGGCGGAATGGGGATTATCGAATCAGAGTTTTATACCAAACCAGCTCTCAATTTTGCGTTTGTGCTCTGCCTGGCTTTCGTTGTTTTGAACCTTGCAGAGGTAAAACAGCGGACGCACGGAAAGCCTTTTTCCTACGTTTTGCAGAAAATACAAATGGCGGCGCAGCTCATCCTGCCGGATGATAAACAGTCCTGCCGGCTGCTTTTCCCTTTCACCAAAACACTCCGGCATAAGCTGCGGTTCAATTCCCAGAGAAGAAAGGACGGCTTCGGCGCGGCGGCTTATTCCGTCATACTGCCGGCAATTAAAGAAAAAAGACCTTGGGTTTGTGTTTATACAGCCGGTCAATTTCATAATAAGCATAAGCTCCGAGATACAAAGAAACAATACTGTCGGGACTAACGGCTATAAACCGGCAATCCTTTAAGCGGACATTGTCGACAATGTTGCTGCTCGTTTCAATGTTAGCGCGCTTCTTCAGCTCTTTTTTTGCCAAAAGGCCCTTCGTGATTGAGCAAATTAGCCAGAGGGTCGCTTTGATAACGCCCCGGACGTATCAGGTAGAGAAACAATCCCTCGCCTTTAAACGACGGATTTTTTGATGACTCTGTCGTGGATATCCGAATGTCCGATATACAGGCCCCGACCGCTGAATGAACTTTTTATCAAGCTAATCAACCCGTTTACGGTCTTAATTGACGGCGGTATCTTTGTCAAATCCAGACGATGCTGCTGCGGGAAACGGACAACTGCGGTTTTCCCGGAAACATTGCGGCAATTTCTCCGGCCAGGCGATTATTTTGCGGATAAATCACATAGCGAACATTTTGTTTTAACATATCCATCCTGGACAGCTCAAAACAATTGGTTGAGATGTAAGGTTTCATGATGATAATATTTTAATGATTAATACTAGTAATATTTTCAGATAAAAGCATATTAATCATTAAACGGCTAAAGGCAAGAAATATCTTGCGGTAATTCAGTTCAGCCCGATACGGGCCCAGATGAAGAGAACGTTACCGTCGTTTTTGACGCCGGGAACGTAAGCGGCCTGCAAAGCAACCTTTTTATATTCAATGCCGGCCAGCGGCAGCGGAAGCGGCACCGGAATATATTTATATTCATGACGCTGGGTCAGGCTCAGAGTATATCCCAAACCGACGCGAAAATCACGATTGCAGTTGACAAACCAGTTTTTCATCCAGGCATAACCGAAAATCGTTTCGAGATATTTGTTAGAATCCTTAAAAGCCATAGCATAAAGGCTGTGCCAGTTGCCGTTTTCATCGTACCTGGTTTTACCGAGGCCCAAACCCCAAGGGTTTTTTCATTATATTTATCAATATGCTTCTGGTCATAGGTCAGACGGTTATGCCATGCGTAAACAGGAACAAAGAGGTCATATTCGTCAGACTTCCAGGTTTCCTTGACATCACGCTGAACCTGCTGGAAATATTCGCGCATTCCGGCAGCGGCAACATCAGGCAACAAACAGACAAACAAAGCCAAAAACAGGTACTTTTTCATTTTACATCCGGTTTCAACATCACAACCATAGTGACAAGTGATATATATAAACGAGAAATTGTGCAAGAAATTTTTGAATTTTCCATAAAAAAAGGAAGGATGTCCCTTCCCTTTTTATGGTTTTGCCGTCAGCGTTATATCAAACGGCTTTGTTTGACTGCCGCAGCCACAAAGGAAACAAACAGCGGCGCCGGCGCAAACGGTTTGGATTTCAGCTCGGGATGGAACTGAACGCCGATAAACCAGGGATGTTCCGGAATTTCAACGATTTCAGGCAACTTGCCGTCCGGAGACTTTCCCGAAATGAGCATACCGGCCTGTTTCAGTTGGTTTTCATATTTCATATTAACTTCGTAGCGATGCCGATGGCGTTCAAAAATCTTCGTGGTTCTGTAAACCTTGTTAGCCAGAGATCCCGGAGCGAGTTCACATTCATAGGCACCCAAGCGCATCGTCCCACCCAAATCGCCATCTTTGTGACGGATTTGTTTGGCACCGTCCTTGTCCCATTCGGTCATCAAGCCTACAACCGCTTCGCAATCCGGTCCGAACTCCGTGGTTCCGGCATTTTTAACGCCGCAGACATTGCGCATCGTTTCAATAACAGCCATCTGCATACCAAAACAAATGCCCAGGAAAGGTATTTTATGTTCGCGGGCATAACGAATGGCCATCATTTTGCCGTCCGTGCCCCGGGCTCCGAAACCGCCGGGAACCAAAATTCCGCTGACGTCGCCGAGTTGTTCGTCCACATTGCCGTTTTCAAGCGCTTCGGAATCGACCCACTTGATACGAACCTTATATTTGTTGGCAATACCGCCGTGGCAAAGCGCCTCGCCCAAAGACTTATAGGTGTCGAGCATCTGGGTGTATTTGCCGACAACGGCGATTTTGACTTCTCCTTCGGGATGCTTAATCGTATCAACAATATGCTCCCACTTGCTCAAGTCGGCCGGTGCGGCATCCAAACCGAAGTATTTGCACACCTGAGCGTCCATTCCCTCGTGCGAATATGCAAGCGGCACGGCATAAATGCTGGGGGCGTCGAGGGCGGCAATGACGTTTTCTTCCTTGATGTTACAGAACAAGGCGATTTTGCGTTTTTCATTCTGAGGAATCGGCATCTGAGAACGGCAAAGAAGCATATCCGGCTGAATACCGTATTCCTGAAGCTGCTTCACGGAGTGCTGGGTGGGTTTGGTTTTCAGCTCGCCCGAAGCAGGAATAAACGGCAACAGGGTAACGTGAATGAACATAACGCGTTCACGGCCGAGGTCATACGCCGTCTGGCGAATGGCTTCCAAAAAGGGTTGGCCTTCAATATCGCCGACGGTACCGCCGATTTCGCACAGGACAAAGTCCTCATCGGTGATGTCTGATTTTATAAACTCTTTAATTTCATTGGTTACATGAGGAATTACCTGGATGGTGGCGCCAAGATAATCGCCGTGACGCTCCTTGTCCAACACCCGTTGATAAATTTTGCCGGAAGTCACGCTGTCGGTTTTGTGGCAGGCAACACCCGAAAAACGCTCATAATGGCCCAAATCAAGATCCGTTTCGGCACCGTCGTCAGTGACAAACACCTCGCCGTGCTGGTATGGGCTCATGGTTCCGGGGTCGACATTGAGATACGGATCAAGTTTGCGCATCCGAACCTTGAAACCTCTTGCCTGCAAAGTCGCCGCCAAAGACGCCGAAGCCAGTCCTTTGCCGAGAGACGAGACAACACCGCCGGTTATGAATATAAATTTAGTTTTTTCAGACATTTCAGTACCTTTTTAATTTGGGTTTTCATAAAAAATTACGCTTGTTTTAAAGTGACAAAGGCACCTTCGAAAAAGGTGCCTTTATTTTCGTTTGAGAGCCTCATCTACTTGCCAGCGACCGGAGCCTGAGGAGCCGAAGGTTCCGCTTCTGCAGCAACGGGAGCTTCTTCCAAAATTGATTTGGCATGACGGTCGGTGCCTTTGTAATACAAAGACAGCGAAATGCTGGTGATGATGAAAATCGTGGCCAGAATAGCCGTCGTACGGGTCAGAAAGTTTCCGGTTCCGCGAGCGCTTAAAAAGCTGGATGCGCCGTTACCACCGCCGAGACCGTCCAAGGCACCGCCTTCAGAACGCTGGAGCAAAATGACTGCAACCAGAAAAATAGCTACTAACAAATGGATGACTAATAAAACTGTTCCCATAATTTTTTCCTTAAAATTTACTAATTAACAGCCGGAATTCTTGGCAATTGCCAGAAAATCGGCAACCTTGAGGCTGGCACCGCCAATCAGGGCGCCGTCAACGTCAGGAAGCGACATCAATTCTTTAGCGTTATTCGGTTTTACGGAACCGCCGTAAAGAATGCGCATTTTATTGGCATTGCCTTTTCCCAGTTTTTTGGCCAAGACCTTGCGAACGGCGGCGTGAACTTCCTCAACGTCAGCCGTGGTGGGAATTTTGCCGGTGCCGATGGCCCAAACAGGTTCATATGCAATAACGGTATCCGAAGACGTAGAATCGTCGGGAACCGAGCCTAAAATCTGCTCTTTGCAAACTTCGATGGCTTTGCCTGCTTCGCGCTGTTCCAGCGTTTCGCCGATGCAGATTACGGTTTTGAGGCCGGCAGAGTGAGCCGCAACAGCTTTTTTATTAACCAATTCATTCGACTCGTGGTGGTCGGCACGACGTTCCGAGTGGCCGAGAATAACATAAGAGCATCCCAAATCAGCCAACATTGCCGGGCTGACGTCGCCGGTGTGGGCGCCTTTCGTCTCAAAATGGCAGTCCTGCGCCCCCAAGGCCACTTTTGCACCGCGAAGGGCTTTTTTGACAGAAGTCAGCAATGTAAACGGCGGACAAACCAGAAATTCGCACTGAGGTTTGCCGAGAGCCTTAACTTCTGCGGCAATTCCCTTAGCCAAATCAACGCCATCAGCCAAAAGGCCATTCATCTTCCAGTTACCTGCAATTAACTTTTTACGAGCCATGATTTTATCCTTTTTCAAAAAAAATTATGTCTTCTTCTAACACAGTCAAAAAAACTTTTCAACACCAATATTTATAAGTTGTATAAATTATTAATAATGATATATAATCGCGCAAGATGTTAGATTTATAAATAGGAAGATAATTGCTATGATGACCAAAATCAGAAGTGTGCAGGACTCTTGGGCTGCAAAAAGCATCCTTATTCTTACTGCGTTAAGCTTTATGTCTTTGTTCGGCGTTTCAGGCTATTTGAGCAGCGCCGGAAAAAACCGCCCGATTATCAAAGTGGACGACATAATCGTTTATCAGGACGAAATCCGCAATCAGTACAATCAGGAGCTCCAAGCCGCCAAAAACCTGTTCGGCGACAATATTGACGTCAATGACAATATGAAAAACGCCATTTTGCAAAATATCGTCCAGAAAGATCTGGTCAACGCCATTTTGCAAAAAACCTCAGAAGACCTGAATGTCAGCATCAGCAACGATCTGGTAAAGAAAATCATTTATTCCCAAGCTGAGTTTATGGATACAAACGGCAATTTCAGCCTCGACAAACTGCGCCGGCTGCTCAATGCTTCCGGCTGGACGGAACAGCGCTACATTGACACGCTGCGCAAAGACATAGAAAAACAGCATCTGGTTCAGAACCCGGTGGAAAACATCAACATTCCGGCTTTTATGAACAAATATCTGGCACAACTGGAAAATCAGAAAAAAGTCTTCAAATACATCGAAATCCGTCCGGAGAGCTTAAAGGTCGACCGTCAGATAAGCCAGGAAGAACTGGAACAGTATTATCAGGATTTTGCCGCCCAGTTTGAAGAGCCCCGAAACCCGCAACGTTTCGTTTATTGAGCTTTCTGTTGACAAACTCGCTTCCAAAGTTACTCCGAGCGAAACCGACATCAAAAACTATTATAACGAAAACATCAATCAATTTGTGATTCCGAGAACCGCAATGTCTTGCAAATGGTGTTTGACAACCAAGACGACGCAGACAAGGCTTTTGCCGCATTAAACGCCGGCGGAGACTTTTACAACGTCGCCAAACAATTTGCCAAACAAGACAAAGCTGCAACCCAGCTGGGCGAAGTGTCCAAAGACATGCTGATTGCAGATATGAGCGATGCAGTCTTTGATTTGAAAGCGGGAGATTACACCAACCCGATTAAATCAGAACTCGGATGGCATATCATGAAAGTGACCAACATCATTCCCAAGAAGGAAACTTCTCTGGCTGCTGCCCGCAATAAGATTATTGACGCCATTCGCAAAGAAAAAAGCCTATGACGAAGCGTATAACGCCGTTGCCGAGATAGAAGACAAAATCGGCGCCGGTGCAACCCTGGAAAGCATTGCGGAAGAATATAACGCAAGAATCAACAAAGTAATCGGCCTGAATGAAGAAGGCAAATCGAAACCGCTCCGGCAAGCCATAACAAGCTGATTGCCTCTACGGACTTTATTGACGCCGCCTTCTCTTACAACAGCGGAGAAATCAGTCAGGTGTTGGAGGGCGACAACGGTTTTACCATCGTTCGCGTTGATTCCGTTACAGACGCTCATCCCAAAGAGCTGAGCGAAGTTAAAGGCGAAATTCAGAAGATGTGGGCCGCCAATGAAAAGAATGCAATTGCGCAGGAAATTATCAACGACGTTACCCATGATCTTGAAAACGGTGACGAAATCGGAGATGTTGGCCGTCGCTTTGAACTGCCGGTTAAGACAACCAAGGCCATCAAACATACTGAAAACTTTGCCGGCTTGTCCCGTATTCAGATTGAAGAGCTGTTTCAGGAAAAGCTGGGAACGCCGAAGCTTATCAGCAATGACGAAGTCAACCTGATTGTGGTTCCGACAAAAGTGATTAAAGCCAGCGACAATCTCTCCAAAGAAGAACTTGAAGTTTTGCGCTCAAAAGCTCAGGCCGATATGAGCCAGGCCGCAGCCAACGAACTGATTGACGCATACGGCAGCAACTACAAAGTCAGAGTAAAATATAAATATTTGGGTCTGGCTGATTAGAACTTTACACAGTTCGGATTTAAGCCCCGAAAATTTCGGGGCTTATTTTTATGCTTAAAAAATATTTTGACACAATAGCCAAAATGTAGCATAATTTCCAGTCATATAAGAAAAATTATTAACACTTATTATAAACACGAGGAAGGAACTAGGAAATCCATGCGCCTCATTAAACAAAGACAAAACAACATAAATTTATGGGAACATATGTATTTTGTTCAGCAGTATTCGGGATTTTATTTTTTTGTGATGACGTTCATCCCCGTTCGCACAATAAGGTCGTTCAAAAGCAGCTTATTGGCGTCTTTGGGCATCTTTGCCTGTTTTACGCTGTTTAACTGCTTGGCGATGCCGGTTATATCGTTTGACACCATTGCAATATATGTTGAATATCTTGCAATAGCGATATTGATTTTATTGTACTCCGGAATCGTTAACGAGGAATGGAGCAAAGTAAACATTGGCTTTTTGATTTCCGTAGTCGTCGTTATGCTGGTTATGGGATGTATTTCGACACCGATGTTTCATGCAGGCGATTTCAGGGATCAGTTGAATATTGAAGTTCAGGACTCTACAGCCTTTGATGAGAACATTCACCAAATTCCGCTGACAAAAATGAACCGCGTTTCGGAAGAAACGGCCAGAGACTTGATTGAAAAACACAAAATGGGTGAACTTTCGCAAAAGTGCGAACTGGGTAAATTTACGGCTCAAGTAATTACCGCTGATTTCAAAATCAACGAGTTCGGAAGCGATGAGGAAATCCATTTCATCTTTAAGGAACAACCCATATGGGTTGCCCCTCTGGAGCACTCAAGCTCTTGGAAAGCCTTCAGAAACGGCGTTACCAACGGTTATGCACTGGTTTTTCAAAATGATCCGAGCAAATACTTTTTTGGTAAACAAGGTTAACGGCAAAGAACTGCAACTGCAATATCTGGAAAGCGGCGTTTTGTTTTCTGACCTTGAACGTCATTTGAGAATCAACGGCGTCGATGGTCTGATGGACGACTTCGGAATAGAAATTAATGAACACGGCCTGCCCTTTAACACGGTTTCTCTGCTGAAAAACAACATCGGATGGAGCGCTCCCAAGGTTACGGAAATGGCCATTGTCGACGTTCAAAGCGGTGAAATTACCAGAACGGGAATTGAAGACGCTCCGGCTTTTGTAAACCGCATTTATCCTGAGCGCATCATCAAAAACCATATTTCCTGGTGGGGCGAATATGTTCATGGCTGGATTAATCTGACCGACAAAGACCGTAAAAAGCAACGGAGGAGGATCTTGAAGTGGTGTACAGTAATGGTGACAACTATTACTATACGGGCATCAAATCATGGAACTCCAAAGGTTCTACTCTGGGAATGATGTTTACCAACACCCGGACGGGACAGGCTTTTTATTACGAGCGGACAGGTATTAACGAAAACGATGCCGAACACGCAATTGCCTCGCACGATTTGGTACGCGACGGCATCCGTCTGAACACGCTGAGCCTTAACGACGCTTTGTTTTATAACATCGAGGGAATACCGACTTATTTTTCAACCGTTATTGCCACAAACGATATTATGCCGAAGTATTACGGGTTCTGCTCGGCGCTGAACAAGCAAATTGTCGGCGTTGCCCCTTCTCTGGAAGAAGCGGTTGCCGAATATATGAAAAAATATTTGGAAGTTCAGAGCCAAAGCCAGTCGGACATACCTTCCGAAGCCAATTTGGTTGAACAAACGTTCACCGTTTCGGAAAAAGTCCAAGAAGGCAATATGTATATATTCCGCTTTAAGGAAACCGGGACACAGCAATTTTACGCTTTCAGCGACATATTAAACGATGTTCGCTGGAAAGCGGCAAAAGTCCGGGTGAAATATAACGCGGAATCGTCCCAGAAGATGATTTTGATGAGCGGTTTCGAAATCATCGAATAAAAAAACCGCCAAAACAAAAAGGAGCTGTCTTAAACAAGACAACTCCTTTTTTATTTGCCGTTCAGTTTGCCAATCCGGTCAAAACCATATGATAATTGCGGATTCTGAGCAAAGAACACATACACATCATCTGATCGTACCATTTTTCGTAGCGGCGGCAATCGTCTTTATAACTGTTGCAGTCTTTGTCCGGACGAAAGCTTGCCGTCAGATAAGAAAAATTACGGTCTACCTGATGAATGCAACACTCAATGACATCGCCGAACTTTTCCTGCGTCAGCTTCATTGCCGTCTCCCATTGCCCTGCCAAATCTTCCATCTTTCCCAGGCAGATGGCATAAAAGCACATGGTTGTTTTGGGTGCGCCTTTGAAACAGACATCTACCAAACCGGCTCCGGCCAGTTTTGAAAGGCATTTTACTTCCCGTTCAATGGCCGCGCTCTCAACATCAGAGACAACGCCGGACAAACAGAGGTTCCCACGACGACGGCCGGTACCGGATTAACAATATTCAGGCGGGCCTTTTTAAACTGTTCTAAAGTTTCGTCAAAAGCCGTTGAGGGTGCCTGGAGCTTTACATAAATACTCCTTGTTGTTTTTTTTTTATCTGCATCATAATAATAAAAATAAATTATGTGGTTATTTAATAAAATTCGCGAGCGTCAGCATAAGGAATAAAAAAATTTTGCAATAAAAAAACTCTGCCGAGGCAGAGTTTTTTTTTGGTTTTAACTACGAGAATATTAACGAGGATAAGCCAAATATCCGACTTCCAAGAAATCCAAAGTCATAACGTTCAGTTCCTCACATAACGACCGTACCGCACATTGCCAGTTTTCGTAAGCGACGGCGTCTTTCGTTTTGAACAGAGAAACCGCATAACACATATCATCCCGGTGCATAAACAGGCCAACGTTTTCGATTTCCGGCCGGCGACACAACAACAGCGGCAACAATACCGCACCGTCGTACATATTGCATCCCAATACGGCAAAAAAGCACGATACCCCCTGCCCGCAAAACGGATAACTGACATAATCGAATGTTCCGATGCCTGCATTATAGATACCGTCAGCGGTTTGGGTAAGGCTATAACCGTCGTCAGCTTCAATATTGAATGCGGCAGCCGGTCTGGCGCTTTCAGCGTTCACAACAAATGCTGGATAAGCGTTTTCGACAACTGAATTTTTACGATTAAAACGGCATCATTCGGCGTTTTGGCCTCGTTTACCAGCAAAAAGAAGGAATTTCCGTAATCATACTCAAAATATTTTAAGGTTTATAATAGTCATAATATATATCTAATATGTATAAATTCGTTTGCAGTTTACACTTAAAACCAATTTTTGCAATAAAAAAAGCCCGCTTTAGCGGGCTTGGTTCTGTTTATAACGTTTTATTCAATGCAGCAGTCTACGGCTTTGCGGACAAAGGCTTTCATTTTGCCAAAGCACCGACTTTTTCCGTTTTGACATTTTCCGGCTGCGGGTTGTTTTCTTCCAATTTGGCCGAAATCTTTTTAATATCCTCCATTTTGTCTTCAACCCATTTAACATCTTCAACATTGAGCATATTCATATTAAGCCCCCAAAACAGGCAATACAAGTCGTAAGCCTTGTTGAACAAATCGTAGGCGGCTTCTTTGTTGCCCAGGGACTGTTGTTTGGTTCCGACTTCCATCAGGCGCATGGAAGACGCCAGCAAATGCTTGAAATACACCAAACCTCACCTTCATAAGCCGGAATAATTTTCTGCATCAGAGTTTTGCGAAGCTCACGGACTTCCTCAATGAGGTCATAATACGAGCTTTTGCCGGTCTTGGCTTCGGAGAACACGAGATGCTCTTCAATGGAAATCAGATTCATAATTCCGATGGTCAAATCCTGATCAGAAGACAAATCTTTGGGGTTAACCTTTTTTAGAGGCGTCTATTCTTTCAACAAACTCTTTAACATTTTTAGCCTTGCTCATTATTTATCTCCTGAAAAATCATACAAACCTGCGGCATCCAAAGAAGAAACATCCGCACCGCCCGACAGCGGGTAATAGTTGAAATACAAACTCAACAACAGCAGCGCCCCGACCGGAAGCACCACTTTTTCAAAAGGAAAATGCGCATGGCCGCCGTTGCGGGCCTTCATCCATTGATAAAACTTGGAAACATATATAAAAGTTAACGCTCCCAAAATGGTACTGAACAACAGCGGATCCATATAGAACACCAAAATCGGCTGTGGCCGGTAAGGAATTTGGCTGATATACATAAATCCGACAGAGCCGACGGAAATGACCATAAGCAATATGTCTCGGCCGAAAAAGTGCCAGTTTTTCTTGTCAAACCACAAAATCAGCCAATATCCGAGCAAAGCAAGGAGAGCACCGGCCCAAACACCGACAACCGCGTCGTCAACGCCGTAATGGCGGGCGATTTCCAATGAAGCGCCCACAGCCACGGTGCATACGGCACATGCCGGATTAGCCAGAGCCTTGGTACTAAAGGCCAACAGCAAAGCCAAACTCAGAAATAAAGTCATTTAAATATCCTTTCTCTTATAAATGATAATCTTAATTATCACCATTATCATCCACAAGCCGGAAAAAGCAACTTATTTTTCCAAGTTATCAGCGGAGACTGCAACCTGCGGCGCGGCTTTTTCCATCGTTTGAAGATAGCGGCGGGTCATCTTGAGCGCATTTTCAAACGTTGACGCGGTTGAAATGACGTGATTGTCAATCCCTTCCTTGGTAAAAGCGTCGTGCAAAACGCGGCGCGGCTGTTTTTTCACGTTGGAAAGGATAATCTTAGTATCATATTTACGCAGTTTTTTGATAAATTCAACGATGATATTGGCACCGCTGGCGTCAACAACCGGCACGTATCCCATACGCAGAATCAAAACCTTAGGCGCCTGACCGAGATTGTTGAAAAAATGCGAAATATGCGATGCGCCGCCAAAGAACAACGGTCCCGACAACCGCAGGGAAACAACGCCTTTTTCATGCAGCACCTGGGTCAAATCGCGGCCGCCGCCAATATCTTTCAGGGTTTCTTCGTCTGTTTCGATTTCAATCTCACGGCTCATACGATGCATAAAGATGATGCTGGCCATAATAAAACCTACCGAAATGGCAGTGTTAAGGTCGACCAGAACGGTCAGCAGCAGCGTAGCCAGCAAGGTGTAGCGGTCGCCGCGGGGACCGGTCAGCAATTTGTATATTTTATCAAGGTTGAGCATATTCCATCCGATGAGCACCAAAACGGCCGAAAGACAAGCCAAAGGAATATATTTTGCAGCCGGAGACAGCAACAGCATAAACAACAATAAAAAGACCGACTGCATAATACCGGCCATCGGAGAATACGCGCGGGCACGGAAGTTGGTCGCCGTCCGGGCAATGGCTCCGGTCGCAGGAACGCCGGCAAACAGCATACTCATAATGTTGGCAATACCCTCGCCGACGAGTTCGGCATTGGAGTTATGGTTGTCGCCGCTCATACCGTCCACAACAGTGGCACTGAGCAAAGATTCTACACCGGCCAGAAACGCTATGGTCAAACCGCTCGGCAAAACCTTCAGCATCAGATTGATGTCAAAGCCGGGCAGCTGCGGTTTGGGCAGAAAATGCGGCACACCGCCAAACTTGTTGCCGATGGTGTCAATATTCAGTCCAAACAGCGTAAAGACAACAACCAACAACGTCGCTCCGACAACACTGACCAAAAATGCCGGCAGGTTGGGCTTTTTGATTTTGATGTAAAAGATGGCGGCAAAAGAAAAGACCGTAATAAACAGCGAGGTTCCGCTAAATTTGCCGAGATTTTCCAAATACATTTTCCACTTGGGCAGAAATTCGGCCGGCACGTTTTCTATCTGAAGGCCGAGCAAATCCTTAATCTGGGTGGAAATAAGCAAAATGCCGATACCGGCCGTAAAACCGACAACCACAGGATAAGGAATGTACTTAATATATGTTCCCAGCCGCAAAAAACCGGCCACAATCAAAACCACGCCGGCAATCAGCATCGTCATTGCCAAACCGTCATAGCCATAATTCTGCATTACGTTGAAGATAACGACGACGAAAGCTCCGGTCGGACCGCCAATTTGATAGCGGCTGCCGCCAAGCAGCGCAATAAAGAAACCGGCCACAATTGCGGTGTACAACCCCTGAGCCGGGCTGACGCCGGAAGCGATCGCCAACGCCATCGCCAAGGGAATGGATACGACGGCGACCGTCATTCCCGCAATGGAATCGCGGCGAAATTCGTTTATCGTATAAGGGGCTGCTCTTAAAACTTCATAAAGCTTGGGGGCAAAATTGGCACCATAGGCCGAACTTAATTTCTTTAACAAAGCTAACATCGTTACTTCTTTCTTTTACCAACAAATTTTCAAACGGCAATATGAATACAACTTTTACGGCGGCTGTCAAGGCTCAGAGCCTTAATTGCACTACTTTTTTTGAAAAAAATTACAAACCGATTTTCAGGTTGGTACGGGGTTGCAAAAAAATCTTAAAAAAATCCCCTAAGAAAATTATATGAATGCTTGAATATTAATAATATTTCGGGTAAACAAGGCTAGACTAAAAAAATATTCAACGGTGATACAATGCTGCAACTAGAACAAATCAGACGAAACCTCAGACAAATCCTGAAATTGACGCTGCCGATTACAACGTCGTTTGTCGCCATGGGCATTATGGGTATAGTAGACACGATGATTGTCGGAAACTATCAGACCGACCAACTGGCTTATATCGGTTTGGCCAACTCGGTGTTCGTCGTCTTGTTCACTATTCCGATTGGTTTGCTGCAGGGCGTGCTGATTAAGTCGTCGCAGAAGTTCGAGCGCGGAAATTCGCCTCCTGCGGCAAAATATATAACGAAGGCCGGCGCTATCTTATCGTTTTGTCAGTCATTTTTACCCTTATCGGCTTTAACGGCGAGCTGGTTCTGCGTTTGCTCGGACAAAACGAGGATATGGTGACGCACGGCGGAAGAGTGCTGCGCGTATTTGTCGTATCCATTCCTTTTATTCTGATATACGTTAACGCCAATTTCTTTTTACAGTCCATCAAGCGGCCGTATGTGGCTATGTACGGCATTATCGTCGCCAATATTTTGAACATTATGATTAATCCGGTGCTGGTTTACGGCAAATTCGGACTGCCGGAACTCGGTGCCGTCGGTTCGGCGACATCAACCCTGATTGTGCGTATTTTTCTGGCGCTTTATATGCTTTATTACATTAAAAGAATGAAAAAAGAACCCCAAACTCAACAGGCGTTTCGGACTGGACCGCAGTTATGACACCTGGTGGAACGACAGCCGCACGACCCGCAAAATCGGTTACGGCGCAGCCATCACCACAGTTGCCACCAACGGCTCTTTTTCGCTGGTCAGCACTTTTGCCGGCTGGATGGGACAGCATACGATGGCCATCTTTGTAATTATGATTAACGTCAGCACAATGGTGTTTATGATTTGCTTTTCGATATCACAGGCGACATCCATTGTGGCGGCCAACGCCTATGGCCGGCGAGACCGCGAAGGCATTATCAGCGCCGCGGTTGCCGGTTATGTCGTTTCTCTCAGCGTTATTGCCCTGCTGCTGGCCTCAATCTATTGTTTTCCCAACCAAATTTTTGGAATTTTTACCAACGACAAGACAGTTATCTCAGCCATTAACGCCTTGATTCTTTATTTGTTGCTGGACGTTTTTATCGATGCCCTCCCCCTGAACATTATGGGTGCGCTTAACGGGCGCGGTGACGTTAAAATTCCGACGATTTTTCAAATCATCTCATTTCTGGGTGTCAGAGTCAGTGCCTGTTACATTCTGGCTTTCGTATTCGGCCTGGGACTCAAGGGTTTGATTTTGGGACTAGCCTGCGGCGGTTTTTCTTCTCTGCTGCTGAACGGCTCACGCTTTGCCTATATGACGCGAAAAGACATAAAATATGGGTTAAAATAGCAACTGCGGCTGGACAGAACCGTTTGGACATGGTAGCTTCAATACATTAACGTGAATTAGTGTGTTGATTATTGGCGATGATGAAAATTGTCCGAGATTTTCTTTTACCTTAAATATTATGTATCATGAAAACAATGAGTAGTCAAATTGACCGGAAAGCGATAATTTTCGCTATGGTCAGCAGCGTGCTTTTGTGCAGTATGTGTTCTCAACCTTCGTTTGCAACAGATTTTACCCCGCCTGACAATCGGGATACCTGGTTTATCGCTTTTGTCGCTACGGTGTATTCTGTATCGGAAATCAGAGAGCAGCCTCCCCAACCGGTGAAATGGGACGTTTTAACGGCAATTTTCGAACCGGAGAAACTGAACATTTTTTGGCGGCGCCGGAAACTCCTTTCTCCGCAAAAAGGCGCTGATGTGCTGTATTTGCGGGCTGGTTAACATAACGCTC
>VOFD01001807.1_pt1 | contig 17418 bp, 19 predicted proteins | sample 5384101 | NCBI WGS metagenome assembly VOFD01 (sample SAMN12384723, study PRJNA508395) | human gut metagenome | isolation source: healthy gut C | host: Homo sapiens
CTTACCGCCCTTGAACTCCGAGGTGGGGGTCAGCAGGAGCAGGACGCCGGTAAAGTTCTTGTAGAACTCATCGAGGGAGATCTTCTTCAGCTCACTGCCGGGGTCGCCGATTACGACGTAATCCTTTGCACTTGTGTTTTTGCCGTTCTTCTCATCTTCCTTGGCGGCTTCGGCTTCTTTCAGCATGTGCCGACGACGCTCGCCGTCATCTTTGATGGTGGTCTTTTTGAAGACCGTCACAAAGTGGGCCAAGCCCTCGTCGGTGATGACCTGCGCGATGCAGGGGACGGAAAACTCACTGAGGAAATTTTCGCGGTCTACGCGAACCGCTGCAGTGGTGAAACCCAACTCGTTCGCGGCCTTCTGCAGACCAACGAGGTTTGTGCCTTTCAGGTCCGTACCCATCATGTCCCGCAGGCGGGTGATGGTGATCTCCTTTTTGTAATGGAGGCACACCATTGCGAGACAGGCGGCAGCGCAGTCCGTGGTATCGTGCTGCCGGACGTAGGTATAACGCATAGATGCTTCCTTTGATCATATACAAATTTATTCAAACAGCGGCAGGCGTTTTGAAGAAGCGGCCTGCCGCAGATCTGACAACGTGAAAAGAGCCGGAGCCTGAAACAACAGCACAGAGACCGGTGCTTTGTCCTGTCCTGCGGAGAACCATGACAAAACACCGGTCGGCTGCTATCAAAAGAAGGGAGCGCCTACCCTTTGATCTGTGTGCCGGACTTTGGAAAACCAGATACAAATTCCCAAAGCTTATAAGCAGTATACCACAATGTGACATCTTCTTCAAATAGTCAAATTTTAAGAAATCATTATGCTTGATGCTTTTTTTCGCATGAATGCTGTGTTTTTGGGACAGAAGCCCAAAAAAAACAGAGGAGAAACACGACTGCATGGCTGTACAGAAAAAGGGTGTAGTATGGGACAAACAAAAAGGCAATGTTCTGTGGAACATTGCCTTTTCTTCTGGCGCCTCTTGCCTGACTCGAACAGGCGACACCCTGATTAACAGTCAGGTGCTCTAACCGACTGAGCTAAAGAGGCAGATCACATTTGTGACTGCGAGAGATATTATACCGCATAAGAATGCCTTTTGCAAGCCTTTTTTTAAAAATGAATCATTTTTGGCAAAATAAAACCGTCCTGCAGTGTTTTGAAACGCTGCAGGACGGTAAAGTACATATTATAAAAAGAAGGAAAGGCTTATTTCAGCTTGCTCTTGGCCTTCATGCGCTGCTCGTGGTTCAGGATCTGCTTGCGGATGCGCAGATTTTCAGGAGTGACCTCCAGCAGCTCGTCCTGTGCCAAGAATTCCAGGCAGCCTTCCAGGCTGAGCTTGCTAATGGGGATCAGGCGCAGAGCATCATCGGAGCCGGATGCACGGGTGTTGGTCAGGTGCTTGGTCTTGCAGACGTTGACATCCACATCCTCGCCGGAAGCGGTGTAGCCGATGACCATGCCCTCGTAGACCTTCCCGCCCGCGCCCACCAGAAGGGTGCCACGCTGCTGGGCATTGAACAGACCGTAGGTGACAGCCTCGCCGGTCTCAAAGCTGACCAGAGAACCGGTGGAGCGGTTGGCAATCATGCCAGCCCAGACATCGTAACCGTCGAAGATCTGGTTGATGATGCCCTCGCCATGGGTGTCGGTCAGGAACTGGTTGCGGTAGCCGAACAGGCCGCGGCTGGGCATACGGAACTCCAGACGCACGCGGTCGGAACCCAGAGACTCCATCTGCTGCAGGATGGCCTTGCGCTGGCCCAGACCGGTCATGACAGCACCCTGATACTGGGACGGAACGTCGATGACGACGTGCTCCATAGGCTCATAGGTCTTGCCGTCGATGACCTTGGTCAGAGGACGTGCGGGGGAGAAACCTGCAGTTCGTAGCCTTCCCGGCGCATGGTTTCGATGAGGATGGACAGATGCATTTCGCCGCGGCCCATGACCCGGAAGGAATCGGTGGTGGCGGAATCTTCCACCTTCAGGGCCACGTCCTTCAGCAGTTCCTTCTGCAGACGGTCACGGATCTGACGGCTGGTGACATACTTGCCCTCGCGGCCGGCCAGCGGGCTGTCGTTGACGGAGAAGGTCATTTCAACGGTAGGATCGTTGATCTTCACGAAGGGCAGCGGCTCCACGCTGGAGGGGCTGCACAGGGTGTTGCCGATGGTGACGTCCGGCAGGCCGGAGAATGCCACGATATCGCCTGCGGTGATGTTGTCGCACGGCTGACGGCCATTGGCCTGGAAGTCGTACAGCTTGGTCAGACGACCGCGCATCTTCAGATCCTGATTGTGCCAGTCACAGACGACAACTTCCTCGCCCACCTTGGCAACGCCGTTCTGGATGCGGCCAATGCCGATGCGGCCCACAAACTCGTTGTAGTCCACGGAGGACACCAGCATCTGGAAGGGAGCCTCGGGGTCGCCCTCAGGCGGCTTGATAGTGCTCAGCAGAGTATCGAACAGAGGGATCAGGTCGGTGCCGGGCACATCGGGGTCGAGGCTTGCGGTGCCCTCACGGCCGCAGCAGAACAGCATGGGGCAGTCCAGCTGCTCGTCGGTAGCGCCCAGATCCATCAGCAGGTACAGAACTTCGTCGATGACTTCCTTGATGCGGGCATCGGGGCGGTCGATCTTGTTGATGGCCACCACCAGACTCAGGTTCTGCTGCAGAGCCTTCTGCAGCACGAAACGGGTCTGGGGCATACAGCCCTCGGCAGCGTCCACCAGCAGCAGGACGCCGTTGACCATCTTCAGCACGCGCTCGACCTCGCCGCCGAAGTCGGCGTGGCCCGGGGTATCGACGATATTGATCTTGACACCCTTGTAGGTGCAGGAGCAGTTCTTGGCCAGAATGGTAATGCCACGCTCACGCTCGATATCGCCGCTGTCCATGACGCGCTCAGCCACGACCTGATTATCGCGGAATGCGCCGCTCTGACGCAGCATTGCGTCCACCAGGGTGGTCTTGCCGTGGTCAACGTGAGCGATAATGGCAACGTTGCGCAAATCGTTACGAACCATAAAATTCAACCTCTCTATTATTAAAACTCATAAAATACGAACGAACGTCATACAAGTTTAAGTTTATAACAGAAAGGGGTGGTTTGTCAAGATTGTATAAAAAAATTTTCAACCTTTCGGCAAAATGCCTGAGAAAAGCCATGCGATTTGTGCGGCGTGTACCTTTAGAATATGCTATACTAAGGGTACAGAAAAAATAAAGCCGGAGGTGTTTTTATGAAGATCACATTTCTGGGCGCGAACCATGAGGTCACCGGCAGCTGCACTTTGATCGAAGCGGCTGGGCAGCGGCTTTTTGATCGACTGCGGCATGGAGCAGGGCAAGGATGTCTACGAGAACCAGCCCATCCCGGTGGCACCCGGCGAAGTCGACTGGGTGCTGGCTACCCATGCGCACATCGACCATACCGGTATGCTGCCGCTGCTGGTGCGCAACGGCTTCCGCGGCAAGATCTACGCCACCAACCCCACGGTGGAGCTGTGCGGTATCATGCTGCGGGACTCGGCCCATATTCAGGAATTTGAAGCGGAGTGGAAGAACCGCAAGGGCCAGCGCTCCGGCGCAGAACCGGTGGAACCGATGTATACTGTGCAGGATGCTGAAGCAGCCATGAAGCTGTTTGTGGGCAAGGCCTATGAGCAGCGCTTCCAGCTTGCACCGGGCATTGAAGCCCGCTTTGTGGATGTGGGCCATCTGCTTGGCTCGGCCAGCATAGAGCTTTGGATCACCGAGGGTGAGACCACGACCAAGCTGGTATTCTCCGGTGATATCGGCAATCTGGATCAGCCCATCATCAAGGATCCTGCTTACATCAAAGAGGCGGACTACGCCTTTATGGAATCTACCTACGGCGACCGCAGCCACGGCCCGAAGCCGGACTATGTGAGCGAGCTGACGAAGATCCTGCAGCGCACCTTTGACCGGGGCGGCAATGTGGTCATTCCCAGCTTTGCGGTGGGCCGCACGCAGGAGATGCTCTACTTTATCCGTGAAATCAAGGAAAAGGGCCTTGTAAAGGGACACGGCAACTTCCCGGTGTACATTGACAGCCCGCTCGCCATCGAGGCGACCCGCATCTTTAAAGATACCGACCCGGACTGCTTTGATGCGGACACCCGCGCTCTGCTGGAAAAAGGCATTGATCCGATCACCTTCCCAGGGCTGCGCGTCACGGTGACCAGTGATGAATCCCGCATGATCAATACTGACCGCGTGCCAAAGGTCATCCTCTCGGCCAGCGGTATGTGCGAGGCAGGCCGCATCCGCCACCACCTCAAGCACAATCTGTGGCGGCCGGAGTGCACCATTCTGTTCGTGGGCTATCAGGCGGTTGGCACGCTGGGCCGCACCCTGCTGGAAGGTGCCACGACGGTAAAACTGTTCGGTGAACCTATTGAGGTGCAGGCAGAGATCTGCCAGCTCACCGGCATGTCCGGCCATGCGGACAGAGAAGGTCTGCTGCGGTGGGTGAACTCCTTTGAGCAGAAACCAAAGCGTGTGTTCGTGATGCACGGCGAAGATGAGACCGAGGACCACTTTGTGCAGACCTTGACGGAACAGGGCTTCACTGCCTGCGCACCCTACAACGGCGCACAGTGGGCCATCGGAGCCGAGGGTGCCGTATGCCTGCAGGAGGGCATGCGCGTCCGCATTGAGCACAAGGCTAATGAAGGCCAGAGCCGTGCGGCCAGTGTGTTCCAGCGGCTGGTCAGCGCCGGCAAGCGCCTGCTGCGGGTCATCGAGCACAACGAGGGCGGCGCAAACAAAGACCTTGCCAAGTTTGCCGACCAGATCAATGCCCTGTGCGATAAGTGGGACCGATAAGCGCCGTGACCCAAAAGGCCACGGCGCTTTTTTGCATGGAGCGGGCAATGGGAATCGAACCCACCTCCTCAGCTTGGAAGGCTGATATACTAGCCGATGTACGATGCCCGCATTTACGAACGATATTATAGCATGTTCCGGCACAAATGTCCAGCCCAATTTTTGTATGTTCCTTAAAGCACCGGAAAAGAATGCCGGAACGGCCTTGCTTTTCCATACGGCTCTGCTACAATAGAAAAGAACGGAGGGAGAGAGGATGGAGCCGGAAGCAGAGATCATTCGTGCGCAGCTGTTTACCCTGCGGGATGAAGCATACTGCACCTTTCACAGTGCGTTGATGCCCACCGTGCCACCGGAAACGGTGATCGGCGTGCGCGTTCCGGCTCTGCGCAGGCTGGCAAAACAGCTCGCGGGCACAGCGCAGGCAGAGGTATTTTTACAGGCCCTGCCGCATGGATACTACGAAGAGAACAACCTCCACGCGTTTCTGATCGAACTTATCCGGGACTACGACAGGGCGCTGGCTGAAACGGAAGCGTTCCTGCCCTACATCAACAACTGGGCCACCTGTGACTGCTTTTGCCCCAAAGTGTTTGCAAAGCACAAGAAGGAGCTGCTGGTGCCCATTCGCCGCTGGCTGGATTCGGGCGAGGTGTACACCGTGCGCTATGGCATGGAGATGCTGATGCGCTATTATCTGGATGATGCATTCCGGCCGGAATATCTGGAATGGGTGGCCGATGTGCGCAGCACGGAATACTATATCAATATGATGCGGGCATGGTATTTTGCCACGGCACTGGCAAAACAGCCGGATGCCGCGCTGCCGTGGCTCACAGAAAAGCGGCTGGATCTGTGGACCCACAACAAAGCCATCCAGAAAGCGGTGGAAAGCCGCCGCATTCCGCCCGGAATGAAGCAGCTGCTACGCGGTCTGCGCAGCCGTTCATAAAAGCTTCCGGATTTCCGCGCAGATTTCCTGTTTACTTTATGGATGTTTTATTGTAAAATAAGCTATAGTAAAAAATGCCAGGGTATGCCTATGCCCTGACGGAATATAAGAACAGGTGGTGTTTGGATTATGGCATTGAAATATCAGCGTATCCTGCTGAAGATCAGCGGCGAAGCACTGGGCGGCGAAAAGGGCATGGGCTTTGATGAGCCCACCATGGACGCGATCTGCGGCGGCGTGAAGAAAGCCCATGAGCTGGGCGTGCAGATCGGTATTGTGGTGGGCGGCGGCAACTTCTGGCGCGGCCGTTCCAGCGGCAAGATGGAGCGCACTCTGGCCGATAAGATCGGCATGCTGGCAACCGTGATGAACGCACTGGCCGTCTCCGATAAGCTGGAGCAGCTGGGTGTCCCCACCGAGGTGTTCACCTCCATCACCATGCCGCAGGTGGCACAGCCCTTTACCCGCAAGGATGCCCTGCGCGCCATGGATGAGGGCAAGATCGCCGTGTTCGGCGGCGGCACCGGCAACCCGTTCTTCTCCACGGATACGGCAACCGCTCTGCGCGCTGTGGAAGTGAGCGCCGATGTGATGTTCAAGGCTACTATGGTGGATGGCGTTTACGATAAGGATCCCCACAAGTACGCCGACGCAAAGAAGTATGATACCCCTCACCTTTACCAAGGTGCTGGAAGACCAGCTGGCTGTTATGGATGGCACTGCTGCCACTCTGTGCCGCGACAACAAGCTGCCCATCCTCGTGTTCGATCTGGCCGACCCGGACAACATTGCCCGTGCCGTGCAGGGCGAGAATGTGGGCACACTGGTTTACGAGGGCTGAAACGCCTGCAGCCGACATACATTATAGAATGAGGCAGACGCATTGCAGCGCAGCTGGCCCAAGATAAAAAGGAACAGGAGACTACCGCAATGAGCAGCAACACCAAGGTTTACGAAGACAAGATGAAGAGCTCGGTCGAACATCTGGGCCGCGAACTGGGCGCTGTGCGCGCAGGCCGCGCAAATCCCCGCTGTACTGGATAAGGTCAGCGTGGATTACTATGGTGCGCCCACTCCCATCCAGCAGGTGGCATCCGTGGCCGTCAGCGAAGCACGCACCCTGACCATTACTCCCTGGGACCGTACTCTGCTGCGCCCCATCAGCAAGGCCATCATGGCCAGCGATGTGGGCATCACTCCCATTGATGACGGCCTACCATCCGCCTGAACTTCCCGGCTCCCACCGAGGAGCGCCGCAAGCAGCTGGCTAAGGAAGTTTCCAAGCTGGGCGAGGAGGCTAAGGTGGCTGTGCGCAACATCCGCCGCGAGGCTATGGATAAGGCCAAGGCCATGAAGAAGGCCGGCGAGCTGACCGAGGACAGCCAGAAGACCATGGAAGAGGATGTCCAGAAGCTGACCGACAAGTATATCAAGAACATCGATGCTGCGGTGGAAGAAAAGCAGAAGGAGATCATGTCTGTCTGATCTGCGCAGATGCAATAGACTGGAGGTGCCGTGCGCTGAAGAAGAGTGCGCGGCACTTTTGTTGAAGGCGGCGTTGCTGCCGGGAGGAAACAATGGCGCATCCGAAAGAATTTGCCGAGGGCCTTTCCATCGGCATCATCATGGACGGCAACGGCCGCTGGGCAAAGAACCGCGGCCTGCCCCGCACTGCCGGGCACAAAAAAGGCGCCGAGGTGTTCAGCGATATCGCAGATTACTGCGATGAGCTGGGCGTTTCGTCGGTGTACTTCTATGCCTTTTCCACCGAGAACTGGAAGCGCCCGCTGGAAGAAGTGAACGCCATCATGCGGCTGTTCGGCGAATACCTGCTGAAGGGGTTTGACTACAAGAACCGCAACATCCGCATCAAATTTATGGGCGACCGCACCGTGCTGGACGAGAAGCTGCAGCAGCGGATGAACAAGCTGGAAGCTGAATCGTCGGTCAAGACGGGCATGACCCTGAACATTGCCATCAACTACGGCGGCCGCCCGGAGATCGTGCGGGCGGCGCAGCAGCTGGCGGCAAAGGCGGCGGCAGGGGAGATAAAGCCGGAAGAGATCACGGAACAGATGCTCAGCGATGCCATGTACACCGCCGGGCAGAAGGACCCGGACTTTATCCTGCGGCCCAGCGGAGAAAAGCGTCTGTCCAACTTCATGCTGTGGCAGGCCGCTTATGCAGAGCTGGTGGAAATGGACGTTCTGTGGCCGGACTTTACCCGTGCCGACCTGGACGCCGCCATTGAGGAGTTCAATCATCGTTCCCGCCGGTTTGGCGGACTGTAAAACCCAAGACCTCCTGCACACGGTGCAGGGACCGGACGGCCCGGCGGCTTTGCCGGAGCCAAACTTAATCCAGAGGGGTGCGGCACCGACCGGTGAAAAGGAGATCCAATCTATGAAAACACGTGTTATTACTGCGATCGTGGGCATCATCGTACTAATCGGCGTGATGTTCACCTTCAACACTTTGATCTTTAATCTGGTCATCGCGGCCATTACGCTGATCGCCGTTCACGAGATCTACAGTGCCCTCGGCTTTGAAAAGAAGGACTGGCTGATGTATGCGGTTCTGGTGCCGTATACACTGCTGGTGATGACGTGCAACTATATGGTCATGCGGCGTCTTGTCATGCCGGTGTCCTTTGTGCTGGTCACCTTTTACGCCATCTATCTGGTGGTGCGCAACGGGACCATCAGCTACCAGAAGGCCAGCGGTCTGCTGGTGTTTTCGGGCATCGTGATCTTCTGCTTCTACTCCTTCATCCGGCTCAAGGAGCTGCTGCCGGTGGAGCAGTACGGCTACGATGCGGTGTTCTTTATCTTGCTCATCCTCTGCTTTGCCTGGGGCGGCGATACCTGCGCCTATTTTGCAGGCCGTGCCTTCGGCAAGCACAAGCTCTGCCCGGTGGTCAGCCCCAAAAAGACCGTGGAAGGTGCCATTGGCGGTGTTCTGGGCACCATGGCGTTCGGTGTGATCATCACACTGGTGTACTCAGTGGCGGCAAACCGGATGGAAGCCTTCACCCGCTCCAACATTGGCGTTTCGATGTACGTTGTCATTGCGCTGCTGGCCTGTGTGGCGGCGGTGCTGGGCATTTATGGCGACCTGTTTGCCAGCGTGGTCAAGCGCCAGTGCGGCATCAAGGACTACGGCACCATTTTCCCGGGCCACGGCGGCATTCTGGATCGTTTTGACAGCGTGATGTTCATTGCGCCCTTCGTGACCATGGTTGTCACGGCGGTGTTCTACAAGTAAAAGGGGGAACGTGCCATGTCGAAAAAAATTACGCTGCTGGGCTCCACCGGCTCCATCGGCACCCAGAGCCTGGATGTGATCCGGGCACAGGGGTATGAGGTGTTCGGCCTGTCGGCCCACAGCCATGTGGATAAGATCCTGCAGCAGATCGAAGAGTTTCATCCGCGCTATGTCTGCATGACCGACCCGGATGCGGCCCGCAGGCTGGATGCGGAGCTTTCCGGTCGTGCAGATGCGCCCCGGCTGCTGGTAGGGCCGGAAGGGCTCAAGCAGCTGGCCGCACTGGACGGCACCGATGTGGTGCTGAACAGCGTGGTGGGCATTGCAGGCCTTGGTGCCAGCCTGTGCGCGATCGAAAGCGGGCATGATCTGGCCCTTGCCAACAAGGAGAGTCTTGTCACCGGCGGCCATCTGGTCACACAGGCCGTGGCAAAGCATGGTGTAAAGCTGCTGCCGGTGGACAGTGAACATTCGGCCATCTTCCAGTGCCTGCAGGACAAGGAGAGCGCCCCCAGCCTGACCAAGATCCTGCTCACGGCGTCCGGCGGGCCGTTCTTCGGCATGAAAACCGAGGAACTGCGCACCAAGACCAAGGCGGATGCCCTCAAGCACCCCAACTGGAACATGGGCGCAAAGATCACCATTGACTCTGCCACCCTGATGAACAAGGGTCTGGAACTCATTGAGGCAGTGTGGCTGTTCGGCCTGCCGCCGGAGAAGATCCAGATCGTTGTCCAGCGCCAAAGCATCGTGCATTCGGCGGTGCAGTTCAGCGATAATTCGGTCATTGCTCAGCTGGGTGTGCCGGATATGCGCATTCCCATCCAGTATGCGCTCACCTACCCAAAGCGCGTACCCGGCGTTGTGCCGGAGCTGGACTTTGCCGCACTCAAGGTGCTCACCTTCGATGTGGCAGACGACGAGACCTTCCGCTGCCTTGCCGCCTGCAAAAAGGCCATCAAAAAGGGTGGTCTCGGCCCCTGTGCTGCCAACGGTGCCAATGAGGAAGCTGTCAAGCTCTTCCTTGAGGACAAAATTGGCTTCCTCGATATTGGCCGTCTGGTGGAAGCAGTCGTGGACAGCGACAGCTTTGGCGGCGACTATACCCTCAGCGATGTGTACGAGTGCGACCGCATGGCACGGGAATTTGTAAGAGCGCACTTATAAAAACCCTCTCAGCCTCACTGCGTTCGGCAGCTTTCCCGAAGGGAGAGCTTTCAAAAAGCGTAAGGCCAGATGTGCAAAAGCTCCCCGGGAGCTGGCAGGGCGGAAGCCCTGACTGAGAGGGGTTCCGACTTTTCAGCTTTAGGAGACGCAATGTCAATTTTTATCACCCTGATCGCCGCACTGATCGTGTTCAGCGCTGTGATCGCCATTCATGAGTTCGGCCACTTTGCGGTGGCAAAGCTCTGCGGCGTGCGGGTCAACGAGTTTTCCATTGGCATGGGCCCGGCGCTGTGGATAACATTTACCACGGCACCCAGTACAGCCTGCGTGCATTCCCGGTGGGCGGCTATGTGGCGCTGGAAGGGGAGGAAAGCCCCGAGAGCCAGCAGGCCGAAGCCGCCCGCGACGAACGGGAAGCAGAGGACGAAAACCCTGTCCCGCCGGAGCAGCGCACCGGCATCCCTTTGAACGAGGCACCGGTATGGCAGCGTGTGCTTGTGATGGTGGCAGGTGCCTTCATGAATTTCGTGCTGGGCTTTGTGGTGCTGGTCATTCTTGTGGCAGCACAGGAAGGAGCATCACCAGCAAGACCATCTATTCCATTGAGAACGATGCCCTCTGCGGCCAGACCGGCCTGCAGGCGGGGGACGAGATCGTTGCCGTGAACGGCAGGCGCTGCTTTGTGGCCAACGACATCCTTTATGAGCTGGTGCGCACCGAAGCCTATCGCGCCCGGTTCACCGTGAAGCGGGACGGCCAAAAGGTGGAACTGCCGGACGTGCAGTTCGACACCTGGCAGGACGAGGACGGCCAGACCCATATGACCCTTGGCTTTACGGTGTACGGCATCAAAAAACACCGCTCAATGTGTTAAAAGAAGCATGGAACAGCACCCTGTACTACGGACGCATCGCGTTTATCTCGCTGGCAGACCTTGTGCGCGGACGTGAGAGCATCAACAATCTGTCTGGCCCGGTGGGTATCGTGACAGCGATCGGTCAGGCGGCAAGCTACGGCTGGCAGGACCTGCTGGCGCTGCTGGCCCTCATCACCATCAATCTGGGCGTGTTCAATCTGCTGCCCTTCCCGGCACTGGATGGCGGCAAGGTGGTATTTTTGATCATTGAGGGCGTTACCGGCCATGCAGTGCCGGAAAAGCTGCAGGGCACACTGACCGTTGCGGCCTTTGCACTGCTGTTTGGCCTGATGCTCTTTGCAACCTATAATGATATCATCCGGCTTGTGACCGGTGCAATGTGAGCAAAAACAGAAAGGGGAACTTTATGCGGCAGTTAAAACGGGAAGTGAAAATCGGCAATGTGACCATCGGCGGCAAGAATCCTGTTGCGGTGCAGACGATGCTCAACGTGCCGGTGGAGGATATTGAGGGTAATGTGGCGCAGGCAAAGCGGTGCGAAGCTGCTGGCTGTCAGATCCTGCGCGTGACCTGCCCCAGCCCGGCGGATGCAAAGTGCATCGAAGCCGTCAAGAATGCGGTGAACATCCCCATTGTGGCAGACATCCATTTTGACTACAAGGCGGCTCTGGCCTGCGCAGATGTGGGCGTGGATAAGATCCGCATCAACCCCGGCAACATCGGCGACGATGACCGGGTGAAGGCTGTGGTGGATGCCTGTCAGCGCAAGAACATTCCCATCCGCATCGGCGTGAATGGCGGCAGTCTGGAAAAGCACATCCTTGCAAAATACGGCGCACCCACGCCGGAAGCCATGGTGGAGAGCGCCCTGTATCATGTGCGCCTGCTGGAAAAGTTCGACTTCAACAACATCGTCATTTCCATCAAGAACTCCAATGTGCCCCGCATGATGGAGGCCTACCGCCAGCTCAGCGCTGTCACGGATTACCCGCTCCATGTGGGTGTTACCGAGGCGGGTACCTACCAGATGGGTCTGCTGAAAAGCGGCATGGGCATCGGCGGAATGCTGCTGGAAGGCATTGGCGATACCATCCGCGTCTCGCTGGCCGCCGAGCCGGAAAAGGAAGTGGAAGCCGGTTACAACATCCTGCGGGCCGTGGGCTTCCCGGTGGCAGGGCCGGAGGTCATCACCTGCCCCACCTGCGGCCGCACCCAGTACCCCTGCACCGAGATTGCCAACGAGGTGGAAAAGCGGCTGCAGGGCTACAAAAAATCCATTAAGGTGGCCGTGATGGGCTGCGTGGTCAATGGCCCCGGTGAGGCCCGGGAGGCCGATATCGGCATTGCCGGCGGCAAGGACGAGGCAGTGCTGTTCCTCCACGGCAAGCCGGTGAAAAAGCTCACCGGTGACAACATTCTGGACCAGTTCATGGACGAGATCTATAAACTGTAATTTGTTTTTTTTCACAGCTGCCACACCTGCAAAAAACGGGTGCGGCAGTTTGTGCTGTATAAAAAGGAGTATCATCTGTGACACCACTCGTTTCCCAGCTCTGGCCGCAGTTCATGGTGGACCCGGCGTTTGCGTCCTGCTTCGGGCAGGTCATTGTGGAGCATGCGCAGATGCTGCGGCAGGAGCGGCAGGTCATCTTTACCCTGCGCAGCGCCGCCCCGCTGGACAAAAATCTCTGTGCCCGGCTGCTGGCATCCTTGCAGCCGGATTATGAGGGCTTTGAGCTGCGCATCCAGAACCTGTTTGGCTATGCCATGCTGGACGAAGCGGCCCTGCGGGAGCTGATGGAGGAGATGAAGCGGGACGGCGTGCCCATCAACGGCTTCCTCGACCGATGCCGCATCACCATCACCGGCCAGAACATCACCATCGGCGTCTGCCATGGCACGAAGTTTTTGCAGGAGATGCACTTTGAAAAGCTGCTGGCAGACTGCATTGCGGCCCACACCGGGGTAACGCCGCAGGTAACGCTGCAAAGCGCTGTAAGCGAAGCCGAGCAGCGCCAGATGGAAGAAAAGCTGGAGCGCAAGATCGCGCCGCCGGTGGTCAAGTTCGAGAAAAAGAATACCGCACCGTCCATCAAGGTGGAGGGCCTGGACCTGACGGACAAGCCCGTTACCATCTTCCACGGCAAGATGTTCTCCCCCAAGAACCTCACCCCCCTCAAGGACTTGGGCGGCGAGGCGGAAAGTGCATGATCTGGGGCGATGTTTTCTTCACCGAGGTGAAGGGCAGCTTCCGCAAGATCTATACCGTCTCCATCACCGACTACACCGGCTCCATCAACCTGAAGATCCGCGCGCAGGAAGGTGAGGACTGCTCCAAGTGGGAGAGCCTTGGCAAAGGCACCACCCTCATTGTGCGCGGCGACTGCTCCTACGACAAGTACGAACACGATTATATCGTCTACCCCTACGATGTGCTCATCGTGGAGCGCAAAAAGCGGGAGGATACCGCGCCGGTCAAGCGTGTGGAGCTGCATCTGCACACCAAGCTTTCCAGCATGGACGGCTTCTGTGACCCCGGCGGCATCGTCAAGCTGGCCCACCGCATGGGACATCCGGCCGTTGCCATCACTGACCACGGTGTGTGTCAGGGTTACCCGGAAGCCATGCTGGCAGCGGACGATATCCATAAATCAGACCCGGACTTCAAGCTGATCTACGGCTGCGAAGCCTACTTGACGACATGATCCCCTGTGTATACGGTGTGAAGGATCAGCCGCTGGACGGGGAGTTCTGCGTGTTTGATACCGAGACCACCGGCCTTGACCCCGGCGTGGAGTATATGACCGAGATCGGTGCCGTCATCGTGAAAAACGGCGAAGTGGTGGAGGAATTTGACACCTTTGTCAAGCCCGGCAAGCCCATCACCCCCAAGATCACCGAGATCACCGGCATCACCAACGAGATGGTGGCCGATGCTCCCAGCGAGAAGGAAGCGCTGGAAGCGTTCCTCAAGTTTGCGGGGGGCCGCATTCTTGTGGGCCACAATGTGCACTCCTTCGATATGCGTTTCCTGCGCGCCGCCGCCAAGCGGAGCGGCATCGAGTTCGAGCCGACCTATATCGATACCCTGACCATGGCGCAGGCGATGTACCCCGGACTCCACAACTACAAGCAGGGGACTATTAACAAACATCTCGAGCTGCCCGCCTACGAAGCACATCGCGCCTGCGAGGACTCCGCCGCGCTGGGCCGCATCTTCTGCGTCATGCTGAACGACCTGGAAGAAAAGCAGGTAGCAAAGGTCAGTGAGATCAACACCGGCCTGGGCGGCAACCGCGAGGTGCTGAAAAAGAAGTATTACCACCTCATCATTCTGGTCAAGAACCAGATGGGCCTGAAAAATCTGTACAAGATCGTCAGCGAAGCCCATGTGAACTACTTTTTCAAAAAGCCCCGGGTCCCCCGCAGCCTTTTGAACAAATACCGGGACGGCCTGCTGCTCACCTCCGCCTGCGAAGCCGGCGAGCTGTACCGGGCCATCGTGGATGGCACCAGCTATGAAGAACTGAAAAAGATCGCGTCCTACTACGATATTCTTGAGATCCAGCCGCTGGGCAACAACGCCTACATGGTGCGGGACGGCAAGGTGGACAGCGAAGAGGACATCAAAAACTTCAACCGCACGGTCATAAAGCTGGGCGAGGACCTGCACAAGCCGGTGATCGCCACCGGCGATGTGCACTTCACCGAGCCGGAAGACGCCGTGTACCGTGCGGTGCTGCAGGCGGGCAACGGCTTTAAAGATGCCGACAACCAGCCGCCGCTGTTCTTCCGCACCACGCAGGATATGCTCGCGCAGTTCTACTATCTGCCCAAGGAAAAAGCCTACGAGGTAGTGGTGAAGAACCCCCGCAAGATCGCGGCGATGATCGACAACAATGTTCGTGCCATCCCGCGGGGTACCTACCCGCCCAGCATCGAGGGTGCAGAGCAGCAATTGCGCGATGCTACGTGGGAACACGCCAAGCGTGATTACGGTGACCCGCTGCCCGAAATTGTGGAAAAGCGGCTGCAGAAGGAGCTGGACTCCATCTGCGGCCATGGCTACGCCGTGCTGTACGTCATTGCGGTCAAACTGGTGGCCTATTCCAACGCGGGCGGCTATCAGGTTGGCAGCCGTGGTTCGGTCGGCTCATCGGCCGTGGCCCACTTCTCTGGCATCTCGGAGGTGAACAGCCTGCCGCCCCACTACCGCTGTCCCAAGTGCAAGCACAGTGAGTTCATCACCGACGGCAGCGTGGACGACGGCTTTGACCTGCCGGACAAGAACTGCCCCCACTGCGGTACCCGGATGCTGGTGGACGGCCATGATATTCCGTTTGAGACATTCCTGGGCTTCTACGGCGACAAAGAGCCCGATATCGACCTGAACTTCTCGGGCGAATACCAGTCCAATGTCCACCGCTACACCGAAGAGCTGTTCGGCAAGGCCAACGTGTTCAAGGCGGGTACCGTTTCCGGTATCCAGGATAAAACCGCTTACGGCTATGTCAAGAAGTATCTGGAAGAGCGGGGCCGCACCGTGAATCATGCGGAGGAGAACCGCCTGACTCTGGGCTGCACGGGTGTCAAGCGCACCACGGGCCAGCACCCCGGCGGCATGGTCGTTGTGCCGGACACCTATGAAATCTACGATTTCTGTCCCATCCAGCACCCGGCAGACGATGTGGCAGGCGGCCTGCTGACCACCCACTTTGAGTTCAAGTATCTGCACGACACCCTGCTCAAGCTGGACGAGCTGGGCCACGATATGCCCACGTTCTACAATATTTTGAGGAGTATACGGGTATCCCCATTGACAGCATCCCCATGAACGACCCCAAGGTCTACAGCCTGCTGACCAGCCCCGAGGCGCTGGGCGTGACGCCAGAACAGATCGACAGCCAGACCGGTACGTTCGGCATCCCGGAGATGGGCACCAACTTTGTCCGCGGAATGCTGGTGGAGGCCCGGCCCAAGAATTTCTCCGAGCTGATCCAGATCTCGGGCCTGTCCCACGGCACCGATGTCTGGACGGGCAACGCCGACGAGCTCATCCGCAGCGGCACCTGTACCATCGCAGAGGTCATCGGCTGCCGTGACAGCATCATGCTCTACCTGCTCCGCAAGGGGCTCGAACCGAAGATGGCCTTCGACATCATGGAGGCTGTCCGTAAGGGCAAGGTGGCCAAGGGCGGCTTCGCGCCCGGCTGGGAGGAGGCCATGCGGGAGCACGATGTGCCGGACTGGTACATTGAGAGCTGCCGTAAGATCAAGTATATGTTCCCGAAAGCCCACGCCGTGGCCTACCTGATGTCGGCCATCCGTCTCATGTGGTTCAAGCTCTACCATCCGCAGGCGTTCTATGCGGTATACTTCACTGTACGCGGCGACGACATCGACTACGAAGCCGCTGTGGGCGGTGCGGCGGTGGCCCGCGCCCACATGGAAGAGGTCAAGCGCCGCCTGAAAGAGGAGAAGAACGCCAAGGACGAGGACGTGCTGGTCAGCCTGCAGCTCGTCAACGAGATGCTGGTGCGCGGCTACGAGTTTTTGCCCATTGAGCTGGGCAAGAGCCGCGGCTCCCGCTACATCGTGGAGGACGGCAAGGTCCGTCTGCCGTTCTCGTCGCTGAAAGGCCTGGGCGGCGCGGCAGCCGACGCGCTGGAAGCGTTCCACCATCCACGGGGAGGAGTACCTTTCCATGGAAGAGCTGCAGCAGGCTTCCGGTGTGTCCAGTGCCATCCTGGACCGCCTGCGTCAGGTGGGCGCTCTGGGTGACCTGCCGGAGAGCAGTCAGGTGAGTTTCTTCTAAATGCAACAAAAATCCCCGGTACAGGAAATTCTGTACCGGGGATTTTGCGGCAAAAATCGCAGGTGCTTAAAAATTCAGCAGAACGGGGGAGTGTTTACTCCACGCTGATCATATAATAGACGGGCTGGCCGCCGCGGATGTGGCTGACCTCCACGTGGTTCGGGCACTTGGCCTTTACGAGCTCGGTCACCTTCTCGGCTTCCTCGTCGGAGACGTCGCAGCCGGAGATGATGGTGACGAAGCTGGAATCCTTCTTGCACATGCCGCGGGCCAGACGGTAGGTAGCTTTGGTGATATCGTTGGAGGTGGAAACGATCTTGCCGTTCTCCAGAGCCATGATCTCGCCCTTCTTGATGCGCTTGCCGTCGTACTCGCTGTTGAGGCCGGTGGACACCTTGTCGGCAGCAGCCATCATGTTGATGGTGTTGGTCTCGGCGTTCACAGAGGGATCAAAGTTGAGCAGAGCGGTGATGCCCA
>VOFD01001483.1_pt1 | contig 17413 bp, 32 predicted proteins | sample 5384101 | NCBI WGS metagenome assembly VOFD01 (sample SAMN12384723, study PRJNA508395) | human gut metagenome | isolation source: healthy gut C | host: Homo sapiens
CACCTCTGGCGGGCTTCGATGAAGCCCAATACGACCCCCGGCCCCGCTCACCTGCCGCCAAGCTTTCGAGCGGGGCCTATCTCATTCGCTTCAGCGCGGTTTGCTATCGCCTCCATCGCGTCAACGCCCTCCGTCTGCGAGGAGAACAGGTCGCCCCGCATGTCGTCGGTCTCCATGCAGACCCACGTGACCACGTAGTCTGACGCCGCCTTCCTTATGGCCAAGATGAGCGTGATTCCCTTCCGCTCGAACTCGACGTCGGCCATGTTCATCGAGCCGTCCTTCAGGTACTTGATGTCGATTCTCACAGAGCCGGACAGTGGGCGCCCTTCTTCGGTTTTGCTGTGAACGTCGCCACCGCAACGTTCTTCGGAGCCTTCCCGCTCTTCGTCGGGTTCGAGAAGTCGAGGTCGATTTTCGCGCTCAGAAGGTCCACTCCGATTTCTGGGAGGAAAGACCCTATCACCCATGCCGCGTCGTCAGAAACCTTTGAGACGGTGAACTGGCTGACGTCTATGCCGAGACCGGCGAGCTTGTCGCTGCGCTCTCGCTCTTGGTGACGCCGCCGACCCCGCCCGGTATGACGCTGTAGGTCACTATGAAGTTGCTGTCCTCCGGGAGCTTCCTCTCGACCATCGAGGAACAGTTGCTCGCCGTCTCCTCCCGCCGCCACGTGGTACCCGCTACCGCCGCTCCACATGTAGACGTCGGCAGATCCCACCGTTCCGTCAGGAAGGTACTTGATGTGGGCCACCAGAGAATCGTCTCCCTGCTCGGGCCTTTGAAGCTCGCCACCGGCGTCAACGCAAGCCTGAATCCACGCCGCGTAGTCAACTGGCTCGTATCTCGGTGACGAGACGTCGAGGTTCACGGTGAGAGGGTACTTCGGCGTCTTGCCGGTCCTCGTCTTGCTGGCAATCTCGGCGGTCGCATATCTCACGTCATCGAACCACACGTCCAGCTTCGCGGGGATACACGGCTCGACCCTCCGCGCCTCCTCAACAACCGAGGACAGGGCGACGCAATCGACCATGACCCTGGCGAGCAGGCTTCCGGTGATCATTGGAATCTTCCGGTCACCAGCGATGTAGTACGGGCAGTCAGTCAGATTGATTCCGCAGATCTCGCCGAAGTCGGCGCGTCCACTGGCCTTCGGCATGGTATCCACCTTGTGCCATTCGACGGACGCTCCGCCCTTCTGCTCCTGTCGCTCGAAGCCCCCGGATTTCCCGCCGAGAACCTTTCCGAGAGCCCTTCCTATGTGCCACGAGATGGGCTTCACGGCAGCCTCCTAGATCTCGTAGTCGAACGGAACGACGTACCAAACGACCTCGCCGATGACCGTGACGGTCTCGGAGTTGGGGTCGGCGTAGTCGAAGACCATGGACTTGATTGTCGGGTCGGTGCTGTCCGGGTACAGCTCGATACCGTTGGCCAGGGTGCGCACGCGCTTAATAGTGGCATCGTAGCCGTTGACGCAGACAGCGTACGCCCTGCCGTCAACCGTCTCCTTCGTCGGGTTGATGAGGGCATAGCAGCCGTTTGGCAGCGCGCGGTTCATAGACTCGCCGACAACCTTCAAAAGGAAGGACTCGGATACCTGTTCCTCAGCTCGCCTGGGACTACGAAGGTGTTCTCAACGGACATCATCTCGATTGGCGTTCCTGCGGCGATTGACCCGTAGAGGGGGACGCTGACCCAAGCCCCCCTCTTCGTTTCGCTCTTCAGCTTCAGACCGTGGTAGTCATCGAGCTTGACCGTCTCCCAGTCGATGTTCAGCTCGCGGTAGATCTTGTCGGTAAGCTCGGTCCTGGTATTTGCCATCCCACGGCTAAGAGCTCCATAGATGGATGTCGGTGCCTCGCCTATCTGCTTGGCGAAATTGGGAACCCCACCGTAGTTCTCTTTTATAAGGCGACGGATCGCCTCCTCCAACGATTCCATGATCACTCCTAAATCTAGTAACCGGTTAATGCGGATTTTACCCCGAATGGTAATTCTTGCCAATGTGGTGTTGACAGATTACCGCACACGGTATATCTTCAACCAAGTTACCGCAGACGGTAATTATGCCGTCGCGAATACCGTAGGAGGTGAGCAATGAGTCTCAAGAACATGAAGGCGGAGATGACGAGGGAAGGAGTAACGCAGCAGGACGTCGCAGACCTGCTTGGCATGACGAGCAAGAACGTGAATCTGAAGCTCAACGAGAAGGTTCCCATGACCATCGATGAAGGGAAGTCCATCAGGGCAAAGTTCTTCCCTTTCGCGACCCTCGACTACCTGCTCGAAAGCGACAAGGAGGAGAACGGTGAGCTTCGGACTGCATGACAAGGACTGGGTTGACCCCGACCCTCCGCGAATCGTCAAATGCCGAGACTGCGACGACTGGACGGAATGCCCGTGCGGGTGCGGAAAGGGTACTGCCTCGCCGATGGGGAGTTCACGGATGAGGACCACGAATGCGAGTTCTAACCCAGTTGTCTTCGAGGCGGGCACGCGGCTACTTCACCTCGGAAATACCGACGTGGAAATCATTGCCGCAGAGCCGATACGGCTCGGGGATCTGGGAATCGAAAGGATGGTGCTCGATGCACACGAATCAAAGGGCTGCGCGGCCCGAAATGGTTGGTCGCCAGAAGACCGCGCAGCGCCAGTACCGGCACGCTAACGTGCCTGCGAAGCATTATAGCCGCTTCGCGCTCAGCAACGATTTCAAGGCTGGCCTGTTTCTGGGAATCACCGCATCCGCGATTGTTTTCTGCGCGGTGCTCTTCCTTTGGGTCATTCCGACCATGGACAGCGCCGTCGAGATGGCTATGCAGGCGGCGGGCATATGAAGGCCATAAGGAGCCCGTACACGACGGAGCGCACCATGAGCGCGGCGCACATCGAGAGTGGCCGCGAAATGGCCACAAAGGTGCACCGCTGGATGGAGGCCAACGAGGCAGCCTTCCGCAAGATCTACGGCTTCGTCAAGGAGATGCAGCGCACGGGCGGCAGGGGCCGCGTGCGCGACCGCGTGGCGGCGTTCTGCGTTGACCAGAGCATCGAGGTCGGCGACGAGCCCTACACCTTCAACAACACGTGGTGGGCCGGAATCTCTAGGTACCTCGTGCTCCACGACCCGACCCTGCTTGAAGACCCAATCAGATTCAGAGACTCGGACATCGACTGCTACGGCCTGCTGCCGGTTAGCTACCTGCCCGAGATCGAGCCGAACATCGAGGTGAGCTAATGGACTACAAGAGCATGACCGTCGCGCAGCTCACGGCCGAGGCCAAGGCGCGCGGGGTCAACGTCTACAAGGGCATGAAGAAGGCCGACATCATCGCCCTCCTTGAGAAGGAGGAGCCGCTTGAGGTCGATGCTGAAGTCATCGAGGAGGACGAGCAAGACCTCTCCGTCCACACGCTTCCCGGCCAGATCAGCGCCAACTTCGACGCCCTTGAGGCGCACGTCGATACCATCCTCAAGGACTACGAGGGCTGGCAGCCGTCTGCGGACAGCGCAGAGGACGTCAGGGCCTGCGCCGATGCGCGCAAGTACCTGAACGGCTTGGCCAAGCAGATTGACGAGCGCCGCAAGGCCGTGAAGAACGAGTACCTGCGCCCGCTCAACGCCTTCGAGGGCCGCAGCAACGCCATCCGCGACAAGATCAAGAGCGCCGTCGCGCGAATCCAGGCGGTCGAGAAGGAGGCCGATGAGGCCCGCAAGCGCGAGAAGGAGAACGCGCTGCGCGAGCACTACCAGGAGGTCGCTGGGCTTCTCGCGGACGTCGTTCCCTACGAGGCCATCGCGGACCCCAAGTGGCTGAACAAGTCTCCGCACGTGGAGAACTGCAAGAAGGAGCTTGAGGACCGCTGCCGCAAGGTCGCGAAGGACTGGGACGCGCTCAAGGCGCAGGATCTCGGCGACTTCGGCGAGCAGGCCGAGCTTCGCTTCTTCCAGTCGCTCGACCTCGGCGATGCCATCGCGTGGGCGCACAAGCTGGCGGAGGACAAGAAGCGCCTCGACGCCATGAAGAGCGAGCTTTCGTCCTACCAGCAGGAGGACGAGCCGCAGCCCTGCGACTACCAGCCCGCAGAGGCCGTCAGCGCCCCGCAGCCCGTCGCCGCGCCCGTTCCCGTGCAGCCCGCCCCCATCCCCGTGCCGCAACCTGCCCAGATCACGGTCGAGCCGAGCATGGGCTGGCAGATTGCGAACGAGCTTGAGAGCTTCGAGCCCGCCCTGCAGTCGAAGGTGCTTGAGGCCGTGCGCCTCGCCAAGGCCACGCCCGCGAACGCTCCGGTGCCGTGCGTCATGGTCATCGACTCCGCCACCACCGAGCAGATGCAGGCGGTCGGCAAGCTCTGCGGCCTCGTCGGCGTGACCGGCGTCTTCAAGCGCGGCACCCTCGCCGAGGTCTGCCAGCGCACCTACGGAATGGGGGCAATCAATGGCTAACGCAATCCTCGAAAGCCTTCTTGAGATCCAGCAGACGCTGAAGGTCGAGAAGGGCCAGTACAACGCCTTCGGCAAGTACAAGTACCGCAGCAAGGAGGACATCCTTGAGGCCGCCAAGCCGCTCTGCTACCAGAAGGGCCTGCTGCTCACCTGCGACGATGACATCGTGAAGGTCGATGACGGCTGGGTCTACGTGAAGACCACCGCCAGCCTCACCGACGTCGAGACCGGAGACAAGGTGTCGGCAACCGGCTGGGCGCGCGAGCCGGAGGACAAGAAGGGCATGGACGAGAGCCAGATCACCGGAACCGCGTCGAGCTACGCGGGGAAGCGCGCCCTGGGCAACCTCTTCTCCATCGATGACACCAAGGACAGCGACGGCTACGACAACAGCGTCCCGCAGAGCGGCCCGTTCATCGCCGCCTGCACCGCCTGCGGCACCCAGTGGCAGTTCCAGAACCGCGAGCAGATGGAGCAGTGCTCCTGCTCCTGCGGCTGCCGCACGTTCAGGGTGGTCCAGTAATGGTCGGCACGCTCCAAGACCTCTACGCCAAGCGCGACGAGCTTGAGGCCCTTCTTGAGGAGGACTTGGAGGAGTGCCGGAAGAGCGGCTTCCAGTACGCCGAGCACGAGGCCGAGTACCGCAAGGCCCTGCGGGTCGAGATCATGGCCGAGCGACGCAAGGGGACGCCAGTGACGGTCCGAGCGACATCTGCCGTGGCATGGAGCACATCGCCGACCTGAAGCAGGCGCGCGACGCGGCGGAAGCCCTCTACAAGACCTCGCAGGAGGCAATCAACGTGCACAAGCTGCGCCTCCGCATGGTAGACGCAGAGATTCAGAGGATTTGGAACTCAGGAGGAACAGGATATGGCGAGTAACGTCAACACGGCTGTCATCAGCGGAAACCTCACCCGCAACGCCGAGCTTCGCATGACCCAGAGCGGCACGCCGGTTCTCAGCTTCGGCGTGGCCTGCAACCGCTCCGTCAAGAACCAGCAGACGGGCGAATGGGAGGACCGCCCCGATTACATCGACTGCGTGATGTTCGGCAATCGCGCCCAGGGCATCGCCCAGTACATGACCAAGGGAACCTTCGTCGTTGTCCACGGCCGCCTCGCCTACAGCTCGTGGCAGGACAAGGAGACGGGCAAGAACCGCTCAAGATCGAGGTCGCGGCATCCGAGGTCAACTTCCACAGCAACCAGCAGCAGGGCTACCAGCAGCCCATGCAGCAGCCGCAGCAGGCTTACCAGCAGCCGACCTACCCGCAGCAGCAAGCCTACCCGCAGCAGGGCTACCAGCAGCCCGCTCAGGCGTACCAGCAGCCCGTCCAGCAGCCGCAGGCCATGCCCGCGCAGTCCGCGCCCGTGGTGCAGCAGCCCGCCCCTCAGATGCCCCAGCAGCCCATGCAGCAGCCGCCCGCTGCCGACATGTACGACGAGGACATCCCGTTCTAGGGCGGCCCAGATGGAAGGACTGCTCATGCAGGTGCTCGACTCACTCATCGAGGGGCCGCTCAGGCTCCGCAACCGGCGCGAGGGCGACGAGCTCATCGGGATGATCGTGCGCTACCTGGCGACCGGGGACGAGCCGGAGCCGCGCACCGACGCCCAGGAGGCTGTCATCACGTCCGTCATGCCGGTGCTCGCCAAGAGCAGGGCGCGAATCGTAGCTGGAAGCAACGGCGGAAGCAAAGCGGTAAGCAAACAGGCAAGCAAAACGCCAAGCAAAACAGGAAGCAACGGCGCAAGCGACGCGGCAAGCAAAGCGCCAAGCGAAGAGGAAGAGGAATTAGGAAGAGGAATCAGGAAGGAGGAAGCAGGGGAGAAGCTGGCGCGATTCCGCGCCCCCCGCCCTCGAAGAGGTGGCTGCCTACGCCTCCGAGTACTGCGCGAAGCAGAGGCTCGACCTCTCCGGGTTCTCCGCCGAGCGATTCATCGACCACTACACGGCAAACGGCTGGCGCGTTGGCAGGACGCCGATGAAGGACTGGAAGGCCACAGTGCGCAACTGGTGCCGTAACGACTGCAAACCCATGGGAGGAGGTTCATATGCCCAGTACGACCGCTAAGACCTGCGAGTTCTGCGGGAAGGAGCTTGAGGCCCGCTACATCGACATGCCGTTCTCCAAGGACGGGGCCAAGCGCAAGATGTTCGTCGGATACGCCGAGTGCGACTGCGCCGAGGCGGTCAAGGCCTGCGAGAAGGAGGCGGCCGCCGAGGCCGAGCGCGAGCGCAAGGCCGAGCAGGATGCCTTCTACCGCAAGCTTGAGCAGGCGGGCGTGCCCAGGCGCTACCACAAGGCTTCGCACCCCATGGCCAAGGATCTCGCGGCCAAGGTCGAGGGCGGCCAGTCGCTCTACGTGTGGGGAGACAACGGCACGCTCAAGACCACGCTCGTCAGCGCCATCGCTCGCCGTCTCGTCTACCACGGCAAGCGCGTCCGCATGGTCAACGCCGTTGACCTGCTCATCGAGGTCCAGAGCACCTACGGCACGCCCCTCGCCGAGAGCGACGTGCTGGCCAAGTACTCCAAGGTGCCGTTCCTCATCCTCGATGACCTCGGCAAGGAGCAGCAGACGGCGTGGACGGTCTCCCGGCTCTACTCGATCGTCAACGCCCGCGACGGCGCGATGCTGCCCACGGTCATCACGAGCAACTTTCGCGTCAGCGAGCTGGCGGCGCGCATGGCGGCGTGCGACGAATCGACCGCCAAGGCCATCGGATCGCGCCTCGCCGGGATTTGCGAGACGGTGGCCACCGACGGCGGGGATAGGAGGCTGCAATGAGCTTCGTCCCCGACAGCGGCCAGCTCTGCGGCCTCTCGCTGCAGGTTGCCGAGCTTTACGGCAAGCCTCACCTTCACGCGCACTACGCAGGGAAGGGCGTCAGGACGCACCGCATGGACGATGGCGCGACGTGCGCCGTGTGCCGCCGGATGGCCACGAACGTCCACCACGTGCCGCCGGTCTCAAAGGGCCTGTTCACGCTGCGCACTCCGCAGGGCGAGTGGGAGCTGAGGCCCGCGCTCTTCGCCCTGTGCGGCAGCGGCACGACGGGATGCCACAACCTCTTCCACGGCGGCGCGAGGTATCAGCCCGAGTGGGTCTGGTTCCTCGACTACCAGGAGGCGTGGTGGAGCGGCGACCTGCTCAAGACGTACGAGCCGCACGACCCCGGACTCTTCGCCTACGGCAGGTGGGTCATCCACGACCGCAACACCGGAACGACCTTCGAGCCTTGGAGGTAGCCGGATGGGCAAGGTGCTTCAGGGCCAGATGGTGCTCGACCTGTTTCCGGAGGAGCGTGAGGTCGAGCAGAGCCCGCTCGAAGGCTGCATCGCATGGCTCACCGAAGAGCGCGGATGCGACGAGGGGCGCGTCAGGCCATTGGTCGAGCAGTGCTACGCGACGTTCGGCAGGGCCGAGGCGTTCGACCGAGCCAGGGAGCTTGAGCACTTCTACGGGAGGCACGCGGCACCGAGGCTTTCTGCCTGCCCTCCGGCCCTCATGGGGATGTTCGACCCGAGCATCGACTACCACACGCTGTGGGACAGGTGCTGGGCCGCCAGGTGGATTCCCCTGCGCGAGGCGATGGAGGTCAAGTTCTGGCACTACAACTACCGGCACGACCCGTACACGGGGGCACCGGCCTGGGTTTGGTACATCGACAACAGCGGGCGCGAGGTAAAGCGCCCGTACGAGGAGTAGCAATGGAGATCACTAAGAACGAGGTCAACGAGTTCCAGCGCGGCGTTCGCGAGCGCACCGTTCCCGAGGGCATGAGCTGGCCCATGTTCGAGGACGGCAAGGCCGTCGCCCTTGGAGACGCCACGGAGGACTGCAGGTGCGTCACGCGCATCTGCTTCACCAAGAAGGGCTTCTACTTCAACTCTTCGCACCGCAAGGGCCTGCGCCGCTACCGCTACGGCGAGGCGGTGAGGCGTCCGTGGACGCTCGATGCGGACGGCACAAAGACCACGGCAGGAGACATGGTTTGGGATCTCGCGACCGATGCTAAGGGAACCGTCTCTGAGGTATTTGGGGACGTCATCATCGTCAACGTAAACGAGGGGTATCGTCCACGGGCCTGCGACGAGGTTCGTCCACGAGAAGCCCGTCTATACGCGGGACGGATTTCGCATCGTTGAGGGGTGCGAGGTCTTCTATCCCGACTACTACGACTTGAGGGTCACGGTCGTGCGGATTGACCACGACACCGATGCAGTTCTCTGCAAGAGCAAATGCGACACACGACTCCTCCCCGCCAAGCGTCTCGTTGCGAAGCTTCCCGATAGCTGGGAGCGGCTGTGGTTCGACATGGGCGTCGCCGACGGCGATGACCGCATGAACGGCATCGAAAGGACGAGTTCATCCGCCGCGCCATTGCCATTGCCAAGAAGGCGGCGGTCTAGATGCACTACGACCTCAAGGGATGCCCAATCTGCAAGGGCGAGGCACGCATGGTGGTGAACATCCAGAGCTATTCGCGAGACGGAATCATCGCCTACGTGACGTGCCGTAAGTGCGGGCTCGCGACCAAATGCTTCTCGCAGAACACGCGAGACCGCGACACCAAGTTCATCGAGCAGGCTGCGGAAGCCTGGAACGAGAGGGGAGGCTCTGATGATCGTGCGTGAGTGGTGGTTCATGGGCATGCGCTGCGCGCTGCGCCACGGCGCGTTCGGGTGTTCGTGCGGCTACGTGATGCTGCCGGAAGAGCACCCGTGGCACTACCTGAAGGAATCAGAGCTTGACGAGCTAATCAACGTCCACGGAGGCGTGACGTTCCTGGGGAAGCTTCACGAGCTTTCAGACGATTCGCGGTGGGTCGGATTCGACATGGCCCACGCGGGCGACATGGTTGGCATGGTTCCCATCCGCACCGACGAGGAGTGCATCGAGGAGACCGAGAGACTGGCCGAGCAGGTTGCCCTGACCGGAAGGGAGACGAAATGAGCGAGCTGCAGAGGATGAGCGAGAAGGACGTCGCAAGGGTCGTCCGCATCCGCATCGAGGAGACCCGAAAGATGCTTGACGAGGCGATGAGGGACATGAGCGTCCCCGAGCCCGACTTCGTGGCGGCAAGCGCACATCTCGGTGCCGCGCGCGACGTGATGCCCTACATCGACAGGAACGGGAGACGTGCTGTGAACGAGCAGGTCAGCTACCGAGACCTCGCGCTCACCGCGCTTGGGTGCATGAAGAAGTTCGTCGCGTTCTTCTCGACGTTCAAGCCGGGACCGCAGAACAACCTCAAGGCCACCATGCTCATCGCCGAGTTCGTCAATAGGGCCGACTACATGGAGCGCGCAATTAAGGTGCTCGATGACCGCGAGGCGCGGGAGTTCATCAACCAGGTCGAGCGCGACCTCAACGGAAAAAGGACGAGAAGTGAACGTCATAAAGGCAGGAATCACCACGGCGCTCAACGCCCTGGCCGACAAGATCGTCACGTGCGGATGGGGTATCTACGACCTCCTGAAGGACCGCTACGGAATGACGCCGACCGAGGCAGCGAGCTTCATCAACGAGGCTGCCCCGAGCTGTGGGACGCGATGAGCGGCATCGGGGACTGGGAGAACGACGATGACGCCAAGCCTGCGGAGACCGTCTGGCAGGCGCTCTTCGGGACGCCCGAGCGCGCCGCCGAGACGCTTGCGGAGCGTGAGCGGGCGTGCACAGGCACCCATGTCGGCGTTGCGTGCTTCGGCTACGAGAACTGCAACGTCTGCCCTCTCAGCAACGGTCTCTGCACGGAGCACAGCGACGAGGTTGACATGACGAGCAGCGAGGCCGTTCTCGCGCTGCTCATGAGCGACTACCGCAAGACGCACGTGACCGAGTGCCGCGTCTACGGGGTGATGAGTGATGGCGCTCCTGACGGACAAGATCAAGAAGCTCATCGACCACTACGACGAGCTTGCCGCCAAGTGGGCCTACGAGTACCAGGACAACGGAAAGCCCTCTTCGCAGAGGGCGTGGGAGCGGAACGAGGCCATCGCCGACGCGCTGCGCGTCGCGCTCGGTGCCCAAGAGGACAGGCGGCAGCTCACCGACCTGAAGATCGCGGTCATGGAGCTGGACGCCGACGGCCCGGACATTGCCGAGAGGGTCAAGAGCCTGCAGAGGCGCGTCAGCGAGGGGAATCTGTGATGGGGAAGGGAGTCTGCAGCGACCTGAACACCCACCTGCTCGCCCAGCTCGAAAGGCTCAGCGACAAGAACCTCAAGGGCGACGAGCTGAGGGACGAGATCGACCGCGCGAAGGCCGTGGCCAACGTCTCCGCTCAGGTCATCGCGAACGCTAACGTCGCGCTCAAGGCTTTCAAGATGAAGGACGAGGCCATGGACGCCAACGCCCGCCTACCGAGGATGTTCAGCGGGGGCGATGCCTGATGGTCGCGCTTCCTACAACCACGGTCATCGAGTGGCGGAAGCGACCCGATATGTTTGAGTTCATGCGCTCCTTCATCCCCGGCCACACCGAGCCTGAGATCCGCGCCGAGTTCCTTGCAAGGTTCGGAATCGAGCTGACAGAGGGACAGATAGCCAACTTCAAGACACGGTTCGGCATCAAGTCAGGCACCCACGGCGGACGCTTCCAGAAGGGACGCAAGTCCGAGACCAAGGGCCGCCCGCAGAGCGAGTGGATGAGCGCGGAGGCCATCGAGCGCACGATGGCGACGCGCTTCAAGAAGGGCAACATCCCGCACAACACGCGGGAGGTCGGCGAGGAGCGCGTGACCGTGGACGGTTACGTCGAGGTCCACGTCGCGCAGTGCCGACGCGAGAAGCATAACGACCAGTGGGTTCTCAAGCAGAGGCTCGTCTGGGAGCAGCACCACGGCATGCCCGTGCCCGAGGGGTGCAAGGTCATCTTCTGCGACGGCAACAGGCGCAACTTCGACCCAGAGAACCTGCTGCTTGTCACGGACGAGGAGCTTATGCGGATGAACTGGGAGGGAGCCGGGTGGTCAGACAGGGAGACGGCGGAAGCTGCCAGGGAACTCGCCAGGGTGCGCTCCGCCATCTCGAAGGCTGAGAGGAGGGCGAAGCAGTGAGCGAGGACAGATGGGACGCCATGCGCGCAGACCTGCAAAAGCTGACCGTCAAGCAGCTCCGCCAGATAGCGAAAGACGAGGGAATCTGCCTCGGCTACGCGGCAAGCCGCAAGGACACGACCATCGACCAGATTGTCGGCAACCGGCGGTACCGCGCGCTCTACGCGTCGGACGAGGCGTGAGATGAGCGGATACGAGGGCATGCCCCAGTGCTTCGGAGCAGAGTGGGACATCAGCGAATGCAAGGGCTGCATCTTCTTCGATGAGTGCTACATGGCATCGGACATGGCCAGGAAGAAAGAGACCGGCGGCGCGGAGCGCACCTACACGAGGGAACAGCTCGCCCACCACGTCTGGCGCATGCGCGAGAAGTCGGGGTGCACCTACGGAGAGATAGCCAGGGCGATGCGCGTGAGCACCGCCGAGGCGAGGCGTCTCTACAAAGGAGGCCATGAGGTGAGGTGCATCAAGAGGCCGAGGTTCGCCCAGTTCCGCCACTACTGCTTCGAGTGCGGGCGCTGGGACAGGGACTTCGAGTACGAGCGCGAGTGCTCCGAGATCTGGAACGGGTACGAGCCGGAGCCGCGCGGCAAGTGCGGCGCTACCGGAGCAACGACTGGCTGCTACAGGCAGGCATGCCCGAACTTTATTGGAAGGAGAGGGCTTTGAGGCTCTACATCATCGGCCCGGTATCGGGCCACGAGAACGACAACGTTGACGCCTTCGAGGAGGCGCGGGACAGGCTCAAGGCGGCGGGCCACAAGGCGACCATACCGCACGAGAAGATCCCCGCAGGCACGCCCTGGCGGCAGGCCATGCGCATGAGCATCCGCGAGCTGCTTTCGCTGTGGAAGGGAGAGCCGCGCTACGAGGGCGTTGCGGAGCTTCCCGGAGTCTTCACGTCAAAGGGCGCGCGATGCGAGCGCGGCATCTGCGAGCAGCTTGGAATCCCGCACAAGACGGTTGACGAGTGGATCAACGGATAGGAGACAGCAATGACGATTCTGAACGTGAGCATGACCGAGGACGCCGGGTACGTACCGGAGTACGCGCACGAGGGCGATGCGGGGCTCGACCTCCGCGCCGTGGAGGGCTACCTGATCCCCGCAGGCAAGAGCGCCATGGTTCGCACCGGCCTGCGCGTTGAGATCCCCGAGGGATACGTCGGCCTTGAGTTCCCGCGCAGCGGCCTCGGCAGCAGGGGCATCACCATGCGCAACGCGGTCGGCGTCATCGACAGCGGCTTCCGTGGCGAGGTTCTTTGCCCGCTGTGGAACACCACGGACAAGCCCTTCGAGGTCGCGCCCGGTGACAGGGTTTGCCAGCTCGTCATCATGTCCTACGAGCGTTGCGGGGTCGTGGAGCGCGCCGAGCTTTCTGACAGCGAGCGAGGCGCGGACGGCTACGGCTCGACTGGGGTGAGGTAGATGGGCGCTGTGGTCCAGAATCGCGTCTATGGGCGCGAGATGGTTGAGGTGCCGCCTTCCGAGTGGCCTCCCATCTTTGCCATCACCTGCAGGGTCGTGAACGTCTGGCGCTCGCGCGACTACCTCGCCGTGCTCTACAGGGGAGCCGAGCGGACAGCTCAGGCTGTCCGTCAACTCCACGAGGCGCAACCCGCAGGGTGGCTGGAAGGACGGCATCACATGGGACGAGCTGTGGCGCATCAAGAACGAGTGCCTGGGGAGCGAGGTCTGGTGCGCCGAGGCTTACCCCGCCGAGAGCTGCCTCGTGCGTGACTGCAACATCCGCCACCTGTTCGTTATGGACGGCCGTCCTGAGTGGGCGTGGGATTTGCGTGACAGGCGCGAATCGAAGGCGGTGGTGCAATGAGCATCCGCGACGGCATCAAGCTCGGTATCGGTGGCCTCATTGTCGCGTTCGGGCTTTCGATCTTCATCCAGCTCTGCAGCGACGGGATGTCTTTGTATAGTCGGGTATAAGTCGGATGCCAGTAAGTATCGGCGTATTCTTTTTAAGCCGGAGTTGTTCCGATTTGTCTTCTGTTTGCTGTTCGATGGCCGCATGTCTTTTTCTCAACTCTGTGACCAGCTCGGATGTCTTATCAGATATGTGGGTATACTCCTCATTCATTGGCGTTCCCTTCGGGTCATTGTGAGTCAGTACATTGACACGGATGTTGCCCCCTTCGAGGGATGAAGTTGGCATACTCTCTCCCCGCATCGATGCGGCAAAAACAGGGATGTCCGCTTTTCCGGTGAATTTAAATTGCCTGTTGGTCACTTGCGTGCTATCCACTTTCATTCCGTCGTCATAACGGCTGATATAGAGTGTCTGTCCGTTCAGGGTAGAATCGTTTATCAAACCTTCACCGTATAGGAGTGCCCATTGTGTTGTGCGTTGGCTATCCCGGCTATGGAAGCAAGCGCCAGAGTGAAGAGAATGTGTTTCATTGATTCAATGCTTTTTTTATGGTATCAGGCAAAAGTAATATCATTTACCATCCCCTGTTTTTTGTCAAGAGTAGCTTTATAGATTATTAACAGGGTGGGGAGGAGTTCCGAAGGCAAAGAGGAACTTCTGGGAATAGAGCCGGGATCCGATGCGGGTAGAGCCGGGGTTTTACTGAAATGCAGTAAGCATCTGACTGCAATGCAGCCGGTATTCGGGAGTGGAGTAACCGTCTCGGGACTTCAAGCGGCGGGTTATGGTTTTCTTACCTGGTAGGTACATAAAAAAGGAGGAAACAGCGGCTTCCTCCTTCTATTGCATTCTAATTGAATTTATTGAATGATTACATAGACAAAGATACATCATCCCGAAGCCAAAGTCAAGCTTTCGGGAAAAAAAATCCGTCTTATTTCATCTTCGGCATCATCTTGCCCATCTTGCTGGTCACCATCTTCATCATTTTGCGAGTCTGGTCAAACTGTTTCAGCAGACGGTTCACCTTCCTGGATAGTCGTACCGCTACCTTTGGCGATACGTGTACGGCGCGAACCGTTCAGGATGCCCGGATTGGAACGTTCCTCCGGAGTCATGGAGTAGATGATGGCCTCGATGCCTTTGAAAGCATTGTCGTCGATATCGATATCTTTGATGGCCTTGCCCACACCCGGAATCATTGAAGCGAGCTCTTTCAGATTACCCATTTTCTTAATCTGGGAGATCTGGCTGAGGAAGTCGTTGAAGTCGAACTGGTTTTTCTCTATCTTCTTCTGCAGGCGTTTGGCTTCAGCCTCGTCATACTGTTCCTGTGCGCGTTCCACCAACGAAACGATGTCACCCATGCCCAGGATGCGGTCGGCCATACGGGCAGGGTGGAAGAGGTCGATGGCATCGAGTTTTCGCCCGTACCTACAAACTTGATAGGTTTGTTGACTACCGAACGGATGGAAAAGGCTGCACCGCCACGGGTGTCACCATCGAGTTTGGTCAGTACTACACCGTTAAAGTCAGACGTTCGTTAAATTCTTTTGCAGTATTTACTGCATCCTGACCGGTCATAGAGTCTACCACGAACAGAATTTCGTTGGGCTGGATTGCTTCTTTGATGGCAGCGATTTCATTCATCATTTCTTCGTCTACAGCCAAACGCCCGGCGGTATCGACGATTACAAGATCGTATCCTTTAGCTTTAGCTTCTCTGAATAGCGTGCTGTGCGATTTCTACCGGATTTTTGCTGTCCAGTTCGCAGTACATCGGTACTTCTATTTGTTCTGCCAATACGCGTAACTGTTCGATAGCTGCCGGACGATATACGTCACAAGCTACCAGCAACGGTTTGCGATTCTTTTTCTTGGTTTCAGCATTCGTGCCAATTTGCCGGAAAAAGTAGTCTTACCCGAACCTTGCAGACCTGACATCAGGATTACTGCCGGCTGGCGAGAATCGATTTAACGGCTGTTTCTCCTCCCATCAACTGGGTCAGCTCGTCGTGCACGATTTTCACCATCAGCTGGCTCGGTTTTCACTGCCGTGAGCACGTTCTGTCCCAGTGCCTTTTCCTTCACCGTATCAGTGAAATTTTAGCCACTTTGTAGTTCACGTCGGCATCAAGAAGAGCCTTGCGTACGTCCTTCAGCGTCTCCGCCACGTTGATTTCGGTGATTTTGCCTTCACCTTTCAGAATCTTGAATGACCGAGTTCGCTTTAAATTGTCGAACATATCTTTGAATTATGAATTACTAATGAGTTAAAGCCCGCCGCAAATTCGACACGGATTTTATATCTGACATAGAGAATATCTGTGCTAATCTGTGCAGCCTGCAAATGTACAAATGTACAAAAAAATCTCTCGTATTTATATCTTTTTGTTCTGCCATTTTGCTTTTTGAAATAAATATAGCTTGTTGGCGAGCAGCAGTGTATAGTACAGAATCTCAATCGTAAAGCACCATTCGATGGGAGCTTTCACCCACTACGATCCGTAGATTGCAATCGTGATGGCTTCGAGCATCAGGGCTGCTTGAGTATTGCCTGTACCCGATATTCCGTTGAAGACGACGTTAGCAACAGAGGCAATCAGCATGGCCACGCAGATGACATATACCGATGATACCGGATTCATTGATCAATGCCGTTTCGTTGGTGTATACCGAGAGCAATGAACTGTGGGAACAAGGGCGGTTATGATGACCAGCCCCAGCATGATCAGGAAAAGAAGCGCCCGATTTTGTTTATCAACGGCATCACGTAGTTGATGCCTCCCGCGCCGATGGCGTTGCTCACCAGGCTGTTGGTTGTGGTGCCAGTGCATTTACCGGAATCAGCATAACGATGTAGATGCTTCTCACGATGTTGGCAATAGCGAGTTCGCGCTGTCCCAACCGTTCTCCACTGCCACAAAGAAAACAAAACCAGGTGGCCATCGACAGGAAATACTGAAGCATGGTGAAGCACGATATACTGAGAATGCGCATCAACAAAACCGGGTCGAACGACCGCAAGCGGTTGAGGCCATACTTTTTCAGGTCGACGGTGATGTACGTATAAATCAGGAAAAAGAGCAGAGAAGCCGCTTCGGCGAGTACGGAAGCAATGGCTGCTCCTTTGATGCCCATTTCCGGAAGCCCGAAGTGTCCGAATATCAGGGCATAGTCCAGCACCACATTGGTCAGCGCCATAACCACTGCATTGATGGTGAGCACCTTTGGTGCGGGTGATTCCGATGTAGAGTGCCCGGAACATCACGTTGACAAATGAGAAGAAGAACCCGAAGATGCGCCAGTCGAGAAACTCCATCGTGGCATCATAAATGCTTTCGGAAGAGACCAGCAGGCGCATGATGTTTCCGCCGAACGCTTTGGTGAATCCGAAGAGCAGGAGAGCCATGACCAACAGGAACAAGACTCCCTGAATCATGACCGGACCTACATCGCCGTAACGTGCTTCACCGTTGCGGCGGGCAATGACGATCTGGGGAACCGGTGCTGAATCCGAAGGCAATGGTGAAAAATACAAATATAGAAAAGCCCACCCATGGCAGAAGCACCGAGGGCTATCTCACTGACACGTCCCAGAAAGGCAGTGTCGGTGACGTTGATGACATTTGCGCAAGCAAGCTCAGGAGAATCGGGTAACTGACACCCAGATCTGTTTGTTGGTATACATAAAGAAGGGTTTAAGTTTGCAGGTTGCAAAGATACAACTTTCTGTAGAAGTAGACGAGCGGATAGGGGAAGAAGTCAATTTCTTCCTGAGGGAAACGTGAAGAGGATGGTCGGCTTTCCGTCCGGATTTGTCTGTACTTTGTAGTTTCCTCCGAAATACTCAAATAGCAGGCGGTTGATTTCGTGACGGATGCATACCTCTTGCGAAGTAAATCTTTCGACAGCCAGCGGAGAGTTGGTGATGCGGAAGTTGATGAAGTTCTTCTCCGTGTCGAGTGTCACCTTAAAGTCGATTTCCCCTTCTGCGGATATGTCCAATGTACGTAAC
>VOFD01002879.1_pt1 | contig 17391 bp, 17 predicted proteins | sample 5384101 | NCBI WGS metagenome assembly VOFD01 (sample SAMN12384723, study PRJNA508395) | human gut metagenome | isolation source: healthy gut C | host: Homo sapiens
GTACTAAGATTTCAGTTACGTATTGCTCCCGCCAGGACCAGCGCTTCACTGGGATGCGCGGAGCGCCAGCGCGTTCTCTCCCAGATGGTGCATGTGCTTCTCGCTTTCTCCGGGCGCACGCGCGCCCTTTGCAGCGCCCCATGCGCCTGAGTCCTCAGTCAGGGGAGTAGCGCCGGCGGCGCGGGGCTTGGGCGCTTCCGGAGGGGATGGGCCATGAAGAGATACCGCCACTGTCGTAGATATGGTCCTCGCCCTGCGTATCCACGTCCTCGCAGCGCTGCGCGTCGTAGCTCAGGCCGGGAGCGTGCGAATCGAATCCCGGCAGGTGGAGAAGACCTGCACTCCGCTGCGCCCCTCGGCGTCGAACTCCAGCCGCCGATGCGCACCTGCATGAGCCCGGCCAGGCGCGCGTTTTCCGCGGGGAGGAAGTAGACGCCCTCCCGCTGCATCTGGTCCGCGATGCTTCCCCGCGCGAGCCGTCCCAGATGGAGGGGTCCGCGTGTAGCCCGTCACGAGGAGACCACACGCTCGTGCGCGCGCTCCGCCTCGGCGATGCCCCGCGCGATGGCCGTCGGCGTCAGGCGCAGGCCCGTTGGGCACGCCCGTGCAGCCGTACTGCCACTCCCGATAGCGCACCGAGCGTCCCGTGCGGGTCCAGCGCCCACCACCCCACGGAGAACGGCCGCGGAATACCCGAAGTCGAACGACCGAAACCGCCGCCAGCTCTCCGGGATGGGGAAGGGGCGACCACGCGTGAAGCGCCCCCGTGCCATAGGGGGGTCGTCCCGCCACTCGGTAAACACCTGACCTTCGAACGCGTCCCACCGGCCGTAGAGCAGCGCGTCCCGGAGCGCCGGAGGCTTTGCGGCCAGCTCCAGCGCATAGCCCGGCGCCAAATGGGGTTGTCCTGCACGCGCGCGGGGATGTAGCGCAGCGTGCGCTCCCCGGCGACGCCCGCGGCCTCCACGCGCTCCGTGCGCACGGTGTCCGGCGGCACGGGGTCGAGAAAGCGCGCCTTGACCCAGGCGTGGCCCGGACCGCCGGTTGCTCTGTCGCGCGCACGACGGGGCGAATGCCCATCCGCCCGCGCGCGCAGCGGAGGAACTCGTACACCTCCTGTGAAAGTGCGTCAGCTCGTCGATGTAGAGCCAGTGGATCTCCGCGCCCTGGTAGAGAAAGCGGTCCACATCCTTCTGACAGTGCCGGAAGCGCAGGGCCGAGCCGTTGCACAGCCGGATCTCGTGCCCCTGGCCGGAGTAGCGGTAGAGCGGGCGCGGGATGCGCCGCAGCGCCTCGGGCAGGAGCGTGTCCTCCAGCTCGCGGTACGTGCGGCGGAAGAGGTAGGCGATGGTCCCGGGATGCCGCGCGCAGCGCAAAAACGTCCATCACGATGGCCGTGGTCTTGCCGCCGCCCGCGGCCACCGTAAAGAGCACCGCAAATACTCCGGCGGGATGGAATGCTGGCCCTGTTCTGCGTCATACGCAGAGATAGGCCGGCACGGGTTCGCTACCTTTTTTTGAGATGATTGTCTTTTTATTTTTCAAAGGCAAAATAAATTGAAAACAACTTTCAATTCCGTTGACATCAATTTTCAATCATGGCATGTTGGCCTCAACAAAACACATTACCACAGGAGCCACCATGCCGAGATTGGAAAACCTTCCCCAGACCTGGATCTCTTTCCGCCGCAGTGCCAACAACCTGCACATCGCCACCGGCGAGGATCTGGATCTGGAACAGGCCCGTGCCATCCTGAACCTTATGCGCTGCCACAGCAACGACTGCAACAAATTCTTCATCGATGTGCGCCATGTGACCCGCATCCAGCCGGCGGCGGCCGCCGCCCTGCGCGGTGCGCCCCAGCCTTCCATCGCGCCGCAGCGCATCCACTACAAAGGCTCCCGCGGCTTCGAGCTGGCGACGAGCGGCAACAAGGTCCTCATTGTCCCTGAAAAGGCAAAGCATGTTTGCAAGGGCACCTGCCCCAACTGCCGCTGCAAGGACAAAAAGGCCCGCGCCAAGGCGCGTGCCCAACACCGACCTCAAGCTCCGTATGGGTCTCCAGGGGCTCTCCATGCCCAATGTGGCCGGTGGCTCCGCGGTGCTGTTTGACGATGCCGCCGCTGTCGTACGGCCAACTACCAGTTCAACGAAAATGTTGGCCTGACAGCTTTCTGGGCCCGTCTGTTCAACGATAACTGGAACGATAAGTCTACGCCAACCGCGGTTCCATGGACAGTGATGCCAACTACCAGGATAACGTGGATCTCTTCGCCTCATGCTGCCCCTGAAGTTTGACGGCGTGGAAGTGACCCCCTGGGCCATGTACGGCATGATCGGCGTCAACTCCTGGGATGCCATGGATAACGGGCTGCATATGGGCAGCTATCCTGTTGTAGCCAACGAGCCTGCGTCGTGGGCTGGCGGCACAACGGCGGGACCTGGATACCGACAAAGCCTACGGCTCCATGTTCTGGGCCGGTCTGCCCGTGGCCATCACGGCCTTCGATCCCCTGAACATCGAATTCGACATCAACTACGGCTATGTGGAAGCCATGGGCCGCTACGACGTGCTCTGCGCTGAAGTACGGACCTCACTTCCTGCACGGCAACAGCGAGCGTGAAGGCTGGCTGGTCAAGGCCCTGGTGGAATACAAGCTGGACTGGGGCACCTCCCGGCATCTTCGGCTGGTATTCCTCCGGTGATGACGGCAACGTCAAGAACGGTTCGGAGCGTATGCCCACCATGTCCGGTTGCGCTAATTTCATGTCCTTCATGGGCGACGGCAACTATGGCTGGGGCGACCCGCGTCTGTATGACCGCAACCTGACTTATGCCGGTACCTGGGGCGTGGGTCTGCGCATCCACGACATGAGCTTTGTGGAAGACCTCAAGCACACCTTCCGTGTGGCTTACTGGGGTGGCACCAACTAGCCCTGCCATGGCCAAGTATGTGAAGGATGCCTATGGCTGGACCTGGTACCCCCGAAGGTCCGTACCTGACCACCAATGACGGTCTGCTGGAATTCAACCTGGGCTCTTGCACAGTCGTGCCGTCTGCCCGCGGACGCCACTGGCGGCGTCTTCTCTCCCTGCCGTCTTTTTGGTTACACTGGACAGGCAGCCCGAACCGGAGGTCCTCATGGCATCCTCAGCCTGTCCATCAAAGAAGATATCCTTGCCACTCTGAAAGACATCCTGATGCGGCACCTCCCCGCCCCGGAGATCCGCCCCAGCCCCATCGACGGTCTGGTACTCGTCCGGCGGGAGGACCCGCCCGCATCTGACCGCTGTTTCGAGAAACCTCTGACAGCCATCATCGTCCAGGGGGGCAAGCGCTCGCTCATCGGCTCGCAGGAATTCGTCTTCCGGCGGGGCCAGTTCCTGGTCTCCGGCATCGACATGCCCAGTTCATCTTCTTTTTTCGATACGGCTCCCGGACAGCCTTTCCTCTCCCTCTTCTTCTATCTGGACAGGCAGATCCTGACGGATCTCATGCTCAGGATGCGACCTGCGGACAAAACTCCGCAGGAAGGCGGCCCCGGCGTCGCCGTGGCGGATGCCGAACCGGAATTTCTGGAAGCGGTGCTGCGCCTGGCCGAGCTGCTGGACAAGCCGGAGCAGATCGCCATCCGCGCCCCCATGATCCTGCAGGAGCTGCACTATCTGCTGCTGATCGGGCCCCTGGGCCATGTGCTGCGCGGACTCTATGCCCAGGGCTCGCAGAACAGCCAGGTCTTGCAGGCCGTCTCCATCCTGCGCCGGGATCTGGGGGCCCCGGTACGCATGGAGAGCCTGGCACGGCAGGTGGGCATGTCCCTGTCCACGCTCCATCGTCATTTCAAGACCGTCACCGGCCTGAGCCCCCTGCAATACCTCAAGCAGCTCAGGCTGCACGAGGCCCAGCGCCTGATGCTCATGGAAGACATGCGCGCGGCCTCGGCGGCCCTTTCCGTAGGCTATGAGAGCGTGCCCCAGTTCAGCAGGGAGTACAAACGCATGTTCGGCGAACCGCCCCACCGGGACATCCAGCGGAAACGCACGCTTGCGCCTCTGGGCGAAGCCGGGGCGGGCGGCCTTTAGGATACGTCCGCGTCATCCGCCTGCGGGCCGGCCCTGTTCCGCGCCGGTGCGGCCCGTCCTCGTAGGGCCGCGCCTTCCTGACCTCAAGACCATCCCGTCATTCCCGCATGCCCCGGCAACAGGAACACAGCCGGGGCGCGCGGGGACGCTATCGTCCTGCCCGGTGCTCTAGGCCTCCGGCAGCACGCTGTTGACGCAGGCAAGGGCGTTGAGCGTGCGAGGGAAGCCGATGCAGGGCAGCATCTGCAGCAGGGCATCCACCAGCAGCTGCTTGCCGTTGCCCACGGCGGCATTGCCCTGCACATGGGCCTTGACCTGGGCCTCGCAGCCGCCCAGCGCGCTGATGATGCAGAAGGTCAGCAGCTCCCGCAGCGGCAGATCAAGCCCCGTGCGCGTATAGATGTCGCCGAAGCAGAACGCGGAAAGATGCCGGACGAGGATCTCCCGCTGTCCTTCAGGGGCCGAAGCGTGCATCTTGCCGATGGCATCCCCGAAAATACCGGTCTGTACGGCAAGGCCTTTTTCAAAGCGGTCTTCTTCGCTCACCGTGCCGCCTTCAGGCAGGGGCAGGGCGATACCGGCGGCCTCCAGGGCGGCATCCGCATGGCGCAGGGCCGCCTCCGTCCGCGGGAAGCCGATATAGGGCGCGCACTGGTACAGGGCCTCGCGGATCTCTTCGGGACGCACGCCCTGATGCAGGGCGGCCCGTGTCTCCTCCCCTATCCCCTCCGGCGTCTGGATGGCGGCCAGGACGACCAGGGTAATGAGGCGGCGCCGACGCGCATCCAGGCAGCCCTGTCCGGCGATCTCGCCGTATTCCAGGCGCTCCCGGATAGCCGCCAGTTCGGGATCCGTCCCGGCCAGTGCCGGGGCCCCCGTCTTGCCCAATTCCTTCCTGTACGCTTCCGCTTTCTGCATCCTGTCCATGGTGTTCCCCACGATATCTTCAACGGTTGTGCCGGATGCCCCGGCATGAGAAAGACGGCCCGCCGCCGCATACCGGGGAACGCAACGCAAAGATGCCTCCTGCTCCCCGTCGACGCAGACCGGAAGGCTCCGCCCTTTTCCGGCAGATCCCGTCCGGGCAACGGACCTTTGTCCTGTGCTTACCGGGATACGCCGCCCCGGCTGCCGGGTACAGACCTGTTCCTGGCAAATAGTTGCCCAAAACTGTCGCGGGATGGCCCACGAAAAAGGGGACACCTTGCGGTGTCCCCTGCGTATGTTCGCTGAAAGGCTGCGCCACGGCAGCCGGGCGGGATGGGCTAGGCTTCTTCGGTATCGCGCACCACTTCGAGGATGCCGGACTGGCCGCGGATGGCCTCGATGACATCATAGAGCTGGGTGGCGTTGCACACTTCCACGGTCAGGCGCAGTTCTGCCCGGCCGTCCACCAGCGCCCGCGAAGACAGCGCCGTGATGTTGATGCCCTGCAGGGCCAGGAGCTGGGCGATGCCCGCCAGCACGCCGCTGCGGTTCTGGGCCAGGATGAAGATGCCGGCCTCGTAGGGCTTTTCCTCCTCGCCGTCCCAATGCACGGAGATGAGGCGTTCCGGCTCCATATTGGCCACATTGGGACAGTCCGCACGGTGGACGGTGACGCCCATGCCGCGGCTGATGTAACCGATGATGGGGTCCCCCGGCACCGGGTTGCAGCACTTGGCAAAACGCATGAGCACGCCGTCACAGCCGGAGATGCCCACGCCGTCGCTCTTGCGCTTGGCGGCTTCCTTGCTTTCCTTGATGGTGGGCGTGGCCGGTTCCGCAGCCGCGGCATTATCGGGATGCAGGACGGCATAGAGCTTGTTGAGCACACGGCGCGGCGTGATATGCGCATAGCCCACCGAGGCCACCAACTCGTCCACGTTCTCGAAGTTCATCTCCTGGGCCACGATGGCCAGCTGGCCGTCCTTCAGGGCGCGCGCCACATTGAGGTTGACCTTGCGGCCTTCCTTTTCCAGCATGTCGCGGCCCAGGGCCAGGGCATGGGCGCGTTCCTCGGTACGCAAGTAGCGCTGGATGCGGCTGCGGGCGCGGGCCGTCTTGACGATCTTGAGCCAGTCGCGATTGGGGTTGCGCGAAGGATCGGTGATGATCTCCACGATGTCGCCGTTCTTGAGCGGCGTGCCCAGCGGCATGAGGCGGCCGTTGATCTTGGCCCCGGCGCAATGATGGCCCACCTTGCTGTGGATGTGGAAGGCGAAGTCCAGCGGCGTGGCGCCTTCGGGCAGTTCCTTCACGTCACCGGCAGGGGTGTAGACGTAGACCTCGTCCTTGAACAGGTCCAGCTTGAGCGAATGCATGAACTCGCGCGAGTCCGCTTCGTCGCCCTGGCGCTCGAAGATCTCGCGCAGCCAGGAGAACTGTTCCAGGTCCTTGGAGTTGACCCGGCCCTTTTCCTTGTACAGCCAGTGCGCGGCCACACCGTGTTCGGCCTGCCGGTGCATCTCTTCGGTACGGATCTGGATCTCGATGCGCTCGCCCTCGGGCCCGATGACCGTGGTATGCAGGCTCTGGTAGCCGTTGGCCTTGGGCATGGAGATATAGTCCTTGAAGCGCCCGTGCACCGGCTTCCACTGCGAGTGCACCAGACCGAGCACCGCGTAACAGTCGCGGATGTCCTTGACCAGCACGCGGAAGGCCATGATGTCGTGCATCTCGTCCAGGGTCAGGGACTGGGACTGCATCTTTTTGTAGATACTGTACTTGTGCTTGATGCGCCCGTAGACCTGCCCTTCCAGACCGTTGGAAGCCAGCAGATCCTGGATGAGGGGAGACCACCTTTTCGATGATCTGCTTTTCCACCACCTGATGCGCGTCCAGCCAGTGGTCGATCTGGTTGTAGATGTCCGGCCGCAGGTATTTGAAGCTCAGGTCCTCCAGCTGGCGCTTGAGCAGGTACAGGCCCAGACGGTTGGCCAGGGGCGCGTAGATGTCCATGGTCTCCTGGGCGATGCGGCGCTGCTTGTGGGGCTTCTGGAAATCAAGGGTGCTCATGTTGTGCAGGCGGTCGGCCAGTTTGACCATCAGCACGCGCATGTCGTGGCTCATGGCCAGGATCATCTTGCGGATGTTCTCGGCCTGCGCCTCTTCCTTGTTCTCGAAGACGATCATGCTGATCTTGGTGACACCGTCCACGATGTCGGCCACGTCTTCACCGAACTTGTCGTCGATCTCTTCGATGGTGGTGCCGGTGTCTTCCACCGTATCGTGCAGCAGGCCCGCCGCCACCGTGGGCTCGTCAAAGCCCATGTCGGCCAGGGTATAGGCCACGGCCAGCGGATGGGACAGATAGGGCTCGCCCGAAAGGCGCGTCTGCCCCGCGTGAGCTGTGGCGGCGAACACATAGGCCTTCTGGATCAGCTCCAGATTGGCATCATGGTTGTTGGCCGCCACCTTGTCGAGAATTTCCTGAATACGAATCATAGCGTCCTGCCAGACGGTAAAAAGTTGACGATACCGGTTTTGTCCATGTTCGGCCAACTGTCCCGGCTTGTCAATGACGACGGCCCGGAAGGCAGGGACAGGCGGAGAAAGCTCCCCCGGCCCGGGGAGGGCCGATGCAGGCCTCCCGATTGTCCGCAAAGGAGCCGCGCTGCCGGGCCTCTCTCAGCCCTCCCGCGCTCTCCTTGTTGCCGCCGGGATCTCCGGGGCCTGTGAACAGCAGGAGGCCGCCCCCGAAGGAGCGGCCTCCCGACAAGCATCATGGTCTGTCCGTGCAGACCGGCATCAGTTAGTTGTCGTGATGCCAGCCCAGGAACATCTTGTAGGCCGGGTTGTCGGTCTCATCCACATGCGGGTAGCCCATGCGGTCGACGCGGGCCAGGAACTCCTCAAAGTCCTCGCGCCGCTCTTCGGGAACTTCCACCCCCAGCAGCACGCGACCGAAGTCCGCCCCGTGGTAGCGGTACTGGAACAGGGTGAAGTTGTAGGTCACGCGCATGGCGTCCATGAAATTGAGCAGGGCGCCGGGCCGCTCGGGGAAGAAGAAGCGGATCAGGCGTTCGTTGTGCACCTGGGGCGCGTTGCCGCCCACCATATGGCGCAGGTGCAGCTTGGCCAGTTCGTTGTCCGTAAGGTCGCAGGCGCTGAAACCGGCAGCCCGCAGGTCTTCCAGCACGGAGGCCACCTCGTCGCTGTTCTTGATGTCGATGCCCACCAGCACATGGGCGTTGACCGGGTCGGCGAAGCGGGTGCACAGCTCGGTGATGTTGCGGCTGCTGATGGCCTGCACCAGCTGGCGGAAGCTGCCCGCCTTCTCGGGGATGGTCACACCCAGCAGGGCTTCGCGGTTGGCACCGAAGCGCGCCCGTTCGGCCACATGGCTCAGACGGTCGAAATTCATGTTGGCGCCGCTGACCACGGCCACCAGGGTGGTGTCGCGCAGGTTGCCCGCGCGGGCATAGGCACGCAGACCGGCCAGGGCCAGCGCACCGGCCGGTTCGGCCACCACGCGGGTATCTTCAAAGATATCCTTGATGGCGCCGCAGATGGCGTCCGTGTCCACGGTGATGATGTCGTCCAGCAGGTCGCGGCAAAGGGCGAAGGTCTCCTCGCCCACCAGCTTCACGGCCACGCCGTCGGCGAACAGGCCCACGTCCTTGAGCTCCACACGATGCCCGGCCATGATGGAACGGCGCATGGCGTCGGAGTCCACGGGTTCCACGCCGATGACGCGGATCTCGGGCCGCAGGTTCTTCACATAGGCGGCCACGCCGGCGGCAAGTCCGCCCCCGCCGATGGGCACGAAAATGGCGTGAATGGGGTCGGGATGCTGACGCAGGATCTCCATGCCGATGGTGCCCTGTCCGGCAATGACATCGGGATCGTCAAAAGGCGGGATGAACACGTAGCCGGTCTCCTTGATGAGATCCAGCGTATGCCGCCAGGCATCGCTGAAAGACTCACCGAACAGCACCACCTGTCCGCCCAGACGGCGCACGGCATCCACCTTGATGGCGGGCGTGGTCACGGGCATGACGATGACGGCTTCGCATCCCAGACGGCGGGCGGCCAGGGCCACCCCCTGGGCATGGTTGCCGGCCGAGGCGGCGATGACGCCGCGGCGCAGCTCTTCGGGAGAAAGACGGGCCATCTTGTTGTAGGCGCCGCGCAGCTTGAAGGAAAACACAGGCTGCAGGTCGTCCCGCTTGAGCAGCACGCGGTTGCCCAGGCGGCGGGAAAGGCTCACGGCCTCATCCAGCGGGGTCTCGACGGCCACGTCGTAGACCCGGCTCAACAACACCTTGTTCAGGTACTCGCTATGATTCGACATGGAAAACATCCCTTGTAAAAACGGTGCGCCTGCTCACGCCAGAGGCAGGCGGAATCTTTGGAGCATATACCCATTACACACGCCCCACAAGGGGCCGGGGAGCCGCCTTTCCGCAGGACAACGGCTTTTCCCGGCCACGGATGCCCCTGCGGCCTCCCCTATCCCTGCAACGCGCTCCCGTCCCGCAGACGCTGCGGCCCTTTCCTCTGGCCCGTCACGTCCTCCTGCATATGAGACGGCAGCAGACATGCCCCGGCCCGAGCCGCCCTCTCTCCCGCGGGCCGCCACCCGACGGAACCAGCCGCACATGGGTCTTCCTGCCATAAAAAAAGACCGCCATCCCACGGACGACGGTTTTTTTACCCAAACGGTCTTTTCCTGCCCCGTCAAGAGCAGTCCTCCTGCGCCTGCAATCGCTGTCCCGCCCCAGCAGGAAGCGGTACGGAAGCAGTCTATTTTTTCAGGGCCAGCGAATCCACGATGGCCTGGGCCTGGGCATCATCCACCTTCCCGGCCAGCAGGACGAGCACATGCCGGTCAGCTCCCAGAGCCAGCACGCCCCGCATGGGGATGTTCCCCGCATGGCCCTGCATCTCGTAGACATCATCGGCCCGGGGCCGGACATCCGGCGCACCCAGCATCTTGCGGTACTCCTCCACGATGTCGGCGCGGCTGCGCGTACCGTTGAGGCCCGTCACCAGGCTCACCATGATGCCGGCATCCGGGGAAAGCATGGTCACGGAGCCCTTGTCCTGGGCCTCGATGGTCCAGCCCTCGGGGATGTCCACCGTGAAAAAACTGTCCGCCCCCAGGGGAGAAGCCAGGACGGGCGCGGCCCCCCAGAGGAAACAGCACAGCAAGATAGCGCAATATTTCATTTTATTCATGCTTGCCGCGGGTCTGGGCGCGGCTCTGGAATTTTTCCCTGTCCACCACCACGCGCTCGTGGGTGCCCTCTCCGATGGGGCCTGCTTCGTCATAGGCCGTCACCGCAAAGGTCAGGCCGCGCCCGTTGGCCGAGACCGCCGTCAGCTTCGCCTCAAAGCGCACCTTCATGCCGCAGGGGGTCGGCGCCATGTGGCTGATGTCCACACGGGTGCCCACGCTGGTCATGCCTTCGGGCAGGCAGGGACGCACAGCTTCCATGGCGGCCCGTTCCATGCCCATGATCATCATGGGCGTGGCCAGCACCGGACCTCGCCGCTGCCCACCTGCGCGGCCAGCAGCCCTTCTTCCACCGTCGTTTCCCATTGCCCTGTCATCCCGGCTTTCGGCATGATCTCCATAATGTCCCTCCCTGTTGCGGATACGGCTGTCTTCTGTTCCTGAACAGGATCGGCCTTTCTGTCAAGCCGGATGCCCCTGTGCTCCGACAGCCAGTGGTACCAGGCAGCCACATCGCCGCGCAGACGGTCATCGAGGCGGGCCAGCGCCGCCTCCCGCAGATCCTGCGGCACACCGCCGTAAAAAGCCTCGGCTATGCTCCCGGCGATGGCGGCCTGCGTGTCGCTGTCGCCGCCCAGCCAGACGGCATTGCGTACGGCCTCCTCGAAGGAACGGCTTTCCAGAAAGGCGATGATGGCTTCGGGGACGGACTCCTGACAGCTCTCTTTGTGACGGTACGCGGGCCTGATCTCGGCCAGGCTGCGGGCCAGATCATACCCGTAGCGGGAAGAGACATAGTCACGGATGGCATCCCGCCCGGCACCGTCCCGGGCCAGGAAGATGGCCGCTGCCGTGGCGCAGGCCCCCTTGATGCCTTCGGGATGGTCATGCGTCACGGAGGCGCTCAGGGCCGCATAACGTTCCGTTTCTTCCAGACTGTCACAGGCCCAGCCCACGGGCGAGACACGCATGGCCGAACCGTTGCCGAAACTGTTGTACGGCTCGCGGCTGCCTGTGACGATCCAGCGGAAAAAACGCTGACCGTAGCCCGCCCGGCTGTAGGCACGGCCATATTCGTGCATGGCGTCGATGAAGGCCTCCCGGCAGGCCTGTTCCTGCCCGTAGGCCTGCATCAGCCCCCGGGCCACGGCCACGGTCATCACCGTATCGTCCGTGAAACGGGAACAGGGAGAAAACAAAGGAAAGGCCTCCGCAGCTCCCTGCCACGGATGGAACTCGTAAGGACTGCCCACCATGTCACCGATGATGGCTCCCAGCATGATCGATCTCCTTGATACACGGCGCCTCATGGAAACGTCCTGCCCGTTCTTCTCCAGCAGGGAGGCTGCATCCCCGGGATGGCGCACTTCAAAGAAAAAAGGCTGGACGTAGCCGCAGAGGCCAGCCTCCAGCCCTGGACAGCCTGTCCGGGAACAAAGATAGCGCCAAGGCGGAGCGTTTGCCACCATCACGACGGGCAACTCACGGCACCTCTCGTTCCCGGATGCGGCATTGTTCACCGACGGCCCGCAAGCCGGATCCCCGGTAAACGCTAGATATTTCTGTACTTCCCCTTGCGGCAGACATGGCAACGGCCATTGGGCACAGCCGGTTTGCCGTACCAAAGGGGCTCTTGGTGGTACCGCAGGCACCGCGCTGGCCTCCGGCGCTCACCGTATGGCCGTTGCAGAGGAAAGCCCCGAACATATCCACGCTTTCCACCAGGGCCTGCCGCGTGTGTCCCTGCCGGTCACGACAGCAGGCGCAGGACGGCGTGTCATGCGCCAAGGTAAACGGGGAATAGTCTGAACCGGAATATCGTTTCGTTGGCGTGCTGACCGGGCATTTTCCCGGCCAGATCTGGCGTCATGACCATGCGCAAAAGATGGATCATTTGCCGTCCTGCCGGGATACCTCACAGAAAGGCCCGGCAGGAAGATGTCGCATGGGCACAAAAAAAGCCCTCACGGAGATTTCCGTAAGGGCTTATTTTTTATGGAGCCAGCTAAGAGACTTGAACTCTTGGCCTGCTGATTACGAATCAGCTGCTCTACCAACTGAGCTAAGCTGGCGGACGGCTTGTTGTGTCAAAATATGGCCGGACTGTCAAGCGGAAATATGCCCGGCCCCGGGATCAGTCCGCAGTCCTTTCCAGATACAGGGGGATGACGTGCAGGCTGCGGCTGACTTCCTCGGTATGGCCCAGCCACCAGCGGACCTTGTCGCCGGGCCAGCCCAGTTTTTCCGCCACGGCACGGGCCACGCCCGCCACATTGAGGATGGGATGGCGCTGGAAGACCTGCGGCAGTCCGTAGGTCAGATTGCAGGCAAGACATTTTCCGGGACGCTGATGCAGCTCAAAGGCCAGTTCCGCCTTCCCTTCTCCTTCGGAGCGGCAGACCAGAACGATGTCATAAGCGCCTTCCTCAGCGCCGCCGAACAGTGCGTCGAAAAAAGCCTCAGTGCGTTCCGGAGGGAACACACTTTCAAGAAAGGCCTTATCAAGAACCTTGCTCATATTGCCTCCAGCCCGACAACGGGCAAGAAAATTTCAAAAGCTAAAGATAGCGTTTTTTTTCATAAAAGACAAATCCGCCCGTCAGCAGGTCAGGCACAGGGGCCGCAGCCAGTCCGGCACACAGGGCAGGTCCCGCAGGCAGACGTCCTGCCGGGGCAGGCGCTCCAGCCGGAAATCCGCCAGCAGCTCGGCTGCCGCCAGCGGTCGCATGTCCGGGCGCAGGCCTGCCAGACGGGCCAGCACACCCACGATCTCCGCCGCCGTGACGCCCTGGCGGCGCAGCTCGCGCACCCCCAGGCTCTGATGGCGCTTGGCCAGCCGCTCCCCCTGTCCGTCCAGCAGCAGCGGGATGTGCGCATAGGCGGGCGGTTCGAAACCCCACAGACGCAGCAGGGCCAGCTGGCGCGGCGTGGACGTCAGTATATCGCGGCCCCGCACCACCTGGGTGATGCCCATCAGGGCGTCGTCCAGGGCCACGGCCAGCTGGTAGGCCACCACGCCGTCGGAACGGCGCAGGGCAAAATCGCCGCCGCAGTCCTCCAGAGTGAAAGATTGCTCGCCCAGCAGGCCGTCCTGAAAATGGAAACGTCCCTCGGGGCAGCGCAGGCGCAGGCAGGCACGCCGCCCCCGGGCCTCGCGCTGACGCCGTTCTTCCGGACTCAGATGACGGCAGGTACCGGGATAGGGGGCCCCGGCATCATCCACATGGGGGGCTCCGGCCAGCTGGCGCAGCTCCTTGCGGGTGCAATAACAGGGATAGACCAGCCCGGCACGGTCCATGGCATCCAGCGTCGCATCATACAGGGCCGCGCGGGCGCTCTGGAAATAAGGGCCGCACGGGCCCTGCTCCGCCATGTCGCCCTCGTCCGGGATGATACCGTCCACGGCCGGGCCTTCGTCCCAGTCCAGCCCCAGCCAGCGCAGATCCTCCACCAGAGCCCGGGCATATTCGGGACGCGAACGCTGGGGGTCGATGTCCTCCATGCGCAGGACCAGCGTCCCTCCGGCGCTGCGCACCGCCAGCCAGGCCAGAAGGAAGGCCCAGGCATTGCCCAGATGCATGTAGCCCGTGGGGCTGGGGGCCAGCCGTCCCCGCACGGGACGGGAAGAGGCTGACGGCGCAGGATGGTAACGATAGGCTTGCAGGCTGCGGGGCAGTGCGCAGGGGATGGTCATGCCGCCTCCGAAAACGCCCGTACGGGCCGTCTGTGTATCATGAAGGATATGAACGAAAGGGGAAGGGCCCCCTGACAGGAGCGCCCTTCCCCTTTGGGAAAATCTGTCTGCGCGGAGACTATTTCTTGTTCCACGGCATGCGGGCCAGCAAAAGACCCAAGCCGCAGAAGCCCGTCACCCCGGCAAAGACCAGGCCCGCGCCCACGAAAGCGCTCAGCCAGAGCCACTGGGGCCAGGCAAGGCTCAGGGCCAGGCCCAGCAGCACCATGCCGCCCGCGCCGATCTGGATCTGGCGGAACATGGGCAGGCTGCGGCGGCTGCGCACCACGGGGAGACCGGCCTTGTCCCAGGCCGTGGCCCCGCCTTCCATCTGCCAGGCCTCACCGGCGGCCAGCTGTTCCAGAAGGTCGCTGTTGTTCTTGGTGCGGCGGCCCGAGTTGCAGGTGAAGACCACGGGCTTGTCCGTCACGGGGCGGAAATCCTGCCAGCGGATGACCGACAGGGGGGCTATCTCCGCGCCTTCGATGCGCAGGGACTCCACTTCATCAGGTTCGCGTATGTCCACGAGCCGGATCTCGCCGGCTTCCAGTTTCCTTTTGACATCCTGGGGGCTCATGAGAGGAAGCATGATCGACTCCCGTATATGCCGGGCCCGGGGCCCGGGTCATGCCGCCCTCCCGTTGCGGACGAAAGGACGGACTATTTCTTGGTATTGCGTCCCTGCTTGCCGGAGCTCTTCTTGCTGCCGCTCTTTTTCTGGACGCTGCTCTTGCTTTTGCTGCGACTGCTTTTCTTGACGCTGCTCTTCTTGCTGCTGTCCTTCCGGCTGACGCTGCTCTTGCTCTTGTTGCGGCTGTTGTTCTTCTTGACGCTGCTCTTCTTGTCCCGCGAGCTCTTCTGGCTGACACCGGCCTTGCTCTTGCTGCGGCTGTGCGAGATCTCGCGCACGGCCTGCTCTTCGGCATAGGCGGCCATGCGCAGTTCCTCGGCACTGAAGGCGTCGCTGCCTTCCACGCGCCGGGCTCCCATGAAGGTAGTTCTGAAATACGGGTCGTCAAGGCTGTTGATGCGCACGCGCGTCCGGCGACGGGGGCTGTGGACGAATTTCCCGTCCCCCACATAGATGCCGGTATGGTAGCCGCGGCGGGGATGGTGGAAGGCCACGATGTCACCGGCGCGCATGTCTTCCACGCGGGTGATGCGCTTGCCTACGGCCGACTGTTCCCGGGCCGTGCGCGGCAGGTTGATGCCCACGCTCTTGTAGGCCCACTGAACGAGGCCGGAGCAGTCGAAGCCGCCGGGATTGCGCCCGCCGGGCACATAGGGGGTACCGATGGCGGAACGGGCCACCTGCACGGCCTTGGCCTGCCGGGGACCGCCCTCCTCGGCGCTTTCATCGAAAACGGCTTCATAGGAACGGCGGAAGCGGGCTTCCTGCGCCGCGCGCTGGCGCTGCGCATACCAGGATTCTTCAGGATAACCGGAAGAGCCGGACCCGGAATGGGAGGCGCAACCGGCGCTCAGGGCCAGCAGGCCCATGGCAAGGGGTATCAGCAGTCTTGGGACAAGACGCATGCTTTCTCCGGGGTAAGAAATCGCAACCAAAAACGGGGGGAAGGGCCCGGGCGGCAGGGAAAAGCCCCGCATGCCGCCGGCAAAGGGACAGTCCCTGAGGGGGACAGGACGACGGCCGGACAGCCTGCCCTGCCCCAAGGCCATACGAAACTTGGGCTTGAGAGTATTAGCACAGGCTGCTGTCAAGTGTAAAAAACTTTTTGGGAAAAATTTTTTGACCGCAGTATCGTGCAAAAAAAGGAAGCCGGGGCTCTCCCGGCTTCCTCAGGTGTGGGCTAGGCCTGTTCGTCTTGCGTTCGCAGGTCGCGTTCGATGCAGGCAAAGGCATTGTGGCTGTGGATGGATTCCATGCTCTCCACTTCCACGCGGAACCAGCGCACATGCTCGTGCTCCGTCAGGCGCTGGGCCACGTTGCGCACCACGTCCTCCACGAAGGTGGGCTGGGCGAAGGCGTGCTCGGTGACGTATTTCTCGTCCTCTCGCTTGAGCAGGGTGTAGACGGCGGACGAGCCCGAAGCCTCGGCCATCTCGATGAATTCCTCGATCCAGCTGAAACCCGACATGCGCACGGCCAGATGGATCATGGTGCGCTGGCTGTGCGCGCCCTCGCGGCTGATGGCCTTGGAGCAGGGGCACACGGTCATCACGGGCACGTCCACTTCCAGCAGGAAGGACTGGCCCTTCTCGTCCAGCTCGCCGGTCAAACGGCATTCATACGAGATGATGCTCTTGATGCCCGACGAGGGCGCGGGCTTGTGCACGAAATAGGGGAAGCAGAAGCGCACATAGGAACGGCGCGCTTCCAGGCGTTCCTTGACCGTGGCCAGCAGACGGCGCACCGACTGGTAGTTGATTTCGTCGTTCCATTCTTCCAGCGCTTCGATGAAGCGGCTCATGTGCGTGCCCTTGAACGAGGCGGGCAGATCCACACCAAGGTCCACCCGGGCCACGGTCTGGCGGCTGCCCTGGGCGCGGTCGCGCACCAGCAGGGGCACGGTGATGCCGCGGATGCCGACGCGGTCGATATTGATGGGAACCTTGGGGGCATGGCGTTGCACGTCTTCCATTATGCGAGATCCTGTCCTGTAGTTGTACCGCTGAAGGTGCCGTGCTTGACACCCTTGCAGGAAATGAGCTTGTCGGCCAGCGCCCGCACGCGGGCGGCCTCGCCTTTGAGGATGAGCACCTCAAGGCAGTTGTGATGGTCCAGATGCACATGCAGGGTGGCGATGATGATGTCATGCTCGTCGTGCTGCATCTGGGTCAGGCGGCGGGCCAGGTCGTTCTTGTGATGGTCATAGACCAGGGTCAGCGTGCCTGCGCCCTGGCCGTCGGCCTGTTGCCACTCCTCGGCCACAAGGGCCTTGCGGATGAGGTCACGGATGGCTTCGGAGCGGTTGCTGTAGCCCTTGACGGCGCACAGGGCGTCGAAAGGTTCCAGCAGCTCTTCATCCAGAGAAACACCAAAACGTGTCAGTTTTCCCATTGTTCGCCTCATGCGGCCGGGACACCGTCCGGCGGTGCCCGGTGGTGAATCTAGCAAAATCTTCCTGAAAATCCAGAGGCCTTTCCCCGCCCCTGCCCGCCGGAGCGGCGCCTTTCACGAAAAAACGTGCCGGGAAAGGGGCGGACAGGCCGGATGTCGGCCACAGGTGCGCGCCCGTCATGCCGGGCCGCTGCGGCAAGGGATACAAAAGGCCCCTGCCTGCGCATGTTGCCGTATGCCTTGCGGGAACAAGCCCCTCACGCAGGCAACGGGGGCCGGCTACCGGGGCGGGAGGGCTCCAGGGCCCACGATCCGGGCCTACGCGGGCCGGACGCGGCGGCGTATCTCCCATACGGCCACCGTGACGGGCACGGGCTGGGCATACAGGGGT
>VOFD01001540.1_pt1 | contig 17383 bp, 19 predicted proteins | sample 5384101 | NCBI WGS metagenome assembly VOFD01 (sample SAMN12384723, study PRJNA508395) | human gut metagenome | isolation source: healthy gut C | host: Homo sapiens
TCAGCATGCATACGGCGTGGGCCTTGCGGATGGTTTCCGCACTGACCTCGCACACGCTCCGGCGTTACACCTCGCCCTCGTTCGTCAAGCCGGCGACGGTCGACGCCACCTCTTCCGCCGGAACATTCGGATCGGCGCGATGCTGGTAGGACGTGGAGCCGTACATGGCTTGTCGTTTTTCGAGGAAAAGATCTATAAACGAAAAAATCGTCGGAAAGCAAGGATTTGCCTGACTTTTGCACATCGTTCGAATGCCGTTGTCGGGCATTCGCTGTGTATTTATTTTTATACGAAAATAGTTTATATTATGGGAACAAGCATCAATGTCGGGAAAAGAGGCCTCTTGGCGATATTCACCTGTATTTTAGCCTCTGCATCGTTGTCGGTCTCTTGTAGCAAAGACGACACGGAGAAAACTCTTTCGAGGAGACGGCCTCACTGACCGTTACGCTGAACGGTCAGGCGCCCCGGCACCAAAGCCGTCGTTCCGCCGGAAGATGCGGATGAGCTGGAAAAGGCCGAAAATACGGTCAAGAATGCGACGGTATTCGTGTTTAACGCCAACGGTACGCTGGACAAGCGGCAAACGCTCGCCGCACCGAGTCTCCGCGACGATCTCCGGATTGCTCGCCGGGGAGAAGAGAGTCGTGGTGGTGGCGAACGTTCCGTCCTCCGTCACCTTTCCGGACGGCATCATTACAGTTGGTTCGCCGATGCGGACAATGTGATCGATCTGGACACCCAATCTCCGGAAACGAACGGACTTTTCATGAGTGGAGAGGATATGGTAACGCTCACGGCCAATTCCACCGCAACGAAAACCATATCCATCAGCCGTATCGCCGCAAAAATCAAATTGGGGACGGTTACGATTTCTCCGGATCCCGGGCACGACCCGGATAAATTCGTGCTGAACAAGGTGATCGTCATGAAAGCTCGCGGTTCGGCCATGATGGGACTTTCCTCGGCGGCTTACACTCCGGATGTGTTTTACGGGGAATGGCGGGAGATAAAAGTACCGTAAAGGCTTATCTGTCGGAGACCATATCGGCAAACGACTATTCCAACCGTTATTTCTATGTCTTGCCCAGCGACAATGACGACGGTAATACCACGCTCATAACGCTCGCGGGTACCTATGACGGGCAGCCCGCCTATTTCCCGTTCCGCATCAACGACAAGGCGGGAACAGGCGAAGCATCCAGCGACGGAACTTTCATTCGCCGCAACTATGTCTATACGGTCAACGTGAAACTCAAACGTCTGGGAGGCGGTAGCTCCAATCCGGAAGTCCCGGCTGATCCGGCGTCGCTCGATATTACCGTCGAGCCGCAGAACTGGACTGCGGAACTCGTCCAGGACGTAGAGTGGTAGCAGGAAATGGATGATTCCGTCCCGAAGAGTATCTTTCTTCGGGACGGGGTCAGATCGTTTGAACGACACGGTGGTGAATACGGTTCGACATCTGTTCCGCAGAGGATGGCCGCGGGGCTTTTTCCTGTCCGGTATGCTCCTTCCGCTGCTTTTCGGTTGCATCCGTGAGGATCGGAGCGACTGTTTCCCGGTAGCGGAAACGAGATTTGTCGTGTTAAAGATCGTGGATGAAGCGACGGGACAGGACATCACGCAGACGGGAGAGGCCGGCAGTGCCGTATTGTACCTGTTTTCGCAGGGCGGCCGTTTCGTCGATCGAATCTCCGTAACCCGAGAGCGGATCATGAAGCGTGCGCCGATTCCGTTACCCGACGGTACGCCCGGCCGTTGCCGTGCCGTTGTCTGGGCCAATGCCGGAACGGGCCAGCGGTTCCATTCTCCCGCGGCAGGAAGCCGGATCGAAGACCGGGCCGTTTCGCTGATAGAAGAGGACGATACGTTTCATCATACGCCGGACGATCTGTTTTTCGGGCGGGCCCGACTCGGCCCGACAGGGGAAGCCGCCTCCGAAGAGATCACGTTGATCCGTAAGAATGCGAGGATACATATTACCGCCAGGGGATTGGACCGGAACACTCCCGAAGACCTCTATTATTTCACGGTTGAAATACCCGACGACGGTTATGATTTTGCGGGGAATCCGATCTCCGGAACGGCCATGTACGCAGAACGGGCACGTTCCGCGACAACGGGGATTTCTCGACCGACGGAACGTTCAATCTGGTTCATACCGATGAGGCCGATTCGCAGGCGGACGAGGTGATCGTGAATCTGTATGAACGGATGTCCGCCCGTTCGGCGGATCGTCTGCTCGCTTCGGTGACAGAGGTCGATGGCGACCGGATTTCATTGCCGGCGGGCCGTACCCTCAATTTATTGATTGAGCTGAATGAAGGCGGCGGGCTCTCCATTCGCATGGAGATTACCCCTTGGAATGAAATATACCAATGGGATATTTGGTAATCACAAACGGACGAACGATGAACGAACATGGAAATAATAACAGGAATCGCCCGATCTCCGGAAGGCGAAGAGCTCGTTGTCGGTTGCAGGGGATCGCACTGTCGGTACTTTGCCTGTTCTTCGCGGCCTGTGCGCAGACGTTTCCGGATGGAGATGTGTTGGAACGTTATCCGGACGGCGGAGTACCGATACGCCTGACGGTTAGTTTGCCGCAATCGGCCTTCCTCGAGAAGCGCACGAAAGTCGAAAAGGCATCCGACGAGACGGAAAACCGGATCGAGGAGATGAGGATACTCGTATTCGAACGGAACGAAAGCGGATATGCGTATCGCTATATGGTGGAAGCGGAACAACTCCAATCGAGCGGCACCGGCGTTCTGTTTCAAGCCAAACTCCTCAGTACACCCAATCCGGTCAAACTGATGCTGGTCGGCAATTACGGCGATGCGTTTGCCGTTTACGCGCCTTCGCCGGGCGATTCGGAAGCCGATGTCAAAGCCGGAACGGGATGTTCGTTCGGAGAATCCCTACGGAGTCTGCCCATGTACGGTCAGATCGTCATTCCGTCCGGACTGGAAGCCGACAGGGAGAACCGTTACAGTGTCAAGATGCTGCGTGCGGCAGCCCGGGTCGATGTGGAGAAGGACTTGGCGGCGGATTCGCGGCCGCTACGGATCGAGAGCGTCCGCGTATACCGCGCGAACGACAAAATCCAAATCGCACCCGACGAAGCCGTCGATGAGGAATCCCCTCGGGTTGCTGCGCCGTCGGTATTTGCGGGAGCCGTAAAGTCGCAGACTCCGATCGTAACGACGGCGGGCGAACCGGATCCCGTTTCGATTGCCGGGATCTATCTTCCCGAAGCCGACGGAGAGACCGATCCGTCGGCTCAACTGACCGAGGCGACCTGCATCGTCGTGGGCGGGTATTACGACGGAGGGTCCTCCCCTACTTATTACCGGATAGATTTCAATCCTGGCCTCGAAGGACATCCGTTCGGTCAGATATTGAGGAATTACCGGTACGTTTTCCGAATCAGGAAGGTGACCGGCCCCGGTTGGAGCGATCCTGCGCTGGCGGCCGTGAATCGTGCGACGAGCATCGTCGCTGAGATACGTCCGTGGGAGAATTTTACGACCGAGATGTATTTCGAGGGAGACAACTATTTCGGCTTGTCGTCCCGCAACGTGACGCTGGGCTATCAGGCGGGAAGAGTCGATACCATGGATGTTCAGACGACGGTACCCTATGCGATTCAATGGCTGGATACTTCCGGCACTCCTGTCGGTAGCGCAGTATCCGGTGTCGGCGCTTCACTGCCGGATAACGGCGGTTTTACGGTCGCGATCGCTCGGAATTCCGATGATGCCGAGACCGTCACGCGGCTGATCTTTACCACGACAGGGGACAATCGTACGCAGAGCGAGGCGACGGCCGGATTGAGGATAACGGCCGGTCGCTGGACTTTGGATGTTTCGGTAAAGCAGGAGAGTCCGGAAAAATACCGCAAGCGTTTCATTCGGGTGTTATCTGTCACGGAGGTAGGGTCGTTCGGGACGAACAATCCCGCTGCGGCGAGCGGACAGCCGCTGCGTAGGATATTGGACAATGCGAAGAACTTTTCGCTTTCCGGTACGGTGATCGTCGGGGGATTCTCCTTCACGGAGGCATCCCGTGCGGAGATACAGGCTACGAGTACGGGTTCCGGCTCCGATATATTCCAGAACGTGAAGAATACGATCAATACTCAGGACGTCATCTATCTGACCTACAATAGCCCGATCTCGGACGAACTGGCCAAGGTCGTACTTTCATGGTTGCGAAGCAGTCCGAATCGGGTATTGATCGTCGGTACCGACACCGATGCGACCAATGCCAATCTACGCAGCTACCTGACTGCGGACGGGACGTGGAAGTACTATAACCAGAGTCCGGCCGTCGGGGGTAAGTTCAAGCGGGCGGCGCAGACGGACGGCAATAGACGGTTCTTCACTTCGCCCTTCGGTACGGTAGCCGAGAATGCGCCGATCGCGCGAGCCGACGATTATGCGGGCTATTGTTTGAATTATCCGGCGGGGGTGACTCCGTTGGTGGTCAGCGATGCGGCCGGCTATGAAAAGGCGATGATCGTCGGGGTCAACCGTCAGGATCGCATCGTATATCATGGCGACGCCAATTTGAATCAGAACGGACGATTGAGTTCTCAGGCCAATGCGAATGGATCTGTAACGTCGGATTTCGACCGGTTGACTGCCAACTTGTGGGCCTGGATCGTGGAGCAGGTATGCGAGCAGGAATGAGTGTCCACGGCGGCTGCGGCCGTTCGCCGTATGTAAACTGGGAGATAAAAAACGAAAGGATGAAGAGGTATATATTCTGTATTTCGCTGTGTTTGGGAGTCGTATCGGGAGGCAGGGCTGCTGCCCAGGAACCACCGGCCGAACCGGAGGCGGCTCTTCCCCTGCTGGAAGTCAAGACGAATGCGCTTTTATTGGACTACCGCGTCCCTCAAGGCAGGTTTTGAGATGGGGTTGACTCCGAGGATTACGTTCGAGATCGATGCGGGATATAATCCCTGGACATTCAGCGACAATCGGAAATTCAAATTCTGGATGATACAACCCGAAATCCGGCATTGGTTCCGCAAACCGTTTCGAAGGGCATTTTCTGGGCGTGCATCTTCTGTATGCCGATTTCAATGTCGGAGGCATGAAGTTTCTGGGCATGAGCGACCGGAGATACCAGGGGCCCTGTATGGGGCGGGTGTGGCATACGGGTACAGATGGCCCCTCGGAAAAAATTGGAGCGTCGAGGCTACGGCAGCTTTGGGCTATCTTCGTTCGGATTACGACCGCTACGTTTGGAAGAAATGCGGACGTCACCTCGGTCGGGGGCATAAGAACTACTTCGGACCGACGAAGGTAGGCGTGTCGTTCGGTTTTACGATCAGGTAACTCCGTCCGGCGACGTCGCGGAAGAAAGAGATCGGTGGACGGACGGAGAGATTCCGGAGGCCCTTCCGAATGGCTTTGCATTGAATGTGCCGTACGCCTTTCCATACGCCATATTCCGAACTGAAAAAGAGATGAGGACTTATCCGTCCTCCTCTTCTTTTATCGTCGCGCCTCGACGAAATTCGCATCGGGCAGTCTATCCCGTTTCGGGCGAGTCAGCCCCAAAAAATACAGATTCCCGGCCGGAATGTTTTCCCTGTCGGTCGATAATCCGTAAAAGCATTCCGCGAAAATGAAAAAACGATATATTGTCAGTTGCCGGCGGCCTGTTCGGACGGCAGGAAGGAACCGGTCAAAAACAGCCAATATCCTACGGGACGGCACTGTATGAGACCCTATATAGCGATGGGAAAAAGGGCAGTCCGAATAGACCACAGGTAATATGCGTTTTTTTACATTTTGCGGCGTTGCTCTTGAAAATACAAAACCCTGCAAATTAATATTTTGCAGGATTTTGCACTTTTGTTTCCGGTACTTTGGTGGAGATGGCGGGAGTCGAACCCGCGTCCAAACAAGGAACCCAACTGCTTTCTACACGTTTAGCCGACCGTTTCGTCCTTCTACTTGAGCCCGGCAGGCGGCGGCCTAACCCAAGTCCCAGCCTCTTTGTTTCGCACGGCGCCCGAGGCGTTGCACCGTACTATCTCTAAATGAACGATACCCCGTATGAAGAGCGGTTAAAGAGCGGAACCACCCTTCGGGATACTCGTCGCCGAACCTCCTTGGACCCGGCGATTAAGCCTATTTTCTCTGAAAATTAGGCAGCGAGTGCATAGCTGTTGTTGCCATTTGTACGTTGAGCGTCGGGATTTACGAGCTGCCGCACAGCGCTCGACGTGCTTACAATCGAACTCTACCTGCTGTCAAAACCGGTCATCCCCTCTTCTCGGACGGGACTTTCGCGGGAAAGTTCCATTGAAATACAATGCAAAGATAATACAAATCGGGGACAAAAGCAAATTTATCCGCATTATCGCCGAATGCATGCTGGCCGGCACGCGGAACGAAGGCGGCGCTTTTTTTGCGGAGAAACATCCCCGATCCCGCGAAAAAACATTATCTTTGACCTTGTTTTAACTAAGGAAGCTGTTTATGAGCGGAAAACGCGTTATCGAGTTGCGGGACGTCGCGATCTATCATGCCGAAAATCCGTTTGGCAGGCAGTCGGCCGAACGCCTGGTGCGCTCGGGCGAGCTGGTACTTTCGGAGGTCGACTTCTCGGTCGAAGAGGGCGAGTTCGTCTATCTGATCGGCCGCGTGGGGAGCGGAAAGAGTACCTTGCTGAAAACATTGTATGCGGATGTCCAGCTCTTGGTCGGCGAAGGGTGCGTCGTGGGTTTCGATCTGCGGAAACTGCGCCGCCGGCAGATACCCTATCTGCGCCGGAAGATCGGCATCGTCTTCCAGGACTATCAGTTGTTGACCGACCGCAACGTGTTCCAGAACCTCTACTACGTGATGCGGGCCACAGGCTGGCGAGCCGAAGCGGAAATCCGACGCCGTATCGACGAAGTATTGCAACTGGTCGGGCTGGAAGCCAAGCACTACAAGATGCCGTTCGAACTTTCGGGCGGAGAGCAGCAACGCCTGGTGATCGCCCGCGCCCTGCTCAACAAGCCCCGCCTGCTGCTGGCCGACGAACCGACGGGAAACCTCGATCCCGTGACGGCCGACGGGATCATGCGGTTGTTCCTCACGATCGCCCGGAGCGGTTGTGCGGTGGTGATGTCGACGCACAACACGAATCTCATCGAGGAGTATCCGGCCCGCACGCTCGTCTTCGAAAAAGGACGCGTCAAGGAGGTCGACATGCAGGCGCTTCTGGGGCGGATTTGACCCTGCGAAAAGCCTGCAGATCTTGTCCGGAGGCTTGCAGGTATCGCAAAAAAATCGTATATTTGTACGTTAATTTAACAATATAGGAATGAGTGAAGAAGTGAACAGACCGGAAAAGGAGTATTCCGCGTCGAGCATCCAGGTGCTGGAAGGGCTGGAGGCCGTGCGCAAGCGTCCGGCCATGTACATCGGCGACATCGGCGAGAAGGGACTCCATCACCTGGTATACGAGGTGGTCGACAACTCGATCGACGAGGCGTTGGCCGGCTATTGCACGGATATCGAAGTGACGATCAACGAAGACGGTTCGGTCTCCGTGCGGGACAACGGCCGCGGCATCCCGACCGACTACCACGAAAAGGAGGGCCGGTCGGCGTTGGAGGTCGTGCTGACCGTGCTCCATGCAGGCGGTAAGTTCGACAAGGGCAGTTACAAGGTGTCGGGCGGTCTGCACGGAGTCGGCGTGTCGTGCGTCAACGCACTGTCGACGCTGCTGATCGCCGAAGTGCATCGCGACGGCAAGATCTACCGCGAGACGTTCAGCAAGGGCGTGCCCACCTCCAAATTGGAGATCGTCGGCGAATGTTCGGACCGCGGTACGACGATCACTTTCAAACCCGACGGCGAGATTTTCACGCATACGACGGAGTACAAGTACGAAATTCTGTCGAACCGCCTGCGCGAACTGGCGTTCCTGAACAAGGGTATCCAGCTTACGATCACCGACAAGCGGGTGAAGGACGAGCAGGGAGGTTACCTCAGCGAGACCTTCCATTCGAAAGACGGTTTGAAGGAGTTCGTGCAATATCTCGACGCCACGCGCGGCGAGCCGATCATCGAATCGATCATCTATCTCGATACCGAAAAGAACGGCGTGCCGGTCGAAGTGGCCATGCAGTACAACGATTCGTTCTCGGAGAACGTCCATTCGTATGTCAACAACATCAATACGATCGAAGGCGGTACGCACCTCACGGGCTTCCGCCGGGCGCTGACGCGTACGCTCAAAAAGTACGCCGACGATTCGGGGATGCTCGCCAAGTTGAAGTTCGACATCAGCGGCGACGACTTCCGCGAGGGGCTTACGGCCGTCATTTCGGTGAAGGTCGCCGAGCCGCAGTTCGAGGGGCAGACCAAGACCAAACTGGGCAACGACGAGGTGGCCGCATCGGTAGATCAGGCCGTTTCGGAGGCGCTGGCCAATTACTTGGAGGAGAATCCGAAGGATGCCAAGGCGATCGTGGGCAAGGTGGTGCTGGCGGCACAGGCGCGCCATGCGGCGCGCAAGGCGCGCGAAGCCGTGCAGCGCAAGACGCCGCTGTCGGGCGCCGGTCTGCCGGGCAAGCTGGCCGACTGTTCGAGCCGCGACCGGTCGATCGCCGAGATCTTCTTCGTCGAGGGTGACTCGGCAGGCGGAACGGCCAAGCAGGGCCGAGACCGTAACTTCCAGGCGATCATGCCGCTGCGCGGTAAGATTCTCAACGTGGAGAAGGCGCAGGAGCACAAGATGTGGGAGAACGAGGAGATCAAGAACATGTTCCAGGCGCTCGGCGTCACGATCGGGACGGAGGAGGACAGCAAGGCGCTCAATCTGGAAAAGTTGCGTTACGACAAGATCATCATCATGACCGATGCCGACGTCGACGGAAGCCACATCGCCACGCTGATGCTGACGTTCTTCTTCCGCAAGATGAAGGAACTGATCGAGAACGGCCACGTCTATATCGCTACCCCGCCGCTCTATCTGGTCAAGAAGGGCAAGCAGGAACGCTATTGCTGGACGGAGGAGGAGCGCGACAAGATCTCGGCCGAATTCGGCAAGGGCGTGCACATCCAGCGTTACAAAGGTTTGGGCGAGATGTCCGACGTGCAGTTGTGGGAGACCACGATGAATCCCGATACGCGCATCCTGCGGCAGGTATCGATCGAGAACGCAGCCGAGGCCGACCGCGTCTTCTCGATGCTCATGGGCGACGACGTGCCGCCCCGGCGCGAGTTCATCGAACGCCACGCCACCTACGCCAATATCGACGCGTAGTCCGATTGAAAGGAGGAGTTGCCCCTGCGGGGCGGCTCCTCTTTTGTATGACCCTCAATAAACGATTTTATCATGGACGTTACGATCATCGGCGTTGCCGGCGGAACGGGTTCCGGCAAGAGTACGCTCGTCAAGCGGTTGCAGGAGGCGTTCAAGGACGACGACGTCGCCACGCTGTGCCACGACTACTACTACAAGGCGCATCCCGAACTGACCTACGAGGAGCGCACGAAGCTCAATTACGATCACCCGCAGGCGTTCGACACCCACATGATGGTGGAACATATCCGTGCGCTGAAAAACAATGTGCCGATTTCGCATCCGGTCTACTCGTTCGTCGAGCACGACCGCCTGCCCGAGACGGTCGCCGTGAAGCCATCGAAAGTAATCATCGTCGACGGCATCCTGATCTTCGAGAACAAGGCCCTGCGCGAGTTGATGGACATCAAGGTCTATGTCGATACGGATGCCGACGTGCGCCTGGCGCGCCGCATCCTGCGCGACGTCTGCGAACGCGGCCGGACGATGGAGTCGGTCATCAATCAGTATATCACCACAGTCAAGCCGATGCACGAGGAGTTCGTCGAACCGTCGAAGAAGTATGCCGACGTCATCATTCCCGAAGGCGGATTCAACTCGGTGGCCGTGGCCATGCTCATTCAGAATATCCGGTCGCTGATCGCCGCGAAGTGATCGGGCGTTCGGCTGAAAATTCGGGGCCGATCCTTTCACGATCGGTCTCTTTTTGCTATATTTGCAAGCAATCCCCGAATTGTAATGGAACAGTCGGTTGCATCTCGTTTTCAAATATTTCGTGCGCGGCTCAAAAGATACCGGGCGCATTTCGCCGTCGTATTTCTGGTAGCGGCGGCGTTGGCGGCCGCCTGTTCGGGTTCGGGGCCGGTCGCTGCCGTTTTCGGGGGAGCGGCGGTCGTGCTTCTGATCGGTGTCGGCACCGCGTCGGGATACCGCGAATACCGGAAGCGGCAACTCCTTTCCCGCCGCTGGGTGCTGTCGTTTCTGAAAGCGCGCGGCCTCGATCCCGAGGAGGATGCCGACGGCGACGTATTGTTTCTGCTCGACAACATGAAGTATGTACTTCATATCAAAGAGCACTATTTCGAATTGCATATCGGGTTCGGACGCAAACGTTCGGAGCTGAACGACGAGTTGATGACACGTATGGCGCAGGAGGTGATGAGTTCGACACGGATGGTCAAAATTCTGCTGCGCCCCGAAGCCGTTCTCTTCTCGATCGAATGTCTGCAATGCCGGAAAAGCGAATTCGCCGGGTTTTTCGATTCCTATATCCGTATCCTCAAATTCTCCGTGGCCGAACATACGCGGCGTTATAACGAGGCGCTCGAAGAGTTCCACCGGGAGCTTCGCCGCCAGCGGGAAGCGGAGTATCTCTCGTAGCGTTTCTCGGATTATCAGGGCAAAGATGTGGTCAACTAAATGTGTTCGATACATTTTGTTCATCTTATTTAAAGTAATGGTATGACTGGATGTGAGCGCAGGATCTTGCACCGGAATAGTGAAAAGTCAACGGAGAAGAGCCGATGCTCTTCTCCGTTGACTTCAATTCAGACTGCGTAAACCGAGGTCGTCGCGCCTCTCTTGTCGGCCGCTCTTTCGGAATCGAAATCCGCGTTAGGAATATGATAAGCGCCTCGATTTATTCGTTGCTACTTTCGTCTTCTTCGTCGAGAATAATGTCGAGCTTGCGCCGGATAATCGTCGAGACAGTCTTGTCGCTCTCCGTATCGATGCTGAGCGTCCGCTCAAAGTAGAGGTACAGGGGCCAGCCTGAGTCCAGATGTACCTCCTCCGACGAATATTGTTGCATTCGCATCCGCAGATCGTCCATACCTGCCGAAATGGAGTCGCGCAACTGCTGCGACAGTTTCTTTTTGCCGCTCACTGTCTGCATCGCCTCTCTCACTGCCGAGGAGACAGCCTTCTTCGCATCCTCCACTTCAGTGTAGGTACAGCACACTGCGCTGTATGAGTCGGTAAGGCTACTACTGATCCAGAATGTCGTCTTTCCCTGCAAGGAGTCCGTCCCTCCGAGTATCGAGGCAAACATTTCGTCCATTTCATAGACCCGCGTCGTATCGAGTCGTGCGCCGTGGAAAAGAACATGCGGCCCAGATCGTCGTTGGCAGCGTTGATCAAGACCGACGGATCGCCGAGGGTGTGGGCCAAGTATTTCCGGAAGTCCTTTTTCGATAACAGCCTGCGCTCTTCCGGGGCCATGTTCTTCCATGTAGCCTCAACGATCGGGTCGACCGCGGCTTTCGCTTGTTCGACCAGTGCATCCAGATTCGTGAGACCGAGCAGTACACCCGTTTCGCTGGTCGTGAACTCCACGATCTCGGCTCCCGTGACAGCTGCGATCACATCATGTATAAGCTGCTCCTGCTCGTCCGTGGACTTGTAGTCGCTGTACGAGAGCCGAAGCTGGTAGCGCTCTTGGGTCTGGGCAAGCACCTCGAAGGTGCGGCGTTCGCTGCGGCGATATACGAGCATCGTGTCGCCCTTTTCGTCGATTTTGAGTTTTCTTCTGTCGCATTGTATGCGTACTTGTCACCCGGTGTCCAGTAGGCGCATATCTGTACCGTGGAGTCGGGCATGATCTGGGCGTGCAGGACGGAGGTAGCCGCCATGCCGCAGATTGCGAGTAAAATCCGTTTCATCTATATTCTTGTTTAAAATAAGTCTTTCAGACATTCGTCGACCACCGCTTCGGCCACGCCGTGCTCCCGAAGGCGGCAGGAGACTTCGGCGATCCGTGAGCGACGCTCCAGTCGCTCGTAGAGCATATCGAGCAGCACCTTGCGCAACCAGGTGCACCCCTCCGGCGTATCGTAGTCCTCTTCGCCGAAGGTCGACGTGCGGCGATACAGAACGAGATAGTAGATGCCTGCAATCAGCAACGAAACAATCTGCCGGAAAGGGTTGCCGCTTCTGCAAACTTCCGGCTGTATGTTTCGCAGACCTCACGGGAGTGCGTCTCGCGGTTGGCGGAGGCACGGCGTGTCGTGGTGGTCACGTCGGTGATCTCCCAGATCAGCAGGGCTGCATTCCGGAATTGTCGTAGAGTAAGTCGGCCGTACTGACGAGGCCGTTTTCGAACGCGCACGTCCCCCCCTCCTCTCCCGGAGAATACGCCCTATGGCCGATAGAATATCGGCTCGGACCTGTTCGTTCGTACGACAGTAGCGCTTGCGTGCAGGGACTTGTGCCGTGTCATTCGTCATAAATCTTCGGTTTGGCGATTAGGACAATATAAAATTAGTCGGAATAATTTATTTTAGCAAATAAAAATTGATAAAATATAATTTCAATGTAGCATTTGCTTGGCAGTTTTCGAACTTTTATTCAAAATCGATTCGACGGGAATGATTGACATATAGGGGGGCCGGATAAAAGAAAAGATCCGATTTACATATGCAAATCGGATCTCGAAATGGAAAAGATTGATTGTCAATCTTTTTTGGCGGTGCGTAGGGGACTCGAACCCCTGACCCCGTGCGTGACAGGCACGTATTCTAACCAGCTGAACTAACGCACCGAACGTTCGTTTTCACTCTTCGCCTTCCCTGTCCGACAAACTCTCGCCGGTAAACGGAAACATGCTGAATTTGCGGTGTGTAGGGGACTCGAACCCCTGACCCCGTGCGTGACAGGCACGTATTCTAACCAGCTGAACTAACAATTTTTTTTTGCTGATTGCGAATGCAAAGGTAGTACAAATTTTCGAAAATACAATACTTCCCTTTATTTTTTGAAGAAAGAAAAATTGCACGCTGCCGTAACTTCTTAATTGCCAGAAAGCGTCTCGATCCGAAAAATCCATGTTACGGGAGTGTTCGAAGATCAGCAGACCGCCTTCGCGCAACAACCCGTTGTCCAGCACCAGCCGGACGATTTCCCCGCTGCCTTCCAAATCGTACGGGGCGTCGGAGAAGACGATGTCGAACTGTTTCGGGCAGCTTTTCAGGTAGAGAAAGGCGTTGGCCTTGACCGGATAGATCGTTTCGCATCCCAGCTCCCGCGCCGTCTGCCGGATGAAGTTGTAATGCACGGCGTTGATTTCGACCGCCGTGACGCTGCGAGCGCCGCGCGAAGCGAATTCGTAGCTGATCGATCCCGTGCCAGAGAAGAGGTCGAGTACGTCGCACTGTTCGAAATCGACCAGATTGGTCAGGACGTTGAAAAGGTTCTCCTTGGCGAAGTCCGTCGTGGGACGCGCCCGCAAATTCTTCGGAGGGTTGATCGCCCTGCCCTTGTATCTGCCGCTGATTATTCGCATCGTACATCTCTGAAATACTTCCGCAACTGGCGGGCCAGCGTGTCGCTTCCCGACAGGCAGAGCGGATAGGTTTTGAGCGGAAACGTCCGGTCGAGCCGGCCGAGGTAATAGAGGACGTCGGCCGTCCCCTGCGCCCGTACCACTTCGGCCAGCCGCAGCACGTTGTCGTAAATCTTTATGTAGAGCAGCCCGTCGGTATGGATTAGCCATGCGCCCTGTCCCGCAAATTTCGGCTGAAACAGCAGCGGAGAGGTAAAGGTCACCCGATCGCCCGCCGTCTCGGCCAATTGACGGCGGCACTCCTTGTCGACGGCCATTACGGCGATCTGTTGCCGTTGCGGATCGCTGTATACCGCACACCTCCGTCTCCGCACAGCCGAGCCCCGCCAGCGCAAGGTAGTTCGGAGCCGATTCCCGTTCGAAGACCTCGGCCGGTACCAACAGCGTTTTGTGCGTCAGTACCGAACATACGACGCGGTCGGCAGCCGCATACTCTGCCGGCTCTTTCGGAAAGAATGTCCACCCGACCGAAGCCGGATGGACATCTCTTCGAAGGAGTCGCGGAATTACCCCAGTTGCCTGCTTCATTGTTCGCACCCTCCATCGAACCGAACTTGATTCCGGGATACTTGTCGTAGGCGACGACCTCCGAGCCTTGATGAGGTTGATCACTTCCTGACGGAACGTAACCGTATCGAGGAACTTCACGTAGGGGGCCTTGACCTCGACGACCGGAACGACGACCTTCGACTCGGTCGTAACCATGCCGGCTGCGATCGTGAATTCGGCCTGCTTGTTCGTTCCCGGTATGTAGCGGAAATTCTTCACCTGATCGGGCGAAAGCTTCTTCGGTGCGAAGATCGTGTCGATAACGGCTACCGTGAAGGTTTCGATATTTTTCTTGCCGGCTTTTTTCAGCTGTGCCATGGCCACCGAGTCGTCCTCGTCGACGATACGGCGTCGCCCCTCGATCGAATCGTTGAGAACGAAATTGATCAGCGTATCGAAATCGCCCGTAAAATGCTGGTATTTGGACTTGAACGCACGTTCGGCGGTACGAATGTCCTTGATGCGCTCGATAACGGCCTCTTTCCTTCGCTTTTTTCACGTTTTCAAAACGGATGGTGTCGAAATCTGATCGTAGATGACATATACCAGACCTACGATCACCAAGGCAAGAATCAGTTGAACGATTTTTTTTCATTTCAATTATTTGTTTAAGTTTGTATCCCGTTTAAAAAGGTAACGCTGCAATGTTTAACACGACAATCGCGACCCAAATTTACGCCAAAATTTGTTTCGAAGCAACAAATAGTCAAAAAAAAAATCATAGAAAATTTATCGGAATACCTCTCGACGACGATTTTTCGCGGATTTTCGTACTGAACGGTTTTGCCGGTACGGGCAAGACGACGTTGATCGCCGCGTTAGTTGCCGCGCTCAAAGAGTTAAGAATAAAGCCTCGTGCCGCCGCTCCGACCGGACGGCGGCCAGTGCTCGCCCGCTACTGCGGGGAGCAGGCGCTTACGATCCACAAACGCATCTACCGCCAGCGCACCAACGCCGATTACGAATCGAAATTTCGCTCGACTTCAACAGGGAACAAGGTGCCGTCTTTCATCGTGGACGAAGCCTCGATGTTCCGATTCGACGGGCGACGGCGCACTGTTCGGCGCTGATCGCTGTTGGAAGACCTGGTGAGTTACGTGCGCAGCGGACGCAGTTGCCGGTTGATTCTGGTCGGCGACAGCGCGCAGCCTGCCTCCCGTCGGGTGCGATTTCAGTCCGGCGCTCGATCCGGCGACGGTTTCGCGCTACGGCGAAGTCGTTCACGGGCTGATGGACGAGGTGGTGCGCCAGCAGATGCAGTCGGGTATTCTGTTCAATGCTACGCTGGTGCGCCGCATGCTCGAAAAACCGTATCTACGAAATACCGAAATTCGAAATGGACTACCCTGATTTCGAGTCGGTAGAGGGCGGTGATTTCATGGAAAAGTTGCAGGATGCCTTCACGACCGTTACGGCCGCGAGGGTGATCGTCATCACCCGGTCGAACAAGCGGGCGAACCGTTACAACGAAGGATTCGCCGTTTATATTCTCAGTGCCGAAGAGGAGATCGAGAGCGGCGACATGCTGATGGTCGTGAAAAACAACTACCACTATGCGGCGGCGGATGCCCAGGGGAGCGATGAACTTCATCGCCAACGGCGACATCGCCCGGTTTGTCCGCCTGCGTCGCTTCGAGGATTTCTGCGGATTTCATTTCGCCGACTGTAAGCTCGTTCGCCGATTACGGCGACATGGAGATCGGTTGCAAAAATCCTGTTGGATACCATCAAGTCCGAATCGCCGTCGCTCACGCGCGAGGAGAGCAACCACCTCTTCTACGAAGTCGAAAAGGAACTATGTCGAAGGACGAAAGCAAGATCCAAACGTTATGAAATCCGCGAAAATCCGCATTTCAACGCGCCGTACAGGTGAAGTTCCGCCTACGCCGTGACCCGCCACAAAGAGCGCAGAAGGGGCGGACAGTGGCGAGGGCAGTCTTCGTCGACCGCGCCTGTTCGGTGACGAACCGATGACCCACGACATCTTTGCTGGCTCCCGGCGCTGACGCGCCACCAGAAAAACTCTATCTGGTAAAATTTCGATCCCGATTCTATAGATAACCCGTCTTCGGAGGTTTCACTCGCCGCTCCGTTCCTGCCCGACGGCGCGCGTGCTGATGCTGGGCAGCTTTCCGCCCAAGCGCGTGCGCTGGTCGATGGAATTTTCTACCCCAATCTTCAAAACGACATGTGTGGCGGATCATGAAATTTGCTCTTTTTTTTCGGCGACAAGGCCCATTTCACCAGCCGATCCCAAGCATTTCGACCGCGAACGCATCTGGCTTTTGCCGGACGGTCGGGTTGGCGCTCCCGATACGGCCAGCGAAGTCGTCCGCCTTCGGGACAACGCCTCGGACAACTTCCTGCAAGTCGTGCGACCGACCGACGTGTGCGGTCTGCTGGATCGCCTGCCCGAATGCCGGGCCGTCGTGACGACGGGCGAGATGGCGACCGGAAACATTGGTGGGGCAACTCAGGTGCCAGCGTCCTGCTGTCGGCGGTTCCGCACCGTTCGAATACGCCGGCCGCCGGATGCGCCTCTTCCGTATGCCGTCGTCGTCGCGCGCTTATCCCCGGTCCGTGGAATGGAAGGCGGAGTTCTACCGGAAGATGTTCGCTGCGGTCGGTATGATCTGACTTTTTGCCTTCGATTTCGCCTCGGATGCTCTGTCCGGATCAAGTAAAATTGAAATAATTTGCTTCTGCGCCCGACTTGCTATCCCGAAATTGGTCTGAATAAGACTTATTTCTGCACTACATTGTATAGTATATTTTATTGCATGATTATGGCAGGTACGGATAAGAAATATGTAGAGACTCCTGCTGATGAAGCAGTACTATCAGATCAAGTCGGTTCACCCCGATGCGATCCTGCTCTTCCGCGTGGGCGATTTCTACGAGACGTTCGGCGACGATGCGATCAAGGCCAGCGGATTCTGGGCATCACACGCTCACCCGCCGCGCCAACGGGTCGGCGACCTTCGTCGAGCTGGCGGGATTCCCCTACCACGCCATCGACACCTACACTTAAAGCTCGGCCGGCAGACCACGGGCGTGGCCTTTCTCGACATTTCGACCGGCGAATTCTACGTGGCCGAGGGACCGGACAACTACATCGACAAACTCCTGTCCGAATCTCGGCCCAAAGAGATCATCTACCAGCGGGGATTC